>Ga0247608_10005352_pt1 | contig 13921 bp, 7 predicted proteins | sample 176DNAGHGlowgp2_FD_193490 | JGI IMG/M metagenome (GOLD analysis project Ga0247608, IMG submission 193490) | Sheep rumen microbial communities from Palmerston North, Manawatu-Wanganui, New Zealand - 1766 DNA GHGlow gp2 | ecosystem: Host-associated > Mammals > Digestive system > Stomach > Rumen ...
CGTTAAGTGCACCAAGAGCAGAACCACGGATGATAGGAGTATCCTCTTCGAACTCATACTGCTCCAGAATCTCGCGGACCTCCATCTCGACGAGCTCCAGCATCTCCTCATCGTCGACCATGTCGCATTTGTTCAGGAAGACAACCAGACGGGGAACGTTTACCTGACGAGCGAGCAGGACGTGCTCACGAGTCTGAGGCATAGGACCGTCAGTTGCAGCAACAACGAGGATAGCACCGTCCATCTGAGCAGCACCAGTAACCATGTTCTTTACATAGTCGGCGTGTCCCGGACAGTCAACGTGAGCATAGTGACGCTTTGCAGTCTCATACTCAACGTGAGCGGTGTTGATAGTGATACCGCGCTCCTTCTCTTCAGGAGCGTTGTCAATCTGGTCGAAAGACTTAACCTCAGAAAGACCCTGCTTTGCCAATACAGTGGTGATTGCAGCGGTCAGAGTAGTCTTACCGTGGTCAACGTGACCGATAGTACCAATGTTTACGTGCGGTTTGGTACGCACAAATTGCTCTTTAGCCATAGCTTTTCTTGTTTATAATTATAAAAAATAATGTCGGTTTAAAAGTTCTGCTTCCTTATAAAACCAAAACAGTAGAGCTGTAACTGAGAGTTGAACTCAGGACCTCTTCCTTACCAAGGAAGTGCTCTACCACTGAGCTATTACAGCAATAAGAGCGGAAAACGGGGCTCAAACCCGCGACCCCCAGCTTGGAAGGCTAGTGCTCTATCAACTGAGCTATTTCCGCAAGACGAAATTTCGGCATCACCTTGACAAAGTAACTTATGCACTCGGCTAGCACTCAATTCCGCAAAATCTTCTACTGAAGTGGGTGGTGATGGATTCGAACCACCGAAGTCGAAAGACAACAGATTTACAGTCTGCCCCATTTGGCCACTCTGGAAACCACCCATTTTGTTTCAACACCGTCCTTTTGCAGAGCCTTGAAAGGATTACTTGTGCAATCCTCGCGCCCCTTGCAGAGCCTCTTGTCGGATTCGAACCAACGACCCCGAGATTACAAATCACGTGCTCTGGCCAACTGAGCTAAAGAGGCATTCCCTTGCAGCCGTTTCAGACCTGCGCGTTAGGACGTGTCGTAAAACGGCTGCAAAGATACGACTAATTTTCAATCCTCCAAAATTTTTTCGGTGTTTTTTTATTTGCCACGTAGTTTTTCCTTGTATTTCGTTAGCTGAACCTTCATTGCATCCAAGCAAAGGTCAACACCTTCCTCAAAAGTGTCGCATGTCTTTTCAACAAACAGCGTCGTTCCTGGCACTGTAACCGTGATGCTAGTCTCCTTGTTCATGGCTGTAGCAGGCTTGACAACTTTCAGTTGAACCTCCACTTTCTGGATGTCCTCATACGATTTCTGTAGTTTTTCTGCTTTCTTGTTGATGAACTCCTGCAACTTCTCGGTTGCATCGAAACGAATAGACTGAATTCTGATTTCCATAGATACCTCCTATTTTTAAAGGTTATTTTTTAAGGATTACTTATGATGTTATGTTTCCGCCCGCGGATGGGCAGTTTTATATACTTTCTTCAATTGTTCGAAGGTTGTATGCGTATAGATCTCTGTAGTTGCGAGACTTTCGTGTCCCAACAGTTTCTTTACACCTTCCAGACCAGCTTCATGGTTAAGCATAGCGGTAGCGAAAGTGTGCCTAAGCACGTGAGGAGACTTTTTCTTCAGCGTAGTCACGAGTGCAAGCTTGCGTTGCACTATCACCCTCACCGTTGCGGGCAGCATCCGTGTCCCCTTCTTAGACACAAGGAGAGCGGGATCCTTAACATCCTGGAGCTCACTACGCTTGACGAGGTACGACTTCAGCGTGTCTTCCATCTCTTTACCGAAAGGTATTATACGCTGTTTATTACGCTTGCCAGTCACTTTCATTTCGTTGTTGACAAAATCAACGTCTTTTTCGTCCAAAGAGACAAGCTCCGAGAGGCGGATGCCCGTTTCGTAGAAAATTATTAATATGGTACGCGCGAGAACATCATCATAGCTATCAGTCCACATCAGTGGATTCAACAACTGTTCCATTTCCTGTTCTTTGAGGAACATTGGCAGAGGTTTCTTGCGCTTCGGTCCCACCACCGCATGAGCAGGATCAGACTCCACGAGTCTTCGTTTCAAGGCAAAACGATAAAAGGAACGCAAAGCACTCAACCTCCTATTGATTGACGTGGCAGTGTTTCCCTTATCCATCATTCTCTCCATCCAATTCCGGATGATGTCGGCATCCACCGTTTGCCAACTGAGATCCTGATCTCCCAAACTTTTGAAATACGCCTCGAACTCTTGCAAGTCCTTTCCGTAGTTCTTCACCGTCAGCGGAGAATATTTCCGCTCTAGTGCAAGGTAGTTCAAAAACCGGTCGACCATGTATAAACGCTGCTCTTGTGACTTTACGGCAACGAAATTACGGTTTTTCCGTCAAACTACCAAATTTCCAGCGCACTTTTTACTCTTCTTCTTGGCGAAGTTTCTGTACGTAGATGGCATGTTCCATCTTCAGACGCTTCAGAACAGATGGTTTGTCGTACTGCTGACGAGCACGAAGCTCTTTAACAACACCAGTCTTCTCAAACTTTCTCTTGAATTTCTTCAGCGCTCTTTCGATGTTTTCACCATCTTTTACGGGTACAATAATCATGCTTTTGTTTTCAGTTTTTAATTGTTAAACATTCTCGCCCAGCGCATCCTGTACAAACCTTCCTACTTCTTTTTGGACGTTGCTCGGATGATAAGCGGCTGCAAAAGTACTGCTATTTTGTGAAATGAGCAAGTTTTTTATTCTTTTTTTATTCTTAGCAACTATTAGCAGCAAGATTATAATCAGAAGCTTAAGGTATCAACCCTTGTTCCTTGCACCATTTTTTATAACGTTTCTTGTTTTGGTAATAAACCAGTAGGATAACCATACCGGGAACAAAAGGCACAAGTCCGAAGAGTATCAGCAAAATTGCAATACCATAAGCCACAGCGGAACGAGCTGACTCTCTATAAGGTTGATTCCATGACATATCCGTATCATCCTCTACCCACGTGGTATCGCCTGTAATAGAGTCTATCACGAAGGTTTCGAAGGGCGTGTCTACGACCGTATCCTCAACAGCCGTTGTTTCATCCTGCACGACGAGCGTGCTATCTGCAGTTACCAGACTATCCACAGGTTCCGTTACCAACTCACTATCCTCAGTATCTTCTGCATCATTGCCCGACTCCACAAAAAGGCCAAAGATGCCAAGGCCGATCATGATGCCTCCGATAAGCACCAACATCCACCCCAATGCTTCGAGACACCCGCTGGGACGCTTCGGTTGATAAACATACTTCGGTTTAGCTGGTTCCTGTTGTGGAGCAGTTGCAACAGAAGACGCATTTTCCAACATATCATCCTTTACCTCACCGCCTCTTCTCAACACAGGGATAGGCGATGACGTACAGACGATTTCGCGCATAGCAGAGTGGTAAAGCGTATAACTGGTCTCGTCAGGATCCATCAGAATGTTATATTCAAAATAGTTTTGCAATCCCTTCCGCACATGACCGTAGTCATCTATGACAACGCCCGACTCAGCCAAAGACGCCAGCACCTCTGCTGCCAGAGTTTCTTTCCTTATATATAACGTTGTCTTCTGAGCATCTATCAGCAGATAGGCATCCAACGTTTTTTGTTCATAGACGCAGGCAGGGTCTATATTCAGCACCCATGCTATGTTTCCTGCCGAAGAAACCAGCATACCATCAGCATGTTTGATACGCAAGGCATGACGGACCTGCGCCAATCGTTCAGTCACGGAAACCTCTGTCTCCGTTGGAGGAAGCATAGTTACTGCACTATCAGCAACCACCGGACGGTCTTTCCATATCCGTTGCCATAAATCTACATTGGTTCTCAACGTGATGCCCCCGGCATTACGCAGTCCAATCACAAGATCTTCCACCGTTGTTGCAGTGTTTTGCATGCCATCGATCCCAACTTCAGCACGCTGAATATTTGCCAGTTCCCGACCAATCCACTCCGATACCGTTGGAGTTCCTGCGACTTCGTCAGTCAACAATTCCACATTGACATCTGCCAACAGGATAGAAAGGTGTTCGCGTGTGGCGGTATCAGTCCAAAATGCTACCTTATCGTGTGTTACTACAACCGTTGCCGAGGGGATATTCATACCTGTCAACCATTCTGTTGCCGACCAACGTGTTGGTACGTAGGCCTCACCGTGGGCATATCTGCCAGAGATGACCAATGCCGAGAGATGCTCTTCCTGCATCAGCTGACGCAAAATTGCTATTCTTTCCTGTTTCATAGTCTTGCCAATATGGCTACAAAAGTAGTAAAGTCCATGCACACAAACAAAAAATACGGGTGTTTTTTCGCCAACTCACATCCGATATGTCAGATAGGATTGGATCATACGCAATAGACGATTTGCTATTTAGAGTTAGCAAAGTAGTTGCATTTTAGATTTAATAACATATTAACACCAAAATAAACGTCACTCGTTGGTTTTTTTTTCGTACTTTTGCGGCTCATTAAGCAACAACAATAATTGATAACATAATAGGTATGAACTTCTTGACAAACGAAAAACTTACCATTGTCGGTGCTGCCGGCATGATTGGTTCAAACATGGCACAAACAGCTGCCATGCTGAAATTAACTCCCAACATCTGTCTTTACGACGTCTATGAGCCTGGACTGGAAGGTGTTGCAGAAGAAATGCGCCATTGCGGTTTCTCAGGCATCCACTTTACTTATACGACAGATGCCAAAGTTGCCTTCCGCGGTTCCAAGTACATCATCTCGTCCGGAGGAGCTCCCCGCAAGCAGGGCATGACGCGCGAAGACCTCCTTCGCGGCAATGCTGGTGTGGCAGAAGAACTGGGTAAGAACATCCGCCAATACTGTCCTGATGTAAAACATGTGGTTGTCATCTTCAACCCTGCCGACATTACAGGTCTCATTACCTTGATTTACTCAGGTCTGCGCCCATCACAGGTAACGACATTGGCAGCATTAGACTCCATCCGTCTGCAGAGCGAGTTGACCAAACACTTCAAGATTGACCAAGACGAGGTACAGGGTTGCCGCACCTATGGCGGTCACGGTGAGGCTATGGCAGTTTTCGCTTCCGGAGCCACGATTCAGGGACAACCTTTGAACGAATTAATTGGAACCGACCGCTTGTCGTCTGAACATTGGGAAGACATCAAGAAGGCAACCGTACAGGGTGGCAGCAACATCATCAAGCTACGTGGCCGTTCTTCGTTCCAAAGCCCGGCATACGTTTCCGTAAAGATGATAGAGGGTGCCATGGGTGGTGAGCCGTTCACTTGGCCGGCTGGTCGCTATGTTTCTTTCGTCGGCATGGACCATATCGTCATGGCTATGGATACCCGTATCACCGCTGAAGGAGCATACTATGACGAGCCCATGGGAACAGACGAGGAGATGGCAGCACTGAAGAAGAGCTATGAGCATCTCTGCACGATGCGTCAAGAAGTTATTGACCTCGGTATTCTTCCTCCCATTGAGAAATGGGGCGAGATCAATCCGAATCTTCGATAAGCAAGACATTCAGAGTAATGCTTACAAAATAAATGTCCTTAGGGTACTCCAACCTAAGGACATTTTTTGTTGATGATTATCCCATAGCTTACCATTTGACAACTCTTTTCTTTCCATTAACTATATAGATACCTTGCTTCGGAGCAATGACACGCTGACCAGCAAGGTTGTAGATCGCATCATTATGCTTGGTCGAATCGCTGTTGATTTCCATAACAGCCGTTTCTTCAGTAAGGTTAAGGTTAAAGGATGTATTGTCAAGGAAAGACTCTTTAGCGTCAACATCTATAAAGACAATATCTTGCAATTGACCTGTAAAAGAACCCGTAGAAGCATGGTCATCAGCACAAACGGGCAAGATAAACAACAATCCATTATTGCCACTGATTGGCGAAAGAGATGGCGACACACTCATGACACGATATGCCGCTCCCTGTTCGTCATTATAAATCTCTGTGATATAGAACGGCTGGTTACTATCCGTGAAACGTGGTGACAATTGGCAGGAAGCTTCACCTCCATCAGTGACGAGGGTGATTCCCGGCGGCAATATGAGCTTAAATTGTAACGCTGTATAGTTGTTGACCTCGTTATTCAGGTTGACTCGCAGCGAAGCATTACCACCAGGAGCTACGACCAGGTCCTCTGCAGCAAGGTTGTCTGTTGAAATGGTCCTGTTCCAATACCATTCTGGTTGTACTGTCAGACTCTCGTCTTGCAACATGCCGATAAGTTGCTGAACATCCGTCATGTTCACCTCATTACTTTTGTTGATGTCCGCCTCAGCAAAATGGAAAGTCGAAGTAGGATTGTTGCCAATATATCGGTAAACCTCTACTGCGTCTGCAACGGTAAGTCGTCCACTCCTATTCACATCACCCATGAAAAGTTGTAAGACTATGGAAGCAATCTGATTGGGTTGATAAGCTTCTCCTGCATGAACGTCATAGACAAACTTCAAGCAGATATCTTGCATGAGCATGTCAAGCATACTTTCCGAGGTTTCCGCTTTCCCCCGAATACCCATATACAATAAGGGGGAAGCTTCCTCCCCTTCTCCTACCTGTTGCGAGAGGGGAGCGTTTGTGGTTGAAGCCAAGGCAATACGATAACACTGTTCTGTTATTTTCGTACACGAAACCACGCATTCCATTTCAGCAGCCACCGATACGACATAGTTGCCAGACTCATCTTCTGCTATTTCCAAGCCATTCGGTAAGACGACGTCAAACTGTAGCGATGATATCTGCTGTGGGCCAGCCATGAAGATAGGCAGATTGTACCACTGCCCCCGTTTCAACGATTGATGATCAACATAAATGCCAAAAGGATTAATGTTGGCAAAAGAACTCCATCCTGTCGTTTCGCGATACTGGTTTTCCATTCCCTTAGGCACATAAAGCGACACGCTGGCATAATTCCTGTCATCGAAAGCCGTTGTAGGCGTTGGAGTACCTCCGTAAATAATTGTGGAAAGAGACGGGCAATCGAGGAAAGCCCCATCACCGATGGTTGTCACCGAAGCTGGAATACTGACAGACTTCAACATTTCGCAGCCCAGGAATGTCCAATTGCCGATAGTCGTCACCGTCTTGGGCACGGTGAGATTAGTAAGATTGCGACTCCAAACGAAAGTACCGTTCGTCAATGACTTCACCCCATTGGGAATAGCATAGGCACCTTCTTTCGCATTAGGATAGAAAATGACGGCTGTCCGTTCTTTGTTCATCAGAACACCATCTTCAGATGTCAAGTCAGGATGGTCGTTGTTAACCAGTATTTCTTTCAATCCATCACAGAACACGAAAGGATTCTCCCCCATTTCCGCCAGCGACGATGGCAGGATGACCGATGTCAGTTCGTGACATCCAAAGAAGGCAGTATTTGTCAATTTATTGACTGAGGTTGGAATAAGGAAAGTTCCCTTTTTGGCTCCAGGACAGGCAATAATGGTTTGTTCGTCCTTTGTCATCAGTACGCCATCAACACTGCAATAGTTCATATTCCCCGCATCTGCACTTATATATTGTAGCCCGGGACAAAAACTGAAGGCACCTTCACCGATAGTCTTGACACCAACACCAAGAGTAACAAAAGCTAATTGCTCGCATTCCGTAAAAGCCCATTCGCCAATACTTTCAACAGAGGAAGGTATAGCCACCGACTGTAATTTCGAACACCCATAAAATGCCGCATCACCGATACGCAACAGCTGTTCAGGCATCAACACCACCTGCAGGTTTCCACATCCGACAAAAGCCATATCATCAACAGCTGTCACGCTTGCCGGTATGGTATAAGAACTTCCCTTCCCATTGGGAAAGGCTATTAAAAGCGTTTGTCCTTTGTCCATCAGTACACCGTCTGGTGAACTATAAGCACTGTTGTCGTCGGCAACGGTGAAACTGGTAATGCTCTTGCAACGGAGGAAAGCCTCTGTTCCTATCGAGGTCACACTTGCCGGAATCTTAACGGCACTGAGCGCATCACATTCATAGAAAGCAGAAGCACCGATAGTCTCCAGTCCATCAGGAAAACTTACGGAATAGATGTCGTCGCAATTGAAAAAAGCATATTCACCGATTGTTTTCAATCCTTTCGGCAACCTTACGCCCACCAAATGCGAACAATTACGGAACGTTTCGTTGTCAATGGCTGTAACCCTGTAGGTCATCCCCTTCCAATCCGCCGTTTCAGGCATTTTGACATAGCCCTCATACGGCTGTGTACCTTGCGTGACAGCTACTTCGTCGGCAGCTGTCACCTTATAATATATGCCACCTGCCTCAAAGTCAAAGGCAGACACATATCCGACACTTAGGATTACCCAAAAAAGAACAAGTGCTTTCTTCACCCTGCAAAGATAATGGCTTTAAGGATAAATTCAAAATTTATTGCTTACAAAATCAAAAAAGCGGCACGGAAATCACTTCCATGCCGCTCACTTCTAAAACAAAAAACTATCTCTTTTACCTAATAACTTTCACGGTCTTGACGCTGCCATCAGCCATTTTCTGACGGATGATGTTAATACCCTTTTGCAAGGTATTGATGCGCTTGCCGTCAAGGGTGAAGACTTCAACACTGGCAACTGCAGTTGCACCATCAGCAATTGTGTGCTCATTGCTTCCTGTAACGTTCGTTACGACAACGACATCAGAAGCTTCACTGAGTCCGCCCATACCGTTGGCAGCACGGATAGAATATTTTCCGTTTTCCATTGCCTTATAGGTAGGTTCAGTCGTAAAGTCAATAACGTTACCGTCTTTAACTATAGCATAGAGCAATGCATAGTTGCTGCCAGTCCATGAGATGATGCCATCGTTTACCTGCACATCTGTCGGAACAGGAGCTTGCTCGGTGAGTAACGTTGGTTGCCAGTCGCCAAACATCTTGCTCATGTCGCTGTATTCAGCAGCCTCTTCAGCAGAAAGGACGGGATTGTTCGAATGAGTCGATGAAAAGACTGTCTTTCGACCGCGGAGGTCAATGGCTACGCCACTGGCATTAGTAGAATTGTACTCAGCAAATCGCTTTGGCCAACCATTACTCATCTCCTCCCATCCTACGGTCTTTGGAATTACATTCATTTTTGTATCTATGAAGACAGCAACTGGAGTTCCACTACCCCATGGACGTCCTAAGGTATAAGTGCCACCGACACCACTACCATCGCCAGAGATGATACAATCCTTAAATACCCATCCTATGTTCTTCGGTGTGGAAGGAACAGCAGCATAGCCACTTGCCACCTGTAGCAATTCCACGCCCTTCAAATAAGCATCACCTTTTCCGCAGAGGTAGTCTGTACGTCCACGCACCTGTCCGTCTTCAAAATAGTACACACCATTCTGGTTGTTCGATGTCCAAGTGTCCTGGTATCCATAAAGCAACGTATTCTTATAGATGGTTTTCGACGACTTGTCGTGAACAGCCAGGTTGCGACCTAAGGCATCGTTTATACCACTCTTGATGGTAATATCTTGGAAGTAAGTTCCCGTTGCACCTCCCTCCAACTGTAAGACTGCACTATTGCCAATCTCCTCATAGACGTGCACCTGCCCGAATTGTCCTGTAAATAGCATGTCAGCATCGTTGGTAATATCTTGCGTGATAATCGTTTCGTCACGTCCCTCACCAACCAGAGAAATATTAGCAGCCTTAACATAGGTAATAGGATCGGGCAGGTCTCCTTCCCAATAAGTCACAGAGCCATCGTTGTTCGTATGCTTGTAATGCTTCATTTCGCCCACGGGCAGTCTGTAGGTTCCCTTCTTTACAAATATGCGGAAGCGAGCGTTCTTGTCCTCTCGGCTGTTAGCGGCATTAATAGCAGCACTTAACTCATCTGCCGTTGATACTACAGCATCATAGAGAGCTTTCGTCACCGTGGGTCGCTCCATGGTTGTAAAGACAATCACCACCTCTTCTTGGCAAACATTGTTAAACTTATCCATGACAAAGCCAGCGGGCATCCTAAAGGTATAGGCTGCACCATAGTCCAACTGACTATAGTCGAAGCTTACGCTGCGGTTGCTCCATGCCGGAGTCAGTTCCTTGCCGTTCAGCGTTGCCGCAACAGCACTTTGAGCAGACTGAATCTTCTCATCGAAAGAAATGGTAATCTTACCTGTTGCGCTTATACCCGTAGCATTGTTCGTCGGCACTGTTGCCGTCACCTTCGGAGCTTCCTCGTCTGCAACGACTATGGCCTCACCAAGAACAAAAACATTACCCACACCAGATTCAGAGTTGCTACAGTAGTCCAGTCCGTCATACTGCTTGTCAAAAGCATAGTCTTTAAACACATCCGTTCCTACTCCCGTGATGCGGACGACGACTTGTTCCTTGCCGATAGCATCAGCCGGCAGGGCGATAGATATGGGATTGACAACATTCGACGTCACTTCCCAGGTTCCCTTCAGTTCGGTGAAGGTACCACCATCAACGCTAATCAGTGCCTTATACTGTTTTGTAGCAGCATTCTTAGCACACATATCTGCAACAAACGTTGCCGAAGTAAACCCTATGGTAGAGAATTGATACTGCCATGCAATATCCGTGGTGCGATAACCATTTTGATAGAGACCGTTGATACCGTCTATGACCACCTTTTCACGATTGCGTACAACAGGTGTTCCTCCATCTTGGGTATAGCACAGGGCACCGTTGCTCATCTTCACAACACAGGCTTGAGCTTTACGTTCACTATCCCATGTGGCATCAGCGGCAAAGGGATATCCTGCTGTTGTTGTGTAGGCATAACTTGCAGTTGTGCTGGCATCAAACACAGCGATGAAGTCTTGCACCTCGTAATTGGCTGTCAGCGTCATGTCGCCATTTACCGTCAGCTCACGCGAAGCGGAAGCGCCATTGTTCTCATTAGCATCCGTCCAACTCAGGAATTTCAGAATTTTGTTTTCGTTGGCAGTAGCCGTAATCTTCGTACCAGCCTCGTATCTGCCATCATGGTCATTGGGAGTCAGGGTAATACTACCCATATCGCGGTCGGCATCATTTGTCACAGTGGTCTTCACCGTATATACAGGTACAGCCTCAAAGACAGCCTTCATCGTCTTGGCAGCATCCATCGTGACCGTAGTTTCTGCCGTCGTGGCAACAGTGGTACCAGCCTCATCCTGCCATTCCTTGAATTTATACCCAAAGTTCTTTGTTGCCTTCAGCGTAACGGTAGCCCCCTCTTTATATTGCTCTAATTCTGGTTCGCGAGAAATCGAACCTGCTTCAGCAGATGGCATCACCTGTGTTGTCAGTGCATATTTCGTAACCTGAGCAGCAGCACCCACAAGCGTTCCCTCGATGACGACATTAGACAAGCCCATCGACTTACCGCTATTCATGGAAAGGAAGGCAAAGTTCACTTTCAACGGATTGTCTGCTGTTGCAGTCACACCACTGATTTCTTCAGAGAACGAGGCGATAGTCAGTTTCTTGCCTCCACGGTTTACACCAGCATTGGTAATCAGGTCAACATGAGTCTCACCTGCATCTACCGAAGCTCCGATGTTTCCTCCATCCGTTCCATAGCGCGCAGCCTGGAAACTCAGTCTGGTAGGAACAAACGAGAATCCGTCTTCAGGAGTCAGCGTCAGTGTCAGCGTATTGTCAACGTTGGCAGAACCTGCCGTCTGGCTACCCGAATTGTTTTCTACCTTGGTCTGAATAATGTTGGCTTCACCGTCTGCCCCCTGATAACTCTGTGTTCCCGATACCGTCAAAGCGCTACCTGCTGTCCATGATTTACCAGCAAAGCCAGCACTCAGTTCGTTCGGATTCATCACCACATCGTCACCTTGAGCCAGTCCGCCTTTATCCAAGGCATAGCTTATCGTACCCGTGATATTCACCCCCGCAGCATCTTTCGACTGACCTCCAATCACTACATCCTGGATGCAGAGCCATTTGCCAGTAGCATTGCTCGTGTACCAAGGATAGACACGTACCAGCAGCTGGTCGCCCTCTTCCAATTTGATGACAGGCGTAGCCGACACTTCATTCATCACATTGCTCGTCATCGTACCAGAGTCCCAGATGGTAGTTCGGTTAGCAAAACCATCAGTAGAATAATATACGTGGCAACGCATACCGCTACCGCCGCGGCCGCCAATCTTCATGGCTATCTGGTTGATGTCGAGTTTCTTTCCTTCTGGAGCAGTAACAGCAAATTGTACATACTGGTTGGGAGAGTCATCTTCAGCCTTTACCCATGTACCACCATCACTTGTACTGACAAGGATGCCGTTTGAGGTCGTATTACTATGTTTTACCATGCCTTCAACCTTAGCATCAGCAGCAGTAGCACTACCACCTTCCACAACAGCCTTGTCATCAGCTGTCAGCGCCCACGTTGCAGCAAAGGCTTCGCCACCCCCTAATTCAATACCTGTTACTGTCACGGGTACTTCTATCGTCTTTGTGCCGTTGCCTGCCGTGATAGTACCGCTGACGACACCCGCAACCGTAACATTCACTTTAGCATAGAATGTCTTAATCAGTGTTCCGTTCTCATAGTCAACGGTAAGAGAGTTCTGCCAATTCTTTTTGTCGGTAGAAAGCAGGATGCCTTCTGTTGCTGAGATATTCACCGTACCGGCAGCAGGATCCAATCCCAGACCGCTCAACGTCAGTTCCTTCGTAGCCGATTGCCCTACATATACCTCACCAAGGTCAGCCACAGAGGGTGCGACAGCCAAGTCTGTCGGGATTTCTATATTATCGGCAAGGATGCCTTGCTCCTTCATCATTTGTGCACACAAGCGTGCAGCAGTCAGTGCACCTGTCAAGTTATAATGGGTATTATCTGCCTCACCGCCCTTGTCAAAGAGAGCTGCATAACAAGCTGTATAATTGCCATAGCCTTCATAAAGGCTCTTAGTTGCAGCCGTCATATCGACAAAAGCTACACCTTCCTCCGTAGCCAACTGCTTCATTTGGTAGGTATAGTCCATCGAGTGATCGTCCGTAGCAAGTTTTTGTCCCGTTTTTATGGCACCGTCCACTATAGCATCAAACTTATCAGCCAAATTGTGCTGACCAGCCTTCGTAATACTGCTGCCACTAAAATAACAACGGCAAACGGCAGAGACCAGAACTGGCGTTGCACCTTTGGCCTTTACCTCGTCAACAATCTTTTTCAACCACATTTTGTAAGTCGTCGAAGGATAAGTACCGCGTCCATCCTTCTTTACGGCAGCAGCGTTAGTAGCATCTCCCTGAGCCGTGTAGTACGCCTGCAACTCCTCATTGTCCATACCATTGTACTTCTCATCGTTATGGGCAAACTGAATGAGTACATAATCACCAGCCTGTACGTTGTTTTTCGCTTTCTGCCACAACTCGTTGTAACCGCCACGCGAATCGCGACCGCCTACAGCATAGTTGACAGAAGTCCAACCGTTGGTTAGGAAGTTACCAAAGTACATTCCCCAACCTCGCGTGTTGGTTTCACTCTCTGAGTAAGGTGCCATCGTCGAGTCCCCCAACGTGTGCACCTTTTTCGCTTGCAAACTGCAAGTCGCACCAACGGCAACCAGCAATAGCAGCAATAGATACTTAAGCTTTTTCATGTTACTAAATGAATTTGAATGAATAATTTCGGTTTTACGCTGCAAAATTATATCCACGCGTGATAATAATAGGAATAAAAAAATGTCAAATAGGGAATAAAAAAGTGTCAGTCTGCATCACTGACACTTTTCTACTACCTCTTGAATAATTTCTACCCCATTTCTACGAACTGCTCCGTTGATCGCGATATTCTGATGGTGACAAACCAACAGATGCTAAAAAGCATTTA
>Ga0247608_10005358_pt1 | contig 13902 bp, 8 predicted proteins | sample 176DNAGHGlowgp2_FD_193490 | JGI IMG/M metagenome (GOLD analysis project Ga0247608, IMG submission 193490) | Sheep rumen microbial communities from Palmerston North, Manawatu-Wanganui, New Zealand - 1766 DNA GHGlow gp2 | ecosystem: Host-associated > Mammals > Digestive system > Stomach > Rumen ...
AGATGTGTGCCTCTTGCTCGTCGTAGATGAGGGTCATGGCCAGGCATAGCGCCATGAAGAACGCCTCTATGAAGAGCAGCGAGCCGAGAATCTTTGATATGATTTTCCAGTTAATCATTCTTCATTTTATGGTGTGCGGGTATTTACCAGGGTAGGATGCTCTTCTTGAAGAATTTCTCCACCTTCTCCAGGGTGTGTCGGTGGCAGAACACCATGACGCTGTCGCCGGCCATGATTTGTGTGTTGCCGTTGACCAGTATGCCCTGCTTGCCGCGCACCAGTCCGCCGATGGCGATGCCCGACGGCAGGCCCAGCTGGCGGACGGGAGCCTTGGTGATGCGTGCCCCTTCGGCAGCCACGAACTCGGCCACCTCGCTGTCGGCCATCATCAGCGAGCGCATGTTGCGCACGTCGGCCTTCATCATCATCTGGAAGATGTGGCTGGCGGCCACCGTCTTCTTGTTGATGATGGTGCCAATGTCCAGTCCCTCGGCCATCGATACATAGTCGAGGTTCTCAACCATGGCGATGGTCTTGCGCACACCCAGCTTCTTCGCCGTCAGGCAAGCCAGGATGTTGGTCTCGGCGTTGCCCGTGAGCGAGACGAAGGCCTGTGTGTTCTTGATGCCCTCTTCGCGCAGCAGGCCCAGGTCGCGGCCGTCGCCGTGGATAATCATCACGTTAGGACGGTCGATGAGCTGGTTGAGCTGTTCGCAGCGCTCCAGCGAACTCTCTATAATCTTGGCATGCATGTGGTCGGGCAGGGTGAGGGCAGCCCTCACCGATGTCTTGCCGCCGCCCATGATGACGACGTTGTGCACATCCTCATACTCTTTCTTGCCTACGGTGCCCTTGATGTGGGGTATGTACTCAGGCGTGGTCATGAAGTAGGCCAGGTCGCCGCTCTTCAGCATGTCGAGGCCGCCGGGGATGATGGTCTCGCCGCCACGCTTGATGGCCACGATGTGGTAGGGGTCGTCAGGGCCGCAGAGGTCCTTGATGGGCTGGTTCAGAATCTGGCAGTTGTCGCGCAGCTTGATGCCCAGCAGCACCAGCGCGCCGTCGTGGATGTCCAACCGCTGTCTGACCCACGACAGCTTCAGGCCGTTGATGATGTCGGAGGCGGCCAGCACCTCGGGATAGACCAGCGAGTCGACGCCCACCTGGTGGAACATCTCCAGGTTGTGGGGCTTGAGGTATTCGTAGTTGTCGATGCGCGCCACCGTCTTCTTCGCTCCCAAGGCATGGGCGAGCATGCAGGCCGTGATGTTGCGGCTCTCATAGCGCGTGACCCCAACGAAGAGGTCGGCCGAGCCGGTGCCGGCGTCCTTCAGCGCCTGGATGCTGGTGGGCGACTGGCACAGGGCCATGATGTCGTAGTTAGAGTCTACGCCGCTCAGACGCTCCTCGTCGTCGTCAATGAGCACGCAGTCGTGGTTTTCTGTTGACAGGAGCTTTGACAGGTGTGTGCCTACGGCTCCAGCGCCGGCAATGACGATTTTCATGATTTGGGGTTTGAGGTTTGAGAATTGAGGGCTGTCTCAGCGATGACACGCTTGATGTTCTCCGGGTCGAGGCCGACTATCTGGCGCAGCTCCTCGATGGTGCCGTGCTCTACGAAGTTGTCAGGCAGGCCCATCCGGGTGATGTGCGGCGCATAGCCGTGGTCGCCCATCCACTCCATGACGGCGCTGCCCAGTCCGCCGTTGCGCACGCCGTCCTCGATGGTGACGATGCGCTGGAACCGCTGGCCCACCTCGTGCAGGATGTCCTCGTCGAGGGGCTTCAGGAAGCGCATGTCGTAGTGGGCGACAGAAGGAGCCCCCCCTGTCCCCCCCTGGGGGGGGTAAGCAGAACTGCCACCGTTAGTTTCTCCCCCCCTGGGGGGGGCGGGGGGGGCTAATATATTTTCCACGTCGTTACCTATGGGGCCGAGGGTCAGCACGGCCACGTCGGTGCCGTCGTGCAGCTTGCGTCCCTTGCCCACGGGAATGGCCTCTAAGGGGCACTGCCAGTCGTCGAGGACGCCGCGGTCGCGCGGGTAGCGGATGACGAAGGGACCCATGTCGGGCTGTTGGGCGGTGAACATCAGGCGGCGCAGCTCGTGCTCGTTCAAGGGCGAGGCGATGGTCAGGTTGGGGATGGGTCGCAGGTAGGCCAGGTCGAAGGCCCCATGGTGCGTCGGCCCGTCCTTGCCCACCAGTCCGGCGCGGTCCAGGCACAGCACGACGTTGAGTCTGAGGATGGCCACGTCGTGAATGATGTTGTCGTAGGCACGCTGGGCGAAGGCGCTGTAGATGTTGCAGAAGGGCAGCAGACCCTCCTTGGCCATGCCGGCTGAGAAGGTGACGGCGTGTCCCTCGGCAATGCCCACGTCGAAGGTGCGGTCGGGCATCTGCTCCATCATAATGTTCATCGAGCAGCCCGTGGGCATGGCTGGGGTGACGCCCACGATGCGGGGGTTCTGCTGGGCCAGTTCCAGCAGCGTGCGGCCGAACACCTCCTGGTATTTTATCTTCTTGCTCTCATTCTCGCTCTTGATGATTTCGCCGGTCTCAGCATTGAACTTGCCAGGAGCGTGCCACACGGGCGTGTAGTGTTCCGACGGGGCATAGCCGTGGCCCTTCTTCGTGTGCAGGTGCAGCAGCTTGGGGCCGCGCATGTCCTTGATTTGTCTCAGGATGCGCACCAGCTCCTTCACATCGTGCCCGTTGAAGGGTCCGAAGTAGCGTATGTTCATGCCGTCGAAGATGTTCTGCTGGTGCGAGATGGCGCTCTTCAGGGCGTTGCCCAAGCGGATGAGGCCCTTGCGGCGGTCGTCGTGCAGCAGGCCGATGCGCTGCAGGAAGCGGGCCGTCTTGAAGCGCACCTTGTTGTAGGTCTCGTTGGTGCTCATCCCTAAGAGGTACTGCTTCATGCCGCCCACCGACCTGTCGATGGACATGTTGTTGTCGTTGAGCACGATGAGCATGTCGTTAGGGCTCGACGACACGTTGTTCAGACCCTCGAAGGCCAGGCCGCCGCTCATGGCACCGTCGCCGATGACGGCCACCACCTTCCTGGAGTGAGGAGCTGACTCATCATCTCTCACCCTGTTGGCTACCGCGATGCCTAAGGCCGCCGAGATGCTGTTCGAGGCATGTCCGCAGATGAACGCATCGTACTCGCTCTCCTCGGGCGAGGGGAACGGGCGCAGGCCGTGCAGCATGCGGTTGGTGTGAAACTGCTCACGCCGTCCCGTCAGAATCTTGTGCCCGTAGGCCTGATGTCCCACGTCCCAGACGATGCGGTCGTTGGGGGTGTCGAACACATAGTGCAGAGCCACGGTGAGCTCAATGACACCGAGGCTGGAGGCCAGATGGCCCGGATTGACGGCCAGCTCATGGATGATGGTCTGCCGCAGCTCATCGCACACCTGGGGCAGCTGGTTCACGTCCAGCTTCCTCAGGTCTGCAGGATAGTCGATATGTGATAGAAGTTCTGTTTCCTTTTGTTCCACAGTAAAGTGTTTTTATTAGTAGCCAGCTTGCTCCATGGCCTTGTCGGCTTCGTCCATCAGCTCGCTGAGTGGTTTCTGCAACGACTTGTCTATGGTGAAGTCAATGTATTCAGGGGCACCGCTCCTGTCAGCGCCCTTCATCAGGTCAACGCGGTAGAAGGTGTTGTCCTTGCGGAACTCCCAGCCGGTCCAGATGATGTCAACGCCATATTCGTTCTTGCCGATGCAGCTATCGATGGTCTTCTCGGCCAGTGCGGCGTCGAGGCTCTCGGCGTTGCCGAAGCCGTTGACGTTCTTGCCGTCCTGCGACAGTCCCTTGGTCAGGTTGTAGAGCTTGGTGGCAAAGGCGTTGAACTCGTCCTGTGTCACGTCGCTGTTGTCGTTCTTCTGGAAGTGTGCGGCCACCTTCGTGCCCTTCTCCTCGCCATAGAACAGGTCCTGTCCGTTGGCGTTCTGCACCATCCACTCAAAGTCGGGGGCGATGTCGGCCAGCGTGATGCCATAGGTGGCGGTCAGCGTGGTCTTGAACTTGTCCAGGGCGCTGCTTTCGGCGTCGTTTGGCTCCACGTATTCGGTCTGCTGTTCACCGTTCTGTCCTGTGGCGGTCGCGCCGCCCTTGTTGTCCTTGCTGCCTCCGCAAGCCGTCAGCAGGGTCAGGCCTGCCATGCACGTCAGTGCCATGATGGTCTTTTTCATACTCATAGTTTTTAGTGTTGTTAGTAATGATGAATTGGGGTGATTCGAGGGTGCGGAGGTGCAGGGGTACGAGGATAGCTTGCACCCCCGTTTTTTTGCGTAAGGTCTATTCTCGTACCTCCGTACCCCCGCACCTTCGTACCTCCGAATTGTCGAACGTTAGTTTGCATGCTGTTAATGTTAGTATCCGAAAATCTCCTCGGTGGTCAGTCGGCGGATGGGGCCAATCTTGCCCAGCGCCTCCATGTCCAGCTCCTTCTCGTCGCCCAGAATGATGTAGCGGTAGGGTTTGTGGGCCATCTGCTGCTGCTCGAAGCTGACGATGTCCTGCAGCGTCACTGACGGCAGGGCGTTGTAGATGCGCTCATCCTCGTCGTAGTCGATGCCTAAGCGCTGTGTCGACAGCCATGCGTTGATGAGCCCGAACTTCGTGGTGCGCTGGCTCTGCAGACGCTTCGTCAGGGCATCCTTGGCTATGCGGAAGGCCTGCTCGCTCTGCGGGATGGTGTCGAGAATGTTGTGGAACTGTCGCACGCAGTCCATCATCTTGTCGTTCTGCGAGATGATGTGTGTGAAGAAGTACTCAGGACGGTCCTTGTAGGCCGGCTCTATGTAGGCAGCGTAGGCGTTGTAGGCCAGTCCGCGGGCCTCGCGCAGCTCCTGGAACACGATGGTGTTCATGCCGCCGCCATAGTATTCGTTGAACAGAGCCTTCACGGCAGCCTCCTCCGGGTGCCACTGGCGCTGCTCGTTGTGCACCATGCGCATGTAGATGTTCTTGGCCTCGTAGGGGGCAATGAGCACCTCGTTCTTCGGCGTGGCCTCCATGGTGTAGTGGCGTCCCTCAGGGGCGCTCAGCAGCTTTTTGCCTGTCTTGTGCTGCTTGGCCACGACGGCGGCCAGCTCCTTCTCGGTCATCGGACCATAATATAATATGGTATGCGCATACTGCTTCAGGTTCTTCAGCAGGTCGAGCAGTTCCTGCGGGTTGGTCTGGCGCAGCTGCTGTGCGGTCAGCAGGTTGCGGTAGGGGTTATAGGGCCCGTACAAACCATACTGCACCAGGTAGGCAAAGTTCTGCTGCTGGTTCAGCTTGGCGTCGGCGCGGCTCTTCTCTATCAGCTGAATGTACTGCTCGTAGGCCTCCGTGTCCACCTGTGCGTCCTGCATGACGTGCTCTAACAGTGCCAGGGCCTCGCCCATGTTCTCCGACAGACCGTTCAGCGTCACGGTGATGTTGCGCTCGCCCACGCTGATGTTGTAGCGGCAGGCCAGCTTGTAGAACTGCTGCTGCAGCTGCTCGTTGGTCAGCTTGCTCGTGCCCAGGTACTCCAGGTAGCCAGGGGCGTAGCTGTACTTCAGCTCCGTCTCCTCGCCGAAGTCGTAGCGGAAGCTGAGCGTGAAGCGCCCGTTCTCGACGTTCCTGACGTAGAGGGTGGGGAGCTGAGAGGTGAGAGTTGAGAACTGAGCGTTGAAGGTGGCGCGGTCCATAGCCTGCCATTTACCCTTCTTGATGGTGCCGTAGGTCAGGTCACGCTCAAAGTCGACGAAGCGGGGGGCTATGGGGTCCACGTGGGTCTGCTGAATGTCCTTCACGAACTGGCTCATCAGGTCGCGGTTGGTGGGTATGGGGGTGATGGCGGGCTTGTCAATCTTCTGCAGCGTCTTGTCCTCGCCCTGGCGCTTGAACACCGTGACGTAGTTCTGGCCGAAGTGGCGCTTAGCAAAGCTCACTATCTGCTCCTTCGTCATGCCGCTGATGCGGTCCAGGTAGCCCACCTCCTGCTTCCAGGGCACCTCGTTGATGTAGGTCTCGACGAACATGTTGGCGCGGGCGCGGTTGCTCTCTAACGAGTTATAGTAGCTCAGCTTCATGTTGTTCACCACCGACGGCAGCAGGTCGTCGCTGAAGTCGCCGCGCTTCAGCTTCTCTATCTCGCCCAGCAGCAGTGCGCGCACCTCCTCTAAGGTCTGGCCCTCCTTGGGCGTGCCGCCGAGGATGAAGGCGCTGTAGTCGCGCAGCTGTTCGGCGCCGGCCCAGGCCTCCAGCATCTTCATCTGCTGGTTGATGTTCAGGTCGATGAGTCCGGCGGTGCCGTTGCTGAGCATCTCGCCGACAATCTTCAGCGTGTCCACCTGCAGCGAGTTGCCACGGTCGAAGCGGAAACCGAGCCACAGCGTCTCAGCCTCCAGTCCGTAGACGGTGGTGTCCTTTGGCTCGCTGATGGGCTTCATGGCGGGGAACACGGGCTGGCTGACGTCCTGGCCGGGCTGCCATTTGCCAAAGTAGTAGTCGATGGTGGCGATGACCTTGTCGGGGTCCATGTCGCCAGCCATGCAGATGGCCACGTTGTTCGGGCGGTACCAGTGGTCGAAGTAGCGCTTGATGTTCGTGATGCTGGGGTTCTTCAGGTGCTCCTGCGTGCCGATGGTGGTCTGCGTGCCGTAGGGGTGGGTGGGGAAGAGCATGGCGCTGATGGCCTCCCACAGCTTGCGCTGGTCCTGCGCGATGCCGATGTTATACTCCTCGTAGACGGCCTCCAGCTCGGTGTGGAAGCCGCGGATGACCATGTTCTGGAAACGGTCGGACTGAATCTTGGCCCACTGCTCCACCTCGTTGGCGGGTATGTCCTCGGTGTAGCACGTCACGTCGTTGCTGGTGTAGGCGTTGGTGCCCTCGGCGCCGATGGCCGCCATCAGCTTGTCATACTCGTTGGGAATGAAGTATTGTGCGGCCACCTGGCTCACGCTGTCTATCTCGTGGTAGGCCTGGCGGCGCGCGTCGGCATCCTTCAGCTTGCGGTACTGCTCGTAGCGCTGCTCAATCTCGTCCAGCAGCGGGCGCTCCATCACAGGGTCGGTCACGCCGAACTTGTCAGTGCCCTTGAACATCAGGTGCTCCAGATAGTGGGCCAGGCCCGTCGTCTCGGCGGGGTCGTTCTTCGAGCCGGTGCGCACGGCGATGAAGGTCTGTATGCGTGGCTTCTCGGCGTTGACGCTCAGATAGACCTTCAGACCGTTGTCCAGCGTATAGATGCGCGTCTGTGTCAGGTCACCCTCCACGCTCTCATACTTGTATTCCTTAGCGTTGGCGCTCATGCCCGCACAGAGCATCAGGGCGCCCAAAACCATTTTCTTCATGTTCATCGTATCTTCGTTTGTTGTTGTTCGCAGATGGATTGCGGCTGCAAAGTTACGAATTTTTTTGTAATCGCTGTTGTTTTTGCGTAAGAAAAATCATCAGCCTGCTGGATGTGACCCTGAGAATGGCCCACTTGTGTGATTACCAACGCTAAAGCGTCTTGAAAAAACAGGTAAAAACAAAGAAAACAATCAAAAACAATTTGTTTTTATTTGTTTTTGGGGTTTTCATTTGTTTTTTCAAGACGCTTTAGCGTATCATCGACCGAAATGAAGTGAGTAAGTGGCCGGATGGTGGAAAAAAGTGGCCACTTTATGGGAATAACTCCATGAGATAATTCAGCCAGGAGCCGCTTTACGTAATTATCTCCATGCCTGGCTGTCATAACTCCATGCCTGGCGAAATTATCTCCATGCCTGGCTGTCATAAGTCGCGACTTTTCTCTCGTGCGCACGCGTAAAAGCCATCTTGCTCCTGAGGCGTTGCACATGTTGTCGCTGGCATTGCATCCTATGGCCACAAACAAGACGGTGGGCACCGTCCGAAAGGAGGGTGCCCACCGCATACATTGTCGACGGGGGGATTAGTCTTCGTCGTCCCAGAAACTGCCGCGACGTGATTCAGCTGCCGTTCCGCTCGTAACGGACTGCTCAGAGACTGTGCCTCTTAGATTGTCGGGGTCGAGTGAGCCGCACAGCATTGAATGTGTCGAAACGCTGATAACCTTCATTGAGGGGTGCATATATGTCTTTTTCATATCTCTTTTCCTTTCTTGTTGTTTGTAATGGTAACAAAAATGATTCTTGTGTTACGATTCTCTTGTTTTACTTCATCATCACCTTCTTGCCGTTGATGATATACAGGCCCTTCGTGGGCTGAGTCATCCGCTGGCCGTTCAGGTTGTAGTAACGGTTATCGGTCATCGTCTCGCGGTTGGCCTCCGTGATGCCCAGTGTCTCATTGCCAAAGCTCAGGGTGAAGGAGCGGGCATTGGCAGACAGGCCGGTCAGGTCGAGGTATGCCTTGCTGGCTGCCACAAGGCTATTGTTGGCGCGGTAGAAGGCGGGGGTGTCAGTGGTGTTGAGAACGTAGAACTTCTCCGTCTCGCTCCAGGTGATGGCTTCGTCAGTACCCCTTACCAGCTTGTTCGTAGGATCGGCAGTGGCCTCGGTCTCAGCAATGACGGGAATCTCCTGGCTGTCGTTGGCCGTCTCAGAATAGAGCAGCACCGGCTCACCCTTGGCCACCTTCATCTTCTGCGTCAGCGTCAGCTTGCTGCCGTCCGTCGAAGAGATGGTGTAAGCCTTGATGCTCTTGCCCGTGAAGTCAAGAGCGTAGTCGCTTGCCAGAGTGGCAAAGCCCTTGGCACCAACGGTGACGATGACTGTGGCAGGACAGTAAGTAACGGTAATATTGGTGAAGAATGGATTAGCACTATCGCGTGTGAAGTCTATGATTTGTGCACAGCCAGTCCACGTGGCAGCCTTCTTGCTACTTTCAGCTTCATAGGTGCCGTTGCTGGCTAAGATGGAGTTCAGATTTTGAGTTCCAACAAAATCTATTTTGGTGATGACATAACCATCAGCAGCAGCAATCGTCATCTTTGTATCTGTATAGAGACGAAGTGTGCCGCCAGTATACCAACGCCAATATTTATTGGTTGCGGTTGGAGCTGGCGTTAGCGTTATGTTACCTGCTGTAAACGTCTTTGACTCTTTGATGTCTTCATTTGAAGGAGCTAAATTAGTTCCATAGTCAATCTCATCTGCATATGTGAAGTCGAAAACGCCATCGACAGCGGGTACTGTGACTCTTACTACTGTTAGAGAATACGAGACACTGCCAGGCTTGAATGTTTCATTACCTGCAAAGGTTGCGGTAATAGTAGCTGTGCCTACTGCGACTCCAGTGACGTTGCCGTTGTCATCAATAGTTGCAACACTCTCATTATTGCTACTATAAGTGACAGTCAGATTGTTGGGGTTGGTAAGAGTGGGGGCATTGAGCACCTCACCAACAGTAACCTCCTGTTCACTTACTGCGTAGGCAAGACCATTATCGCTTCTTGAGTCAGTTGAGGTTTCATAAGTTACAACTATTTTTTTTATCCATGAGGTTGAAGAAGTAGATCTGGAAATAGTTACTACAATAGTGCCAGCCTTTTCTCCTTCAAAAGTGAAGTCTCCATTTGCGGTCTTGTTCGGAAGACTCTGTGAATTTCCAAAAGCCTCACCACCAACAGTCACACTGATTGTTTGATCTGCATTCGCAGATGCAGTAACTACGACTTTCTTTATCGTCCCAAGAGTTGCTGTTTGATCGGCATTTGATGTAAAGACAAATGCTGTTGTGTTTTTTGATGATTGAACACCTCGTGCATTTCCCGATTTTTCAAACTGATTAACATTTGTAGCTGTCCATTCCAATTCATTCTCTCCAACGGTGAGATCCTTGTCAGTAAAATTGGATTCAATTACATCTGCCCACACACTCATTCCACCTGCTACGAGGGCGCATAGCAGGAGCATTGATTTGAATAGTAATTGTTTACACATAATACTAAATAAAGTAAGTTGAACAAAATAATAGTTTTATCGTTGCTATGGTTAGGAAGTGACATGTGAATGTCCTGGTCATCGATGGTCGCTACCTGTGATGACGGTGCAAAGGTACTGACTTTTTGTGAACTGGCCAAAAGAAACAGTAGAAAAGTTTAATTGCTCTTTTTTCGCTACCCATTGGCATTTTCTTTGGACAAAGCACGGGTGTTCGCTTTTTTTTGTGTACTTTTGCAGCAAACTTTTCTGAGGACACCATCCCCTCCCTTGTAGGGGAGGGGTAGGGGTGGGGGCAGTAACTTCATATTGAAGCAGTTATTTAGTAATGAACACAACATTATTGGAATGAAGGAATTTGTAATTAGCGAGGCCAAGACCGAGACCGCCGTGCTGGTGGCCCTCATCACACCGCAGCAGGACGAAGCCAAGACGAAGGAATATCTCGACGAGCTGGAGTTCCTGGCTGAGACGGCGGGCGCCGTGACGGTGCGCCGCTTCACCCAGCGTGTGGCCGGCCCCAGCCAGGTGACCTACGTGGGCAGCGGCAAGCTGCAGGAGATAAAGCAGTACATCAAGCAACAGCAGGACGCATACGATGAATGGGTTGATGGTGGAGGGTTGAAGGAGGGCACTTCTGCCAGCAAGGCTATCCTCACTTCTCCCTCCTCCCTCACCCCTCCACCCCAGCCCGTCGGCATGGTTATCTTCGACGACGAGCTGAGCGCCAAGCAGCTGCGTAACATTGAGAAGGAGCTGGGCGTGAAGATTCTGGACCGCACCAGCCTCATCCTCGACATCTTCGCCATGCGCGCCCAGACGGCGGAGGCCAAGGCGCAGGTGGAGCTGGCCCAGCACCGCTACATGCTGCCACGCCTGCAGCGCCTGTGGACACACCTGGAACGACAGGGCGGCGGCAGCGGCGGCGGTGGCGGCAAGGGCACCGTGGGACTGCGCGGACCGGGTGAGACACAGCTGGAGATGGACCGGCGCATCATCCTGCACCGCATCACGCTGCTGAAGCAGCGCCTGGCAGAGATTGACCAGCAGAAGACGACGCAGCGCAAGAACCGCGGGCGCCTGATACGCGTGGCCCTGGTGGGCTACACCAACGTGGGCAAGTCGACGCTGATGAACCTGCTGGCCAAGAGTGACGTCTTTGCAGAGAACAAGCTCTTCGCCACGCTCGACACCACCGTGCGCAAGGTGACCATCGACAACCTGCCCTTCCTCCTGGCTGACACCGTAGGGTTCATTCGTAAACTGCCCTCAGACCTCGTGGAGTCGTTCAAGAGCACCCTCGATGAGGTGCGCGAGGCCGACCTGCTGGTGCACGTGGTGGACATCAGCCACCCGGACTTCGAGGAGCAGATAACGGTGGTGGAGAAGACGCTGGCCGAGCTGGGCTGCGTCGAGAAGCCCTCGATGATTGTGTTCAACAAGATGGACGCCTACCGGTGGACACCCCAGGACGAGGACGACCTGACGGAGCCCACGCGCGAGAACATATCGCTGGAACAGCTGAAGCACACATGGATGGCACGCATACAGAGTCCCGACTTCAAGTCGACCAGCGACTGCATCTTCATTTCAGCACGTGAGAAAGACAATATTGACGAGCTTCGCGCGTTATTATATAGTAAGGTACGCGAGCTACACGTGCAGAAGTACCCCTACAACGACTTCCTCTATACGATAGAAGATTGAACCTAACATACACAACACAATTATGAGAGAGTACAGACAACTAAGCCAAGAAGAAATCCAGGTACTGGAGCAGAATGTTTGCTGGGCCGAAGACTGGAACCGCGTGCTGGTGCACCCCGACTTCCGTCCCTACAACTTCCACCGCGTGATGTTCTACGGCGACATCCGCTTAGGACGGTTTGAAAAGAAGATTGAAGTGGCCAAGGGCTTCTTCAAACACTCAGGCATCAACGATGCCACGCTGCGCAATGTCTCAGTGGGCAACGACTGCCTGATAGAGAAGGTGGGCAACTTCATCAACAACTACACCATCGGTGACGACTGCTACATCTCGAACATCTCCACCCTTGAGACCACCGAGGGAGCCAGCTATGGTGCCGGCTCGACCATCAGCGTGCTCAACGAGATGGGCGACGGCAACGTGGTGCTGTTCCGCGAGCTGAACTCGCAGCTGGCCGCCTTCATGGTGAAGCACCACGACGACAAAGCCCTGATGAACCGCCTGCACCAGCTCATCGATGATGAGGTGCGCATCTCAACCCCCGAGCAGGGCATCATTGGCAACCGTGTGAAGATTATCAACACCAAGGACATCACCAACACCGTCATCAAGGGCGACTGCGAGATTAGCGGCTGCGCCCGCCTGAACGAGTGCACCATCCTCAGCTCGGAGGACGCCTCGGTGTTCATTGGCACGGGCGTCATCTGCGAGAACAGCATCATCTGCGACGGATGCAGCATCAACAACTCGGTGAAGATGCAGGACTGCTTCGTGGGCGAGGCATGCCAGATTACCAACGGCTTCACGGCCGAGGCCAGCCTCTTCTTTGCCAACTCGTTCATGGCCAATGGCGAGGCCTGCGCCGCCTTCTGCGGACCCTTCTCGGCCAGCCACCACAAGTCGAGCCTTCTCATTGGCGGACAGTTCTCGTTCTATAACGCAGGGTCGAACACCAACTTCTCGAACCATGCCTACAAGATGGGACCGCTGCACTGGGGCACCCTGGAGCGTGGAACGAAAACGGCCTCGGGCAGCTACGTGCTGATGCCCGCCACCATCGGCGCCTTCAGCGTCTGCTTCGGCAAGCTGATGCACCACCCCGACACGCGCAACCTGCCCTTCAGCTACCTCATGGCATACGGCGACGACTGCTACTTGGTGCCTGGCCGCAACATCACCACCGTGGGTCTGTACCGCGACATCAAGAAATGGCCCAAGCGTGACAAGCGCTCGAAGCAGTCGAAGAAGAGTATCATCAACTTCGACTGGCTCTCACCCTTCACCGTGGGCGAGATTCTGGAGGGCATGAAGATTCTGGAGAGTCTGCGCCAGGCCAGCGGCGACAACGTCACCACCTACAACTTCCACGAGTATGTCATCAACGCCACCTCGCTGCGCAAGGGCCTGAAGTACTATGACATCGCCCTCCGCATCTACATGGGAGCCGTGCTGAAACGCCAGCTGAAAGGGTTGAAGGAGGACGGTGTAGGGTTGAAGGAGGCTCCCTCCACCCTCCATCCTCAACCCTCCACCATTGGCAAGGGACCCTGGGTTGACCTCAGCGGACTGCTGCTGCCGGAGACCGAGGAGCAGCGGCTGAAGGACGACATCAAGAGTGGCAGCATAGAGAGCATCGGACAGGTACTCGACCGCTTCGAAGACATCAACAGCCACTATAGCGAATACCGCTGGGCGTGGTCCTATCAGCTCATTCTGGACTACTATCACCTCACTGAGCTCAACGCAGAGGCTTGCGAGCGCATCCGCGAAGACTATGTCCGTGCACGACGCGCATGGATAGCCGAAATCAGGAAGGACGCTGAGAAGGAGTTCCAGATGGGTGACGTGGAGCAGGAGGTCTACGACGACTTCCTGGAGAAGCTCGACCACGAGATTGACTACGAGAATTAAAAAAGATATGACACCAATAAAAAAAGAGATTGTCGACGGTCTCATCAATGGCCTCGGCATACAGGACTTTGCCAAGGCTACCATCCGCGAGGTGAAGCAGGTGGCCGCCATGGCTGAGCAGCAGAGCGGCGTGGAGTATATCAAGATGGAGATGGGCATCCCCGGACTGCCTGCCGCACAGGTGGGCGTCGATGCCCAGGTCAAGGCGCTGCAAGACGGCATCGCCCACAGCTATCCCGACATCCAGGGCCTGCCGGAGCTGAAACGCCAGGCATCGCGCTTCGTCAAGGCGTTCATCGGCATCGACATCGCGGCGGAGGGCTGCGTGCCCGTCTGCGGCTCCATGCAGGGCACCTTCGCCTCGTTCCTCACCTGCTCGCAGGCCACCAAG
>Ga0247608_10005360_pt1 | contig 13898 bp, 11 predicted proteins | sample 176DNAGHGlowgp2_FD_193490 | JGI IMG/M metagenome (GOLD analysis project Ga0247608, IMG submission 193490) | Sheep rumen microbial communities from Palmerston North, Manawatu-Wanganui, New Zealand - 1766 DNA GHGlow gp2 | ecosystem: Host-associated > Mammals > Digestive system > Stomach > Rumen ...
GACAACGGGAAGCCGTGCCCTGCAGGACGTGGGACTCAACGGCCTCAACGACGAGGAGGAGCGCACCTACGACGCCTACGCCCAGTGGCTGCAGGCCATCAGCGGCGTGGTGCAGAACGACTCACTGCTCCAGGCCTGGGCCAACGACCCAGCCAACGACAACTACCACTACTACCGAGGCTCAGACTACGATGCCGAGCGGCGCTCAATACTCGACCGATACAAATACGTCAACAATCCCCAGGGCAACTCGCCCGACACCGACGCCAGGACAGAGTCGTACGACACATCCTACAAGACAGGCCCCGACGTGGAAGACATCAACCAGGACTACACGCTCAACGAGTATGAACGCTACTACCAGTACCGCATACACCTGAGCGATGACGTGCTGCAAGCCTACAACCAGGGGACGCAGTCGGACGACAGCTACATCACCGACCGGCGCGACAGCTGGGTCAAACTGCGCAACGGCGACTCCACCACCGTGCGCTGGTACCAGTTCAGAATACCCCTGGCCAAGTGCAAGGACAAGGTGGGAAGCATCAACGACTTCACCTCCATACGCTTCATGCGAATGTTCCTCACCGGATTCCAGAAACCCATCGTGCTCCGCTTCGGAGCACTCGACCTCGTGCGCGGCGAGTGGCGACAGTACAAGCAGAGCCTCGGAACGGCTGTCAGCGCCGAGACGGGCGTGATGGAGATGAGCGCCGTCAACATAGAGGAGAGCACCGACCGCCAGCCCGTGAACTACGTGCTGCCGCCAGGCATCAGCCGAGCCACCGACCCCTCGCAGCCACAGCTCGTGGAAAACAACGAGCAGGCCCTCTGCCTCGTGGTGAAAGACCTGTCGCAGGGCGAGTCGAAGGCTGTGTACAAGAACACCAACCTCGACCTGCGTCGCTACCGCCGACTGCAAATGTTCGTGCACGCCAACCACCTGCTGCCCAACACCACACAGCTACAGGACAACCAGCTCGCCGTGTTCGTGCGCTTCGGCTCCGACTACAAGAGCAACTACTACGAATACGAGATACCGCTCACGCTCACGCCCGAAGGACACTACAGCTACAACTCGGCTGCCGACAGGCCCAAGGTATGGCCCGAGGCCAACATGCTCGACATAGACCTGAGCCTGTTCACCCAGCTCAAGAAAGAGCGCAACCGCCAGCGCACCGCCGGCGCCACCAGCTACAACCAGCTCTTCACCCAGTACGACGACGACAAGCCCAACAACAAGATTAGCATCATGGGCAACCCCACGCTCGGCGAGGTGAAAACCATGATCATAGGCGTGCGCAACCTCACCGGCTCGAAGAAGTCGGGCGAGGTGTGGGTCAACGAGCTACGACTAAAGGAGTACAACAACGACGGTGGATGGGCAGCCTCCGGGGCGCTCAACGTGCAGCTCAGCGACTTCGGCACGGTGAACATGACCGGACGATACGTCACCGACGGATTCGGCGGACTCGAGGAGAACGTGCTGCAGCGCTCAAACAACAACGAGAAGAGCTACTCGCTGACGGCCACCGTGGAGCTGGGAAAATTCTTCCCCGACAAGGCACAGGTGGCCCTGCCGCTCTACTACTCGCTCACCAAGGAGATAACAAGTCCCAAGTACAACCCCCTGGACACCGACATGGAGCTGTCTGACGCCATCGAAGGCCTCGAAGGCCACGAGCGCGACTCCATAGAGAGCATCGCCGTGACCAAGCAGACAAGCAGCAACTTCTCGCTCACCAATGCCCGCTGGGGACTCAAGTCAAAGCGCATGCCCATGCCCTACGACCCGGCCAACTTCTCGTTCGGCTACAGCCACGCCCACCGCAGCACCTCTGGAGAGACCACCGTCTACGAGAACGAGCACCAGTGGCGCGGACAGTTCAACTATGCCTACTCGCCAGTGTACAAAACCTGGGAACCCTGGAAGAAGTCAAAGTCAAAGTCAAAGTGGATGAACTTCCCCAAGGCCCTCGGGCTGAACTACCTGCCGCAGTCGATTGCCTTCAACGCAGAGATAACCCGCAACTACTACGAGCTGCAGGAACGCGACCTGGAAAACACCGAGAACCCCAACCTGCCCGTCACCTTCTCCGACCAGTTCCTCTTCAACCGAGAATTCCAGCTCCGGTGGGACCTCACGAAAAACCTGCACATGAACTTCCAGAGCGGCACACACGCCGAGGTGGTGGAACCCTACCGCGAGAACGTGGCCATCAACAAAGACCTCTACCCCGACTTCTACAGCGCCTGGAAAGACTCGGTCAAGCACAGCCTCCTGCACATGGGCTCGCCCCTCGACTACCAGCAGAAGTTCACCGCCAGCTACCAGCTGCCGCTCAACAAGCTGCCCATACTCGACTGGGTGAACAGCGACGTGTCCTACAACGCAGACTACTCGTGGGTGAGAGGCACCGACCTGACCGACGGCACATCATTGGGCAACACCATCAGCAACAACCGCAACATCAACCTCAACGGCGCGCTCAACCTCGAGACGCTCTACAACCACTCGGAGTTCCTTAAGAAGGTGAACGAGCGCTTCAAGAAGGCACCCGCCAAGAAAAAGCCGCAGGCCAAGAAGACCGCCACCAAAGACGACAAGAAGGGCGACAAGACCGGCGACAAGGCTGGCGAGAAGGGCGACGACAAGGCCAAGGCCAAGGAGGAGGCCAAGCTGCCCAAGAACAAGAACACCTACCAGCGCGAGGTGTCGCTGCTGCCCGACAGTGCCATCACCGTGCAGCACAACAAGAAGTCGAAGCGGCTGCGCGTCACGGCCAAGACCAAGGACGGCAAGACGGTGAAGGTGAAGTTCAAGGTAAAGGACGACAACAAGATAGAGGTGCGCCTGCCCAAGAGCGAGGCCCGCCGTCTGGCCAAGCTCGCCGCCAAGGGCAAGAAGAAAATAGCCGCCACCGACAGCGTGCTGGTCGCTTCTGCCGCCGAGGCCTCCCTCGCCGACAGTGTGCCCGGCGGTTTTGCCGCCGGGGCTTCCGCTGCCGACACCACGTCAACCACGCCCACGCCCCTGCGCAGCAACAGGCCCACGCGCCTGCGCCGAGGACAGGACGGCAACCCGACAGAGAGGCCGGGCAGCTCCATGGCCCAGAAGGGCAGACAAGAGGGAATGGTCGACCTCAAGCTCAGCGTCATGCCCAAGCAGCCCATAGAGCAGAAGTGGTGGTACAACCCCGCCCAGCAGGTGACCAGGCTACTGATGATGGTACGCTCGGTGAACATGAGCTACCGCAACCAGCGCATGATGACCCTGCCAGGATTCCTGCCCAACGTGGGCGACATCTTCGGGCAGCGCACGGGCAGCGTGCTCTCGCCCGGACTGGACTTCGCCTTCGGCCTGGCTGGCGAGTCATACATAGACAAAGCCAAGGACAACAACTGGCTTCTGATGAACGAAAGCGTGGCCACGCCCGCAGCCTACTCCACCACGGAAGACCTGCAGCTGCGCGCCACGCTCGAACCCATACGCGACCTGAAGATCGACCTCAACGCCTCGCGCTCCACCAACCAGGCCAAGAGCGTGCAGTTCATGTACCAAGGGTCGCCCACCACCCATAGCGGCTCGTTCAACATGACCATCATCTCGCTCAAGAGCGCCTTCGAGGGCATAGGCAACGCCAACAGCGGCTACCAGTCGAAAGCCTTCGACCGCATGCGCGCCCTCATACCCCAGGTGGCAGCTGCTGTGGAAAACCGCTACGCCAACACCGTCTATCCTAACGGCACTCCGCTGGCCGGAAAGCCCTTCGACCCCGCCAACGGCAGCGTGAACCCCTACTCGGCCGACGTGCTCGTGCCAGCCTTCCTCGCTGCCTACGCCAATGGCGGCAGCGGCTCGCTCGACATCTTCCCCAAGCTAAGCCGCCTGCTGCCCAACTGGACAGTGCGCTACACCGGACTCTCAAAGATACCCTGGCTGGCCGACCACTTCAAGAGCGTCAACATCAACCACGCCTATAAGAGCATCTACAACGTAGGCTCCTACGCCTCGTACAGCAGCTGGATGGAATGTATGGACGGCATGGGCTTCGTACAGCAGACCGACGGCACGCTGATGCCCTCGTCTATCTACAACATCTCGACGGTGAGCATCAACGAGCAGTTCGCCCCACTGCTCGGCATCGACGTGACGCTCAACTCCGGACTAACGGCCAAGGCCGAGTACCGCACCAGCCGCGCGCTCAACCTGTCGATGACCAGCGTGCAGGTGAACGAGGCGCGCTCCAACGACTGGGTCATAGGCCTGGGCTACAAGATCAGCGACTTCAACCTTTTTGGTGCCGTGGGCAACCGCAAGGTGAAGAAAGCGCAGCGCGGCAGCAAGAAGACCACCGACAACCAGAAGCAGGCCACCACCACCACCAGCCGCAAGAGCGGCGTAAACCACGACCTGAACCTCAGGCTCGACTTCTCGTTCCGACAGCAGGCAGCCATCACCCGCGACATAGACAGCGGCACCAGCGCTGCCTCCAGTGGCAACTCGGCACTCAAGATCTCGTTTGCGGCTGACTACACGCTCTCGAAGCTGGTCACACTCTCGGCCTACTACGACCGGCAGACCAACACGCCACTGCTGTCGAGCAGCAGCTACCCAACAACCACGCGCGACTTCGGACTGGCGCTGAAGTTCTCGCTCACCAGATAAGAGAAATAAGGTAAAAGTATAATACAGACAATGGAAAAACTAAACATGGCCATCTTTGTGTCGGGAGGTGGCACAAACTGTGAGAACCTCATCAAGCACTTCAAGCACCACCCCTGGATAGACACCACCCTGGTGGTGAGCAACCGCGCCGATGCCAAAGCCCTGGAGCGCGCCCAGCTGCTGGGCGTGGATACGGCAGTGGTGGACAAGGCCTCACTCAACAGCGCCGAGGCCATGTTGCCGCTGCTCCGCAGCCACGGCGTGGGGTTCATTGTGCTGGCCGGCTTTCTGCCGCTCATCCCCAATTTCCTCATCGATGCCTTTCCGCGCCGCATCGTCAACCTACATCCAGCCTTGCTGCCCAAGTATGGCGGCAAGGGCATGTGGGGCCACCACGTACACGAGGCAGTGAAAGCCGCCGGAGAAACAGAGACGGGCATGACCGTTCACTACGTCACGCCCGTCTGCGACAGCGGCGAAATCATTGCCCAGTTCCGTGTGGCGCTGCTGCCCACCGACACGGCCGACGACATAGCCCGCAAGGAGCACGAGCTGGAGATGCGCTACCTGCCAGAGGTGGTGGAGCGCGTGGCTACGGCCCTGTGCACCGACAGGTAGCGCAGTTCGGCCTCGAGCATCTCCAGCCGGGCCATGGGACAGCCAGCCCGGCGCGCCATGGCCAGCGGGCGGCTGTAGAGATAGTCTATCTCCATGGAGCGTCCCATGTCGTAGTCGAGCTTCATCGAGGGCGAATAGGGCGTCATGGCATCGGTCATGTCCATCATATCCTGCACAAAGTCCTCCCCAATGTTTTCCACGCCAAGGTGTTGCGCCGCAGTGACCACCTCCATCATCTGCGCCCTGATGAGCTGGCGCGTATAGGGATTGCCGAGCAGCAGGTCGGTCTGCGTGTTAAGCGCAACGGTCATACCGTTGAACGGCATGTTCCACACAGCCTTCTTCCACCGTGCCTCCTCGTATTCCACCAGTCCGGCCTTCACGCCGGCGGCATTGAAGTGGGCCACGACGGTGTCGAGCCGGGCAGTGTCGTGGCAGGAGTAGTTGCCAAAGTTGATGTGGCCGTAGCACTGGTGGCTCACACGTCCGGGGGCCACCTTGGCCGAGCAGATGAAAGCCAGGCCGGCCACTAACTGCACGGTGGGGAACATGTCCTGCACGTCGGCTTCCACGCCGATGCCGTTCTGGATGAGCACCACCAGCGTGCCCTCGCCCAGCAGAGGCGGAAGCATCCGCTTGAGCTTGAAGTTGTTCACAGTCTTGAGGCACACCAGCACCACGTCGCACACTGGCATCGACGACGTGTCGGAGTAGGCATTGACCTGCTCCAGGTGGAACGAGCCGTTGCACGAGTCCACCTGCAGGCCGTGGGCCTTCACATGCTCATAGTCGCTTCGCAGCAGGAAGTGCACCTCCTGACCGCTCAGGGTCAGGCGGCCACCGTAGTAGCCGCCAAGGGCACCAGTGCCGATAACTGCATATCTCATAGTCGTTAGGGTTCTATTCGCCAGGGCATTACGTCGCACCGTTAGCACAAAGGACAAGCTGCTCTTCTGCAGACTGCCAAGCACATAGGGTTAAACGAAACGGACAGAATGTCTGCTTCTGTCCGTTTTCGTGCCCTGATGGGTGGGTATTTACTATTTCACGCGGTTGAGCGTGATGGTGAACGTGTAGCTCACAGGCTTGCCAGTCTCATCGGGAATCTCAGCAACAGTGGTCATCACCATCCTGTCGCGAGTCCAGCCGTCCTGGATCTTATACTCAAGTACGACGTTCCCTTCCTCGTGAATCTCGGTCATCTTGAGCGTCTGCTTGGTCAGCGACCACTTGCCAGTGACGAGCAAGCCATCCTCATCGACAGTAGTATAGGTATAGTCGGAATTGAAGGTGGTTACGCCGTCGAAGCTTATCTCCATGCTGTTGCCGGGCGTAGGAGAAACCTGGGCCGTGCCCGTCCACTTGCCCACCATGTTAATGGTCTCAATGGCATCCACCACATCGTCGTCGCCGCAAGAACTAACAACTGTTGTCAGGCCGCCGCAAAGGATGGCAGCCAACATCCAAATAAAAACCTTTTTCAATCTTGTAAATTAATTAAGTCATATAAAATTTGAAAAAACGCTGCAAAGATAGCTTTTTTTTCTTATTGCACAAAATATTTGGCATTTTTTCCTCATGTCCGACGCCACAATTGTGCCCGATGCTGTTTTTTTGGCTGTCAGGGAAACGATTTTGCCCAAAAAGCGCGACACTTTCGTTTTTTTTGTGTACTTTTGCAGCATGAGAGTTAAACACCGACATACACTGGGCACCAGCTTCGTGGTCAACATCGTGCTGCTCATCGTGGCGGCAGGCTTGCTGGCCGTCTGCGTGTCAAGCGTACTGACAGCCATGAAGTAAGCATTAACGAGAAGACCTGACATGACCGACACCCTAAGCCCCCCAAACCCGGCAGAACTAACCATCAGCATAGGCCGCGGCACACTGTCGTTCTCGGCCACCGAGCCAGGCGACGGCGCGCACGCCATAAGCCACGAGCCCTACGTGGTGAAAAGCGGAATATCGATGGCGGCCAACCTGCGCGAGGCGTTCCGCACATCGACCCTGCTGGCAGCCAACTATCGGCAGGCACGTGTCGAGGTAGACGCGCCAGTGCTGCTCGTGCCAGCCGAGATCTACGACCAGGCCACCTCGCCAGAGCTGTTTGCATACACCTTCCCCAGGCAGGCCCACCACGCGGTGCTTAGCCAGCCCGTGGAGGAGCTGGGCGTGGTGGTGGTATTCGGCATGAACAAGGACCTCAAGCAAGTCATCGAAGACCACTTCCAGTCGGTGTGCTTCGTCAACGCCATCACCAGCGTGTGGCAGCAGCTCCACCGCCACAGCCTGGCGGGCGTGCGCAGCCGGCTCTACGCCTACTTCCACGCTGGCTGGATAGACATCTTCAGCTTCAGCAAGAACCGCTTCAAGTTTGCCAACCAGTTTGATGCCGCCAATGCCGACGACGCGCTCTACTACCTGCTCTATGTATGGAAGCAGCTCATGCTCAAGCCCGAGCACGACGAGCTGTTCCTGCTCGGACAGCTGCCACGCCCCACCGACGACAACGCCGGCGAGCAGTGGCTCACCGACGAGCTGCGACGATACGTGGGCCGCGTCGACGCCATCAGCCTCGACCAACTATAGACCAGCCATGAGAATCATCACCGGACAGTACAAGGGCCGACACTTCGACATACCACGCTCCTTCAAGGCCAGGCCTACCACCGATTTCGCCAAGGAAAACATATTCAACGTGCTCTGCGGACTGCTCGACTTCGACGGGGCAACCGCACTTGACCTCTTCTCGGGCACGGGAAGCATAACGCTGGAGCTACTCTCGCGAGGATGCCACGACGTGGTGAGCGTGGAACTCGACCGCGACCACCACCGCTTCATCTGCGACTGCGTGAGGAAGATAGGTGCCGGCGACCGATGCACCACCCTGCGCACCGATGCCTTCCGCTACGTCAAGTCGTGCCACAGGCAGTTCGACCTCATCTTCGCCGACCCACCCTACGCCCTCAAGGAGCTGTCCACGCTGCCCACGCTCATCCTCGGACAAGAGCTGCTCACCCCGGGCGGCATCTTCGTGCTTGAGCATGGCAAGGACCATTGCTTCGACACCAACCCAGCCTTCCTCGACCACAGGGCCTACGGCAGCGTCAACTTCTCGCTCTTCCAACAACAACCGTCCACCATCCCCTAAGCCATGAAGCGCCTACACCTTATTATATATATAGAACTACTGGCGGCAACAATCATCCACCTTGTTCCCACACCACTGCTGGCTCAACTGCCGGCACAGCCCTCGCAGCCGGCACAGACTGAGCAGCGCGCCACGCTGCCCCTGTTTCCCATGCCCCGACCGCTGACGCTGCTCACCGCCGATGCCTCCGCCCCCACCGCGCCCAGCACCCTTGCCGCCAGGTCTTCCCGCGCCGACAGTGTGCCCGGCGGTTTTGCAGCCGAGAGCCTCCCCAGCCGTTCAGTGCCCGGCGGTTTTGCAGCCGAGAGCTTCCCCAGCCGTCCAGTGCCCGGCGGTATTTCCGCCGGGGTTGCCATCGACGCCACGCTCTACGCCACGCTGCGCCACCGCCTCGACTCACTCACAGCCCTCCCCCTGCTACAGACCACACAGCTCGGCCTCATGGTCTACGACCTCACCGCCGACACCACCATCTACAGCCACGGCGCACGCCAGCTCATGCGACCAGCCTCGACCATGAAGCTCCTCACAGCCATCACCGCCCTCGACCTGCTGGGCGACGACCACTTCCTGTGCACCTCGCTCTACTACTCAGGCACGCTCGCCGACGGCACCCTGCAGGGCGACCTGATATGCTGCGGCAACATGAACCCGCAATTCGCCGACGCCGACCTCAAAGCCTTCGTCGACTCGCTGCGAGCATTAGGCGTAGCCACCATCAAGGGCCGCATAGTCATGGACCGCTCCTTCAAGGAGGAAGAGCTGCTGGGCGAAGGATGGTGCTGGGACGACGACAACCCCGTGCTCTCACCCCTGCTGCTCAACCGCGAGGACAACCTGGGCGAGCAGCTCCTGGCCTGCCTCAGAAGAGCCGGCATCAGCGTCGAGGGAGGCTTGCTACAGCGACTCGTGCCCGGCTTCTCCACCGGCTCGCCCTCACAGCGCAAAAGCCATCTTCACCTGGTATGCAACAGCAGCCAGCACATAGACCAGATACTCAAGAAGATGATGAAAGACAGCGACAACCTCTACGCCGAGGCCGTGTTCTACCAGATAGCAGCCCACGGCAGCCAGCCAGCACGCGCCAAGGAAGGGCGGGCGGCGGTCAGGCGGCTCATCAGCCGCATAGGCCTACAGCCACAGCAATACCGCATAGCCGACGGCAGCGGACTGTCGCTCTACAACTACGTCAGCGCCGAGCTTGAGACCAAGATGCTGCGCTACGCCTACCGACATCCGAAAATCTTCAGCCGACTCCACCCCACCCTGCCCGTGGCCACCATCGACGGCACGCTGAAAAGCCGAATGGCAGGCACGCGCGCTGCTGGCAACGTGCACGCCAAGACCGGCACCGTCACCGGCATATCGAGCCTGGCAGGCTACTGCACGGCAGCCAACGGCCACGAGCTGGCCTTCTGCATCATCAACCAGGGCGTGATGCGCGCCGCCGACGGCAAAAACTTCCAAGACGCCGTATGCAAGGCACTATGCGAGCCATAGGAAAACGATTTTAAGCTGTTTTTATGCAAAAAAATATTAAATCTTAGGCCGTTACAATTATTTTACGTAATTTTGACCCCTACATTTGTGATAGTAATTCGAATCAGTAACTAAAAAAGTTAAATGATGGACTCTCAAGTAATCGACAACGTAGCTTCGACAGTCGAAGAAAACAGCCCCGAGGCAACAAGCGCTCAGCCAACGGCTGAAACCACACAGACAAACCAGGAGACCCAAGCCCCTGAAGTAGTAACCCCCGAGGCAGCGCCTACCCAAGAGGGCAACGACGAGGCACAGCCCCGCAAGCTCTACCAGACCAAGGCCGAGGTGCTCGAGCGCGTGAAGGAACTGGCCCACGGCGAGGAAGCCCCTCAGAAGGACGAGGTGGACTACCTCAAGACCGCCTTCTACAAGCTCCACATAGCCGAGCGAGAAGCCAGGCTCAAGGCCTATCTCGACGAAGGGGGCGACCCGGAGAAATACCAGGTCACACCCGATGCCGACGAGGAAGTGTTCAAGGCCGAGATGGGCATCATCAAGGAGAGGCGCGCCCAGCTCTTCCGCGAGCAGGAGGCTGAGAAGGAGGCCAACATGAAACGCAAGCTGGCCATCATTGAGAAGATAAAATCCATGATCACCTCGCCCGAGGAAGCCAACAAGGCCTACCAGGAGTTCAAGGCCCTGCAGCAGGAGTGGCGCGAGATAAAGAACGTGCCCGCAGAGCACGCCAACGAGCTATGGCGCAACTACCAGCTCTACGTGGAGCAGTTCTACGACCTGCTCAAGCTCAACAGCGAGGCCCGCGAATACGACTTCAAGAAGAACCTCGAGCTCAAGACGCGCCTCTGCGAGGCAGCCGAGAAGCTCGCCGAGGAGCCAGACGTCATCAGCGCCTTCCACCAGCTGCAGAAGCTCCACCAGGAGTACCGCGAGATAGGCCCCGTGGCCAAGGACCTGCGCGAAGAGGTGTGGGCACGCTTCAAGGCGGCCTCAACGGTGGTCAACAAGCGCCACCAGCAGCACTTCGAGGGCATACGCTCGCGCGAGGAGGAGAACCTGGCCAAGAAAACCGCTCTCTGCGAGCGCGTAGAGGCCATAGCCGCCGAGGAGAACAAAGGCAGCGCCGACTGGGAGCGCCACACCAAGGAAATCATTGACATACAGGCACAATGGAAAACCATTGGCTTCGCTCCGCAGAAGATGAACGTAAAGATCTTCGAGCGATTCCGCGCTGCCTGCGACCAGTTCTTCGCACAGAAAGCCGAATACTTCAAGAACCTCAAGGACAACTTCCGCGAAAACGCCGAGCGCAAGCGCCAGCTCATAGAGAAAGCCAAGGCACTGCAGGACAGCACCGACTGGAAGTCGACCTCCGACAAGCTCATCAACCTGCAGCGCGAGTGGAAAACCATTGGCATGGTGCCCAAGAAGCTCGGCGACCAGCTGTGGGAGGAGTTCCTCGGGGCCTGCAACCACTTCTTCGAAGCACGCAACGCACAGAACGCCGGACAGCGCAGCCAGGAGCGCGACAACCTGGAGAAGAAGCGCGACGTCATCAGCCGGCTCAAGGCCATAGCCGAGGAAAAAGGCGACGACCTGCAGCAGAAGGTGCAGCAGCTCGTGGAAGAGTATCAGCAGATAGGCCACGTGCCCTTCCGCGAGAAAGACAAGCTCTACGCCGAGTACCACGAAGTGCTCGACCAGCTCTACAAGGAGCTTAACATCAGCGTGGCGCGCCGACGACTGAACAACTTCAAGCAGAACCTGCGCACAGTGGCCGAGCGTGGCGAGAACGCCTTAGAGGCCGAGCGTGCACGACTGTTCCGCCAGTACGAAGCCATCAAGCAGGAGGTGCAGACCTACGAGAACAACCTCGGCTTCCTGAACGTAAGCTCAAAGAAGGGCAACTCCTTGGTCGACGAGATGAACCGCAAGATGCAGAAGCTCAAGGACGACCTGCTGCTGGTGAAAGAGAAGATCAAGGCTATCGACGCGCAGGGCAAAGCCCAGGCAGAGCAGTAGCACTGGAGACAAGCCAGCATAGAGGCAGCCGGAAGAAGACACCATTCTTCCGGCTGTCTTCGTTGCTACCCACAGCAGCCACCAAGAGGGCACCAAATGCTACTTACTTATGCATTTTTTTTCAGAGAAACTTGGCTAATGATATTATTTTCCGTATCTTTGCACCGTGGTAATCAAAAAAACGACAGATGAAGTACAAGGAACTGGAAAAAGCAGTCAAGAAGATAGGGTGCTACGACACGGGCGGACAGCAGGCGGGCCACCCGCTATGGTACAGCCCAAAGACGGGCAAGACCTTCCAGATGAGCAATCACGGGAGCGAAGAAGTGGCAAAGGGAACATTGAACCAAATCCTTAAAATGGCGGGGCTAAGATGAGCCTTCTACCTTTGTGGGGAGCAAAAGCACTATAACAGGAACAACAAAAGAATACGACAATGAGAAAAGTAAATGCAATCATCGAGAGAGCGGGCGACGGTACTTACAGCATCTACAGCGACGCGGAAGATTTGGACTACCTGATAACAGGCACGGGCAAGACCGTGGACGAAGCCAAGAAGGTTTTCGAGGGCGGCTATGATGACATGCGCCGCTACTATGCCAAGGAGGGCAAGCACTTTACAGAGGTGGAGATGGTTTACCAGTACGACATGGCATCGTTTCTGGAATACTTCACCAATGCGTTTTCGCTTGCGGGCCTGTCACGCATTACAGGAGTCAACCAGGGGCAGCTTTCCCACTACGTCACGGGGCGACGCGTGCCGTCAGCACGCACCAAGGAGAAGATGCAAAAGGCCATTCACGCCTTTGCAGAGGACTTAAGCTCCGTGAGCTTCGTCTGATTATCACAACGTCATTACAGTGTACACAAGCCTCCCCGACAGCTGGCCGCATAAACTTTTCCAGCTGTCTTCTGGACGATGGCGAAAGCGACTGAGCACAGATAGACGATGGATATAAACATCAAGGATGCAGCCGGAAGAAGCGACAATTCTTCCGGCTGTCTTCGTTGCTACTTGCGGCAGCAAATAAAAGGCAGACAGCACAGTCACAAGAGAACCACTGACGAACCACAAGCCCGCAACCAATCCCAACCACGCAGTGGCCCAAAGCAAGAGGAAGACAAACAGTAAAGAAAAAAGAAAACTGCCAACCCACCAGCGCGAGAAGGGGAAGGGGGAAACGGCGACAACGAAACTCCCTGTAACTATGGCACTTAGGAGTATCGGCAAAAGTCACTGACTTTTGGAAAATAGTCAGTGACTTTCGCGCGAAAAGCACTGACTATTTTGCAATACCCACCGACTTTCAGAAAAAAGACAGTTCCCTACGCCGCAAAGCAGCCAAGCCCTGACCACCAATGTCAAAAAAAAACGCAAACTGTGCAGTTAGCAGCAGCTCCACAGCGCCTTGAATAAATTTTCAGATTTAACCCTGCACCTGCCAGAGGGAGTGGCGGCTGAGCTCAGCGGCATAGCCACCGGCGCAGCCACGAATGGCCACGCGCTGAAGGTGGAAGAGCTGACGAATGGCGACCTGCTCGTCTTCATCTACAACATGGACCTCAACCCGTTTGGCGACGGCGAGCTGCTACGCATCCCCGTGTCCATAGGTAGCGAAGCCACAGGCGGCAGGGGCAGCCTCGACAATGTCTGCATGTCCACCCCAGATGCCGTGAGCCATCGGCTGGATAGGGTGGAGTACACGGTGACGGTGGTCCACGCCACTCTAAAGGGCGACGTGAACATGGACGGGCACATCGACGTGGGCGACATCATGGGCATCATCAACATCATGGCCGCACAATAGCCTAGAGGGATTAGCCTCTTCGTGCTGTATAAGACACAAAATAAAGGCACAAGAGGAAATAAAAAGCCGAAAGTTTTGCACTTTCGGCTTTTTTGTGTAATTTTGCGCACAAAGCGCGAAATTACTATGT
>Ga0247608_10005362_pt1 | contig 13893 bp, 10 predicted proteins | sample 176DNAGHGlowgp2_FD_193490 | JGI IMG/M metagenome (GOLD analysis project Ga0247608, IMG submission 193490) | Sheep rumen microbial communities from Palmerston North, Manawatu-Wanganui, New Zealand - 1766 DNA GHGlow gp2 | ecosystem: Host-associated > Mammals > Digestive system > Stomach > Rumen ...
TCAAGCAGCAACGTAAGAGTGGAAGCATCTACGAGCGCTGCAAGCTCGCTTGTGAGCGCTTGTGGGTGATTACGCTCCGGGCGCGTTGCCCATAGGCATAGCGGACGAGAATGCGCGTTTTTCTTTACCTCTAACCCACTAACCTCCCCAAATTCGAGCACAAAAGTACAAATAATATTTCATATATGCAAGCGCGCAAGCATTTTTTTTCAAAAAATATTCAATATGTCTCTTCCCGTCCACTATGAACAATCGTCAGCATGACCAAAATTGCACCAAAATTGCACCAACTATGCATCCTTTACCTGTCCTTCCCATAAGATACCCATAAGATTCCCATAAGATAGCCATAAGATAACAGCCACTTTTTGACAAGTAACGCAATTTTTCGCACTTATATAGTATATATACTATGTATATATACTGTTTTTGATAACTTTTTTACCAAAAATAAGAGCCTCAGAACGGTCCTCTGACCAGCAAATATGTGCAATTAGCACATGATTGTGTTCAATATCTCCTCGTTTATTTTTTCCTTAAAATAAAAAAATGCAAAAAAAATGCAGTTAACTCTTGTGAGTTCGAAAAAAATGTATTATCTTTGCACCCGGTTTGAAAAATTAATACCATGCAGAAACGTAATTTGTCTTTTGCACAGCTCTTTAATCTGAGTTTTGGTTTCTTTGGTGTTCAGATCGCTTACGCTCTCCAAAGCGCCAATATCTCTCGTATTTTTGCCACTCTCGGCGCTGACCCCCACACCCTTAGTTTTTTCTGGATTCTTCCGCCTCTTATGGGTATGATTGTACAGCCGCTCGTGGGTAAGTATTCGGATAAGACATGGAATCGTCTCGGGCGTCGTAAACCCTATTTACTCGTGGGCGCGCTCATAGCGGTGGCGGTGATGGTTCTTCTGCCTAATGCCGGTAATTTCACCTTTGCGCAGTCGGCCTTCCTTGGGCTCAATGCCGCAATGTGGTTCGGGCTCTTCAGCCTCATGTTCCTCGATACCAGCATCAATATCGCTATGCAGCCCTTCAAGATGATGGTCGGAGACATGGTTAATGAGGAGCAGAAGGGTACAGCTTATGCCATCCAGTCTGCTCTCTGTAATGCCGGTTCGCTGGTCGGCTATGTCTTCCCGATTTTCTTCACGTGGATCGGTATTGCCAACACGGCGCCTGAAGGAGTCATCCCGGATTCCGTCAAATGGTCGTTCTATATCGGCGCAGCCATCCTGATCCTCTGCTCGCTCTATACCTTTGCAACGGTCAAGGAACTCAATCCCGAGGAGTACGCCGAGTTCCACGGCATCAAAGAAGAAAATCATAAATCTGAAATCATAAATCATAAATCCGAAGAGAAGGGCTTCATAGACCTTCTCAAGGAGGCTCCTTCCGCTTTCTGGACCGTTGGACTCGTGCAGTTCTTCTGCTGGGCGGCTTTCATGTATATGTGGACCTACTCCAACGGAGCGATAGCTTCTAACTGCTACGAATGGGATGGTATCAGCGCTTCTGATGCTGCATTCCAGACTGCCGGCAACTGGGTTGGCGTATGTTTCGCTATCCAGGCCGTGGGATCGCTACTCTGGGCTATGGTTCTGCCCTGGCTTGAGCATAAAACGGGCAACAAAGGGGCGTATGCCATCTCACTCCTTGTCGGGGCGGTGGGATTCATATCTGTCTTCTTTGTCTCCAACCCCTACGTCCTCTGGCTCAGTTACGCGCTCATCGGCGCTGCCTGGGCGGCGATGCTGGCATTGCCTTTTACGATTGTAACCAACGCTATCAAAGGAGGAAACATGGGATATTACCTCGGGCTCTTCAACTGCACAATATGCATACCGCAGATCGTTGCAGCGCTGTGCGGAGGTTTACTCCTTAAATATATATGCGCGCACGTACAAGCCGGTATGCTCGTCGTTGCGGGTGTACTACTCGTCCTCGGCGCGGTCTCTGTTTTCTTGATTAAGGAAAAAGAATAACAGATCCCCTAAAACCATAGTATCCTAATCCATAATACTCTGGCCTACCAAAACAATCAATCAACTATAATTATTATGAAAAACAAAACACTTTCCTTCAGTCTGATGGCCTTGATGCTGGTGTTTAGCACGGTCATTCAGGCGCAGATTACGGGTACCGTACTCGAGGAAGCAACGGGTGATCCGGTTATCGGAGCCTCCATCCTCCAGGTCGGTACAACGAATGGTGTGATTACTGATTTTGATGGTAATTTCGAACTCAATGTGCCCGAAGGTACCCAACTCCAAATCAGTTACATGGGTTTTGCTCCGCAAACGGTGGCTGCAAAGAAAGGAATGGTCGTTAAACTCTCTGAGGACACGCACCAGCTCCAGGAAGTAGTAGCTATCGGTTACGGCTCGCAGAAAAAGAAAGAGGTTACCGGTTCTGTGGCTTCTGTCAAAGCAGAAGACTTCAACTCCGGTGTTAAATCCAGTCCTGTCGGTTTGCTGCAAGGTAAAGTAGCAGGTCTGAATATTATCAACAGCACCTCGGACCCGACACAAGGCGGTTACACGATTCAGATTCGTGGTTTCTCCACCCTGGATAAAGGTGCCGGTACAAGCCCGCTGTATATCGTGGACGGTGTGCCCGTTTCCTCTATTGACAATATTGCTCCGGATGAGATTGCTTCGATGGACGTCCTCAAGGATGGTTCCGCTGCAGCTATCTACGGTACGCGTGGTACCAATGGTGTTATCCTTATCACTACCAAGCGCGGTGAAGGCTTCTCCGACCAGCCTGTTACCAACGTAGAATACTCTGGTTATGTCAGCACAGCTTGGGTAAACAGCAGAACAGGTATGGCTAGCCCTGAGCAATTCGTGAATCTGGAAAACATCTCTGGAGGCAGAGTTGTTCCTACAATCTACAGAAACGCTGATGGAACAACGAATATGACCGATTGGATGGGTGCTCTTACGCGTAAAGCTGCAGTAACCCATAGCCACACAGTAGCTGTTACGGGTTCGCATAAGAAATTCAACTACCGCGCTTCGGTGAACTTCAAGAATGCCGAAGGTATCGCGAAGAATAACAATCGTATGGAAATCAACGCCAAGTTGGCTGCGCAACAGAAAGCGCTTGATGGTTGGCTCGAACTCCAATACGATTTCGCTTATCTCCACTATCGCAACGATTATTTTTGTGGTGACTTCACCCAGGCGGCTATCGCTAACCCGACTTATCCAATTTACGATCCTACTACACCTTCCGGTTATTTTATGCCGCAGGGTACAGGACAATCCAACCCGGTAGAGGCAATGAATAATAAAACCAGCTATCAGGATGGTAACTATTTCCGTGGTTCTATCAAGGCTACGGTAAATATCAAAGCTGTTCCGGGCTTGAAAGTGAATGCATTTGCCGCTCTCGAAGAGGGTGATAATCGTAGCTACTGGTATAATAGTACTATCAATTCGGACGAAGCTGCATCTGGTAAGGCTGGTCGTAGCAACTCTATGAACCTCAGCCAGTTATACGAGGCTACCGTTGACTACGCGAACGGATGGGACGGACATAACCTCGTTGCCGTTGCCGGTTTCTCCTACCAGAACTTCTTCTACGATGGTTCCGATATGTCCAATAAAGGTTTCCCGACGGAATCGATGATGTATTACCAGATGGGAAATGGAGATGCAAGCAAAAAATACATGAATATCTCTTCTTATCGCAACTCCAACACCCTCGCTGCTGCTTTCGCACGTGTGAACTATAATTATAATGAGAAATACCTCCTTTCGCTCTCTCTCCGTGCGGAGGGTTCTTCCCGTTTCGGTAAGAACAATAAATGGGGTCTCTTCCCCGCCGTTAGTGCCGGTTGGCGTATCAAGGGTGAGGAATTCATGATCGATCAAGACTGGTGTGATGAATTGAAACTCCGTCTCGGTTTCGGTATAACCGGTAATAACCTCGGTTCGGACCTTAAGTCCGTAGCCATGCTTTCCAATGGAGGTACGTTCTGGTATAACGGCGCTTGGGTATACACTTACGGTGTAAGCCAAAATGTCAATCCGGATCTTCGCTGGGAGCGGAAGTTTGAGTATAACCTCGGTGTGGATTTCGCCTTCTTTGACAACCGAATGTTTGGTTCGTTGGATGGATATATCCGTGATACCAAAGACCTTCTTTGGGATTATGAAGTGCCGACTCCTCCGTATCAGTATCCTACATTGCTTGCTAATGCGGGTCAGATGAGAAGCTATGGTGTTGAACTCGCCCTCTCCGGTGTGCCGGTTAGAACCAAAGACTGGTCATGGACTTCTACCCTCACACTCGCGTGGAACCACTGTTATATCACTAAACTGTCGGATCCGTCCAAGGGCTTTAACTACACCCAGACTACTTCCGGTGGTGTAGGGGAGAATGGTATCCAGAATACCAACACTCAGTTCCTTGTTGAGGGGCAATCTATCGGTACTTTTTACGGATATGATTTCGCCGGCTTTAAATCGGATGGTACTTGGATGTACTACACACCTACAGGTGGCTATACTTCCGGACCGAATGAGAGCCATCGCCAAGTAATCGGTAATGCACAACCGGCTATTACTTTTGGTTGGAACAACACCATCAAATGGCGTGACCTCGATATTACTCTCTTCTTCCGCGGCGTTGCGGGTAACAAAATCCTGAATGTGACGCGCTGGGCATATGGACCGCAAGCTTCACAATCCATGAACGTATTCATGTATGATATTACCCATAATCCATGGAATAATCCGAACAATGTAACATACGCGAATAAGGCTGCTTTCTCGAATTATTACCTCGAGGATGGATCATACCTCAAGCTGGATAATATAACCGTCGGTTATACCTTCCGCTTCAAGGAGAATAAATATATTCAGTCGCTCCGCCTCCATGCTACTGCCCAGAACTTGTTCACCATTACCGGTTACTCCGGTCAGGATCCTGAGGTTAATACCGCTAACGTTTGGAGCGCAGGTATTGACTACACCAGCTTCTATCCCAGAACGGGTAACTTTATGTTAGGTGTTAACCTTAATTTGTTCTAATTAATGAAAGGAGACAAAATTATGAAAAAGTATATTTTATCATTACTGACTTGTATCCTTCTCATTCCGGCGTTTACCACATGTAATATGCTGGATGAAGTGAACTATGGTAGTCCGACAACCGAAGATATGTTGGCCAATGAGCAAAATATTGTTCTGCTTGTAGGACAAGCTTATGCCGATGTAAAGTGGTTGCATGATCACTGGGGCTATTGGGGTGTTAACCTGCTGACCGCGGATGAGGGGGTGTGTCCTGTCCGTGTGCCTGGCGAACACTGGTCCGATGGTGGGTATTGGAAACGACTCAATACACATGATTGGAATGAATTCGCTGATGCGTTCAAAAATATATGGAATACAACTATTCAAGGTGCGGTGCTGTGTAATAAACTGCTTGACGCCCTCGAGGGAAATAAGGAAAATATGTCCGAAGACTTCTATAATCAGTACACAGCTGAGCTGAAAGTCCTCCGTTCATATTACTATTACATGCTCTTCGATTGCTTCGGCCGCATTCCGTATCTTGAGGTGTATGAGGATGTTACCGAACCCCTTATGGAGCCACAAGCTGTGTGGGCACATCTGGTTGCGTGCCTTGAGGAAAATGCAGTTAATCTACCGATAGTAACAGATGGTAACCGTGCTTCCTTCTATGGACGTTGTACGCAAGGAATGGCATATACCCTCCTCGCACGACTTTATTTGAATGCTGAGTCATTCGGTTGTACTGCCGAGAATGTTAATGCTGTTAAACGTTCAAAAGATGCGGAAATATCACTTCTTGATGAAGCTGGGGTTAATATCGCTTCAGAGACAGATTTCTACAGCAATGCTATTCGTTGTTGCGATTTGGTTATCAATTCGGGGTCTTATTCGATTGATCCGGATTTCTTCGCTAATTTCGCTATTAAGAATGATAATTCTAAGGAAAATATCTTCGTCATTGTGGAAGAGGGTAGTGCGGACTTCGATTATCGTGATTACGCCGGTTCGATGTCTAATAAATTGCGTATCACTATGTTGAGTCTCCACTATTGCCATCAAACGACATGGAATCTCATTGAGAAACCGTGGAATGGCTTCTGCGCGCGTCCTACTTTCCTGGATCGTTATAACAAGCGTGATGTACGTGGACCTGGCGACGAAGGTAAAGGCACGCTCAATGAGAAACGTTGGGGATGGTTCGTTGGACCGATTTATGACGCTAAGGGAGAGAAACAACTCAAGGACGAGAATGATACTCTTGCTAATGTACGTCCTGAGATAGCATCGCTTAACGCAGCAACTTGGAATGATGGCGCTCGAATGCTCAAATATGAGATTGACAAAACAAAAACATATAAGTATTGCGAGAATGACTTCGTGCTCTTCCGCTATGCAGATGTGCTTTGGATGAAAGAGGAAGCTATTCTACGGGGGGGCGCCGGTGTGAGCGGTGTTAATACGGCTGACTTCCAAACAATGCTGAAACGTGCATTCGCTTATGAGAGCGACCCGTTAGCTGCATACCAAGCCGCTTATCCTACGGCCACTACTGATCTCGAATCTATACTGGACGAGCGCGGACGTGAGTTCGCTTGGGAGAATGTTCGCCGTCGTGACCTCATACGTTTCGGCAAATTCAATGACCCCAAATATGTTCAGTACGTAACGGCTACTGATAATTACCGTAGATGGTTCCCGATTCCGTACTCAGTACTTGAGAAGGGTAAACGGGACGAGCAGGGCAACCCGATTTGGACGCAGAACTTCGGATATTAAAGAAATAGGAATTCGTTATTAAGAACGAATCTAATAACTTTAAAAACAACTTATTTTATTAACTTTAAACAAAAAAACATTATGAAAAAACTTAGTTTTTTAATGTGCGCTATCGCCATGATGGGCTTCATGTTTACTGCATGTGAGAATAAAGGCGGTGGTGGCGGTGGTCTGGATGATGTAGTAGAAGATGGTTTCTACGTATATGGTCCTGCTACAGCAATTGAGAACATGCAAGCTGCAAATGCAGCTCTCGGCTTAATGGGTGCTGGTATCAACGAGAGCGATAAGCAGCCGCGCGCAGGTTTGTATGAGAAGTACATCGCTCTCGAAGGAGGCAAGGAGTTTACACTTGCTCTTTATGAGAACCAACAAGCTATTGAATATGGCGCCAAACTCGAACTCGGTGAACCGTACGATGCTGCTTATGGTGTTACTATTCAGGTGTACAAGGGTAAATTGGAACAGAATGTAAAGATGACTGTTCCAGAGAGTGGTTTCTATCACATTGCGCTTGATTTGAACAAGAACGGAGATCTGCCAGAGGCATGCATCGTAGTTGCTCCGGTTGAGTGGGCTATCAATGCTAACTCTGAGCTTAAACTTGCGGCTTCTGATTTCAACAAAACCAAAATGACTTGGACTCTCAAAGACAAAGAGATGAAGAAGGGTGACAAGTATAAATACGCTTATGGAGGCGGTTGGAAAATCAAACTGACTCCGGCTGCTGAAATCCTTATTGAAACTAACCTTGGTGAGGGCATGAAATCTGGTGCTGCTGACATCGTTCTTCCTAACAGTGGTAAATATACCTTTGAGCTTGAGTGGAACCTCGCCGGTGGTGCTATTGAGAAGAGCTTTGTTGACAAAACCAAGTGTACTGAAAAGTACGAGGAGAAAGCTCCAGAAGCTGTATATCTCATTGGTCAATTCTGTGGTTGGGACTGGGCTGCATGCCGCGACATGATTAAGGTTATTGGCGAGGACGCTTTCTATGCAATTGCTTATATCAACGCTAACGAAGGCTTCAAGTTCAACCTCGTTAAGAACTGGGATGAGGGAAAAGACTTCTTCCAACTTATAAACGGTGTTGAAGGTGCTACTGAAAGCGGTGGTAACCTCGTAGTAGCTGAGAGCGGTCTGTACCTGATTTATTTGGATTACAGTAAGGATAAAGTATTCGTTGAGCCGGCTCAAATCTATGGTATCGGCCCGGCATTCAGTGATGGTGTTAACTGGAGCGGCGTTCTTCAACCGACTGTTGAGGACGGCAAAGCAGTTCTTAATGTTACTGCAGATGCAGACGATCTCCGCATGTTCGCTGGCGGTGCTGCATTTGGTACTATTGATTGGTGGAAACATGAGTTCAAACTCGTTAGTGGCAACATTGTTTACCGTCTTGGTGACGAAATCGCTGACAAAACTCCTGTTACTGCAGGTCAGAAAGTTACGCTTGACTTCAACGCAGGTACTGGTTCTATCCAATAATCTCAATTAATTTTGCTACATTTGTAGCAAGCATGCTCAAAAAGGCGTCCGAGAGTCCCTCGGGCGCTTTTTGGGTGTCAAATAGGGCTCGTTTCACAGCATTTGAAAAAAAATCAACATTTTATTTGCATATCTCAAAATATTGTTGTATCTTTGCGCCAAATTCATAAATATGGATTAATCCTTAAATAATTGCAGCTATGAATAACTTGGAAATTCTGTTGTACGCACTTCTCTTCATCCTTATTGGATTGTTGTTGGTATCGTTCTTCCTGATCTGGCAGTGGTTTGATGCCCGTGACCGACTCAAAGTGGCGCGCGAGATTACGCGAGATGAGACGATTCGTGCCATTCGTCATGGCCATAACAAGTGCCGTATATTGATTTATACCAGCCTTATCCTCGCGCTCGCGTATTCTGTTATTCCTTTTGCGCTGCAGGAGTTTTATGGCATGCTCGGCTATGCCGGAGTAGTCATTCTTGCGGATATCCTCTTGCTCTTCGGCTTGCGCTCACGCGCTAAAAACTATATCAAGAGTATTGATTTCTATATCAATGAGAACGAGGAGCATGTGCGTGAAGCGAACGCAGAGCGTACCCGCGTACGTGACCAATGGAGAAAAGAGGCTCCGGAGTTAAATGCCAAGGCACTCGAGGTTATTAAAGAGAACCTCGGCGATAATTATGAAATATGGTTCAAGCATGATATCCTCGTTGGACGCGATGTATTGGCGAATCTGGAGAACGGAATTCTCTTCGCCCAAGGAGTCATCGTCCCACTCAAAGAGATTATGGAAGTTCGCCGCGGACGTCAGGACCTCAAGCTCGTTACTGCCAATAGCATGCACCCCTTCATTACCATTGAGTTCGGTGTGCTGCCTATTAATCCGGAGACCGGTAACAAATATATGGACGAAATCTCCGAGAAACTGGAGAAACTGATTCCGTAATTTTCTTTCTGCGCCGCATGGCTTATCCTAAGTTAGTCAATCGCCTCTGGCGCGTTATTAAGAGCGAGAATATACTTCGCCTTGGTCCATGGCTTTCCGTGCGCCAGGAGTGCGTCCAATTGCCCAATGGCAATCAGATTCCTACGTGGTATGTACTGGAGTTCCCCGATTGGATTAATGTCATCGCTATCACCAAAGAGGGACAGATGGTGATGGTGGACCAATATCGTCATGCCTTAGGCGAGACGCATTACGAACTCGTAGCAGGTGTGGTGGACCCTGGAGAAACGCCGCTACAGGCGGCAAAGCGAGAGCTGAGCGAAGAGACAGGTTACGAGGGTGGGGAATGGCAACCCTTCATGACGCTCTCCCCGAACCCCACGAATCATAATAACAAATCCTATACGTTTCTTGCTGTAGGTGTGGAGAAACGCCGCGAACAACATCAGGAACCCACGGAAGATATCCATGTGGACCTCATGACTCCGGACCAAGTGCTGGAGATGCTACGTGACGGAGAAATCATCCAAGCCCTCCACGCAGCGCCTCTATGGCGTTATTTTGCAGAAAAGAAAATGTCTTAACGGATAAAATGCATCGGTTGCCATTCTTCACGTGCCGGCAACTCGGGAGCATGCTCTCCCCGTAAACCACGAATCATCCATGCCAGGTTATGCGCCAGCGTGCGCATGGTCTGCATGCCTTCTGTATCGCGCGCTACTTGACCTTCTTCGCGACCATAAGCAATATTCCAGTACTGCGATGTAGCAATGGGCATATTCATCATCTGCAACGGCATCTGAAGAGCCTCGAAAGCAGCTGTCGCACCACCGCGACGGCAGATAGTAACGACGCCGGCAGGTTTGTTCTGCATGTTCGCTCCGTTGGAGAAACACAGACGTTGCATGATAGCGAGAAGGGCACCGTTGGGCTGACCGTAATAGACCGGAGAACCAAAGACAAACCCGTCCGACTCGGCGAACTTAGCGGAGATGGCATTGCATACATCATCGTCAAAAATGCAGCGGCCGTTGCCTTGCTTTTTACACGTCCCGCATGCTATACACCCGCGAAGAGGTTTGTTACCTATCCATACAATCTCTGAATCGATACCTTCGGCCTGAAGAGTTTGAGCAATCTCGCTGAGCGCGGTAAAGGTGTTCCCGTTCTTACGCGGTGAACCGTTAATGAGTAATACTTTCATAAGCACTATTTCGTTTATTGGCCGCAAAGGTACAATAAAATTTTGACATATACAAACAAATTTACTGATTTGGTGCAAAACAATTAACGAAGGCCTTCCTATACACTTCCAATGTACTTCTTATAACTTGACCATCACGGGACCATGTTCCGAGGAAAAGCAAAAAAGATTAAGAGAAAAAGCAGCGCAAAATAACCCAATCTCAGAAAAAACATCACTTTTGGTCAAAAAGACCTACAAAAACTTGCATAGGTTGTAAAAAAACAGTACCTTTGCGGCGTGATTAACAAACAACGGAAAGCAGGCATACATGTTATACCAATGGATCATATCGCTGCCGATGATGCTCTGTTTCTTTTGGAGCATTTTCTGGCTCGTCCGGTGGTACGGTGACCGCTCCGAACCGCGGGTCAAGCGGACTATCACCCTCTTCTTCATCGCGGCGGCCGTGCTTTATACAGACCATTGGCTGTACTTCTCGGAGAGGCAGTCGTTCGTCGGCACATGGACCTACTTTATCGCCAACCTCAGCGTCTATCCTATTTATTATACGTACCTGCGTGCGCTCACGCGCACCAAGCCCAACGCGGAGATGTACCTTCTCTTCCTGCCCGCAGTGCTGATAGCCATCTTGTATCCGCTCGACGTGCATTTCCGAATGCTCCATGGGGGTAATTTGCTGCTCTTCGCGCGGATTTGCTTTGCCATAGAGGTGATATGGGTATGGTGGCGCGGTTATCGGGTTTTACGTGAGACCCGCGCACGGTTGGATGACATCTATTCGGATGACCGTAGTTACCTTCTCCATCCCACCTATCTGATCCAGCACCTCTTGGGTATCACCGCGGCGTTCTCCATGTGTCTCAACCTCTTGGGACGGGATTTCTTCGCCGAGAGTATGATGGTTAGCATACCGGCGATTATTATGTCGGCACTGCTGTTCGGTATCGGCTATGTAGCGGCGCATACCACCCTTCCACAGGAAACCATCCATACGGAGGCACCGCAGGCTAAGGAAACTACGATAGAAGAAACCGATGCGCTGATGCATGCGATAACTACCATTCTTCGCGAACAGAAACTGTTCGCCTTGCCGGACCTGACCATTCAGGACTTGGCTTCCGCCGTACATAGCAACCGCACCTATGTCAGCCAATGTATCAACCGCCGCACGGGGCTCAGTTTCTCCCAATACGTAGCGCGTTACCGCGTGGAGCACGCACAACAGATACTCCGCGATTCCGGCTATGGCACCGATAAAGAGGCTATCATGGATGCCATGACGTCAAGCGGTTTCTCTTCCGACCAAACTTTCTACCGCGTCTTCAAGGAGATTACCGGCGAGACACCCCTCCAATATCGCCATAAAAACCTACAATAAGCATTTTTTTGCTCAATTATTTGCACAATTCAAAAAAAAGCAGTATCTTTGCAACGCAAATCGTGAAACGCAAATTGTGAAACGCAAATTGCGCAACATATAACTGCTGTATTATGAATAAATTACACAATCCTTTTGTATTGTTTGGATATGCAGGAGAAGAGTACTTCTGCGATCGCAAGGAAGAGACGCAAGAGCTGATTTCGGCGCTGCGTAACGGGAGAAATATTACTTTACGTAGCCCTCGGCGTATCGGCAAAACCGGTCTCATTCAGCATGTATTCCACCAGTTGAAGAAGACGAACCCCGCAGTCAAATGTTTTTACGTGGATTTGTTTTCTACCAACACGCTGGACGATTTCGTAATCACTTTTGGTAAGGCGGTTATCGGTCAGTTGGATACACCTCTGCAGAAGATGGAGAACTACGTGGTCAGTTTTTTCAAAAGTTGCCGTCTGTACTTTTCCGCGGATCCATTAACCGGTAATCCTAAATTAGGGATTGATTTGGTAGCCGAAAACGCGTCTGTTACTTTGGACGAGATATTTGCGTACATCCGCAAATCAGGACAGGAATGTTATATCGCTTTTGATGAGTTTCAGCAAATAACCGAATATCCCCAAAAAGGCATTGAGGCTTTGTTGCGCACGCATGTACAGCAATGCCCGAATATACGTTTTATTTTTTCGGGCAGTAAACAACACCTGATGTCGGAGATGTTTACTTCTCCTAAACGGCCTTTCTTCCGTAGTACGGATAAGATGAACTTGGACATTATTCCCGAGTCTGCATACTTCGATTTTGCTAATAAATGGCTCCGGACGATTGACAGTTCTCTCTCCGAAGAGGTTTTTCACACCATCTATACCATGGTTAGCGGCTATACCGGCTACATACAGAAAGTGCTGAATCGCCTTTTTGAACTTCGTCTGGAGGAGATTACGGATGATCATGTAAAACAATGTATCGACTATATTATTCAACGGGAAGAAGATGATTTTCGTCGTTTGTACGCGCTCCTGACTACCAATCAGGCACAAGTGCTGAAAGCCATCGCGCATGAAAAAATGGTCGCAGCTCCCACTTCGCAGGCTTTCATACAAAAGTATAATTTGCCGGCATCCAGCAGTGTGAAGAGGGCAATCGATTTTCTCATAGACAATGAGTATATCTACCCGACAGAAGACGGATATATTGTTTATGAGCGCTTCATGGCTATTTGGCTGCAACGGTTGTAAAAACAGCTGCATTTTATCGCTGCACTCCTCCGGGGGTGCAGTTTTTTTATCCCCCAAAGCAGATTTGTACGATTTGAGAGTGGATTTGTACGATTTGAGAATGCTTTTTCATGAAAAAGCAGTACTTTTGCACGCGCTTTCGGAATAGAACCATATTCAGATTTGTGTGTGCAATCCAAATTGTATAAAAAAACATATATCACAATAACTAAAATCTCTACATTTATGAGACGAAAAAATCTACTCACTTGGCTATTGGGATGGCTAATGGTTATGCCGATGGCGACGATGGCACAGGAGCCGCAGGAGCAGGACGCAAGCTCATTGCAGAATGTGGTAGCTATCTACCCGGTGCAGGGAGAGCGGGTGTTGTTCTCCTTTGCAAGTAACCCCGAACTGAGTTACACGGCTACCGAACTGGTGATCACCACCGCCGGAACCTCTGTGCAGTACCCCATCAACCAACTCAGGTCGGTGAAGTTCGAGAAAGCCGAGATAGCCGAAGGAATAGATGAGATCGAGGTGCCCGAGCATTTTCTCTTCCGCAACGGACAGATCGTCATTGAGCATGGTACGCCGGGATCGAAAGTGAATATCTACAACGTGCAAGGCATGTTAGTTTCCCAATACAGCTTAGACGGCGAAGGCAATGCCGCTATCTCGATCCAAGGCATGACGGGCGTGTATATCGTCACCAACGAACGTTTCACCTTTAAATTTGCGCAACAATGAAAGCATTTACACATTTGAACATTTACCATTGGTTCATTTATTTGGTCATTGGAGCATTTGCACTCCATGTAAATGCTGCGGATATTACGCCGGAG
>Ga0247608_10005363_pt1 | contig 13892 bp, 10 predicted proteins | sample 176DNAGHGlowgp2_FD_193490 | JGI IMG/M metagenome (GOLD analysis project Ga0247608, IMG submission 193490) | Sheep rumen microbial communities from Palmerston North, Manawatu-Wanganui, New Zealand - 1766 DNA GHGlow gp2 | ecosystem: Host-associated > Mammals > Digestive system > Stomach > Rumen ...
CACCCGCTTCGAAGCCCAGATGGCGGAATCGGTAGACGCGTTGGTCTCAAACACCAATGGGGTAACACCCGTGCCGGTTCGACCCCGGCTCTGGGTACGATAAATCAAGCGTAAAGCGCTGAAACTCATTGAGTTTTGGCGCCTTTTCTATATTCTACTAAAACATTACTAAAACATTTTTATTCTATAGATGAGCCTTTCAAGCCTAAATAAAAGCTAATGTTCGATAGTTGTCATTTAAAATTACTATTTTTGCATTCGTAAAGATTCTATTTATTGAGGCCCTTTTCGGATCTTTGTACATTAGGAGTTGATATTTATTAATTCGCTAAAAACTAAAGACAATTATTGTCACAATCGCAATCATAACATGGGACAAGTAACAGTTGATTTCACGATTCAATTTAACGAAACTAATGATAAATTGAGAACGCAGGTTATAGATTATGCTAATGAATTGAATGATGCTCCTGCTACAATACAGCGCAGGACTTTCTTGATTTCTTCAAAAGAGATATGTATACTAATTCAGATCAAATTGAATTTAGCACATTAACTAATGAACAGAAAACATTCATCTGCATGGTATACACTTCAGGATTGTACACACATTTAATGTCAATTGTTAGTTCGCCAATGCTAAAAACTGTTCATAGTGCCAGATCTGGTAATCACATTAATCAACGGTATACAGAACGTACGTTTACTTATACCGCTAGCACTAATAATCCAGATGAAGCAGAATCGGATGATAATTATTCTATGGATGATAATATAATCAAAACACCAACCGTTTACGAAAGACTCATACCTTCTTTCTTTACAACTCCTCCTCTTAGAGTCGTTTTTTATCAACTAACACATATTAAACTCAGTTTTTATTTATTACTTGAATGGTTCTATAATTATCTAGAACATATTGAACAAATATCTTTTGATTATAAAACATATAATAGCCTTTATGAATCTATATTTAAAGAAGATTTTGATCTTTTTTATTCCATAGTCAATAACTATGACAATAAGACCATTAGCCAATTGTCAATTATAATAGACTTGTTTTATCCTACTCTATATCATTTTGAAAACCAAACGGCTGATTATAGTCATATTATTGACAACATCCGGAAAAATTCACATAATCTTGTCTATGGGGCAGAATTGGCGTCCTCACCTATTAATACTTTATTTAACTTTTTGATTATCTATATATTTAGGAGCTGTATAGAACCATATCTATCCAAAACATCACTGATTATACATTATATAGCATTATTGGACTATAGTAAAGAGAAGGAAAAGAACAGTGCGTCTTGAGGACGCACTCCATCCGAAACAAGAGAGACAGGGGCGGACGGGGCGAGAGGCAAGGCGGCAGCAGATGGGTCTTTCTCTGCTTACGGATTGGGTGAGCGTTAGCGAGCCTGTTTCTTTCTTCTATTCTAACAAGTGCGAAAGCCTTTTATCCGACATTCACAGACCCTCGAAGCCTAAAGCGAGAGAGGGGCGTCAAGTGAATGAGGGTAAAAGTATAGTGAAAAGGTTCTGAGGAGATTCCGAATGTGAATGAGGAATCGATCAGGTTCTTGAGCGGATTGTGATTGATGAAGAGAAATTCATTTAAACCAATACAAGCAGACCTCCAACTAACGAATAATCACTATCCACGTCTAGGGGCTAAAAAACAGAGAGAAATAGCGGGAAAATATTCATAAGTGTAAAGAAATTAGACGCTATGGTGTAAAAAAATTTTACAATCGATGATTATGATCATCTTTTGCTTTTAATAAGATGAATACGGATGCTATTTTTGTCCAGCGAAATATGTGAGCAACAAGCTGATCGCATGTTTCGAGTGTGATAAGCATTTTTATGAATTCATTTAAAAAGTAAAGGTATTATGAAACGATTTCATTTGACAATGGCCAGTTCATTGGCCTTCTTGGCCATGATGGCGACATCTGGCGTTGGTAACGGGCCCAGGGTGACGGCGACGCAGGCTAACCGGATGATGCTTGCCGAGGCCCGGATGACTCAAAGCAGTTTTGACGGATTTGGACTTGATGCCGAGGAGTATGAATTCTTGATGGCTTGGGAAAATGTTGAATACGAAGACATGACGGGGGGATGCAGCGTTCCCACATGTGTCAGCGGTTGGCAGGGGCCAGCGCTTTACGCCCCGAGTAACCCTGGCGACAATAACGGTGATGACGACAGCGGTGATGATGACGACAATAAGGGTAAAGGCAGAACCGGCTCTTTTACACTTGTCGATCTTTCAAAGTTTCATCCTGGAACCGGCTTTGTGGTCAATGGAGTACGACCCGGCGGGTGGGATAACCCACCTATTGGTGGTGACCTTCGAGCCCCGAGTAACGCCGGCGACAATAACGGTGATGACGACAGCGGTGATGATGACGACAGTAAGGGATTCGGCAAAATCCGCCCTTTAACAATTGTCGATTTGACAGAGGTGCGCCGCGGCACCGGCTTTGTGGTCAATGGAGTACGACCCGGCGGTTATGGAGATCCCCCTATTGGTGGCGACCTTCGAGCCCCGAGTAACCCCGGCGACAATAACGGTGATGACGACAGCGGTGATGATGACGACAGTAAGGGTAAAGGCAGAACCGGCTCTTTTTCACTTGTCGATCTTTCAAAGCTTCATCCTGGCACCGGCTTTGTGGTCAATGGAGTACGCCCCGGCGGTTATGGAGAGCCACCTATTGGTGACGGCCTCTGGTAATCACAATTAAATCAACTTGACGGTGATACTATATGTTCTTTCCTGATTTTCAAGTATCAGCCAGTTCCCGAGACATTGATTTGACATCCATATAGACAGAGAGCGAGACGCAGTCCTTCGCTCTCTTTTCTCATTCATCAAAGCATGAATTGTAAAAGAATTGGACATTATAGCGTAAAATTATTTTACGTTTTTAAAATAAGATGATATTTAATGATCCTTGTTGTGGTTTTCCTGACTAATTTCAAGCCACAGTTATTGATCACTTTAAATTTTAAGATTATGAAACAGAGAATACTATTATTAATGTACCTTGCCATGTTGGCTGTTCAAGGATGGGCAGCGCCAGTTGATGAATCATCTGCAAGGGCCATCGTTCAAGATTTTGTGATTGCCAAAAGAGGTATTAACCCCAACTCCATGCCCACCTCAAGCGGGAGCGACTTACAGCTGCTGCATGCCGAGATGAGTAGCGTCAGTGTGACACAGAATGCCTATTACATCTACAACACAGGAGACGGTTTTGTCATCGTTGCCGGTGATGATCGGGCAGAGCAGATCCTGGGCTATGGTGATGAAGAGCTGGACATGAACGACATCCCCTGCGGTATGCAGTTCTTGCTTGATAGCTACAAGGAACAGATTGACTACCTGCTGGAGCATCCTGGCCTGGTGGTAGAGACCCCTTCGATGAATGCACCAAAACTCACGGCAACAAGTGTGGCCCCCATGCTAACTGCTAAGTTTGGCCAGGGCGAACCCTTTTACAACCTGACACCAGTTTATAATGGCAAACATTGTCTAACTGGGTGCGCTTGCGTTGCACTATGCCAAGTGATGCATTATTATCAATATCCCACAGTAAATGTGCCCAGCGTTCGTGCCTACACTACAAGAACACTAGGCATTTCAGTTCCTGAGTTGCCATCAGATAGGTTTCATTGGAATTATATTAAGGATTCTTACAAAGGCAGCTACACTGCCGATGAGGCCTATTCTGTTGCTAAACTGATGCGTTATGTTGGCCAAGCTATGGAGATGGATTATACCCCAAGTGCCAGTGGTGCAGCGGTTTTTCAAATTCGTGATGCTGCCGTGCTGTTTGGTTATGACTATAATGCAAGAGTGCTCTATAAAGATTTGGATAATTACACGGACGCTCAATGGGCAGCCTTAATTCAAGCAGAACTCAATGCCAAACGTCCTGTGGTCTATGCTGCTTGGGATACAACGAGGACAAGTAAGTTAGTTGGGCACGCTTTCAATATTGACGGCTACAACGCCTCGAATAACAAGTATCACATTAACTGGGGATGGAATGGCGGTAATGGCTATTATGCTCTAAATGCCTTTAATACTTCGAATTATAAATTCAACATTGGCCCTGAAATGATAATAGGCCTTAAACCTATAGCGTCCCCCGAGATTGTAGTTATGCCAACAACACTATCTTTAATTGCTAAGCTAGGTGAAACCAAGACTGCGACCTTTGACGTCAAGGGCTATGCGTTAACTGGAAACCTAACAGTGAAGTTGAATAACGGTGGTAATATCTATTCTATTGACAAGACCAGCATTACCATGAGTGATGCGGCTTATAGAGCCACAGTTACAGTAACCTACAAACCATCCGAAATCGGCACGAGCAATGCAAGCGTTACTATCAGCGGTGGTGGAGCAACTTCAAAGTCTGTAAGTCTTAACGGAACTGCAAACCCAGCCTCAACAATTAGTGTAAATCCTTCGTCGCTTTCCTTCAATGCCGCTATTGGTGAAATTAAGACGGCAACCTTCTTGGTCAAGTGTCCCAATGCAATAAGCGATCTTTCGCTGAAGTTGAATAATGGAGGAACCATTTACTCTATTGACAAGACCAGTATCTCCAAGAGTGCTGCCATTAGTGGCACCAATGTGACTGTGACTTACAAACCGACCGAGCGTGGTACAAGTAACGCCAGCATAACCATCAGTGGCGGTGGTGCTAAGCCACAAACCGTAAACTTGAGCGGAGAGGCGACCAAGCCTGAAATCACTGTTACGCCCACTTCATTGTCCTTCGATGCACACTCTGTTGAGACTAAAACAGCAACCATTAATGTCAAAGGCTATGACTTGAAAGGAAATCTATCATTGGTATTAGATGATCCTGAAGGTGTTTACGCCATAGACAAAACGAGCTTATCCAAGAGCGAAGCAATAAATGGAACCACAGTGACAGTCTCCTATAGTCCGACCAAGAATGGTTCCAGCAATGCCAGCATAATCATTAGTGGAGAAGGTGCAGAAGGTGCAGAAGGTGCAGAAGGTGCAGAAACAAAAACAGTAAACATTAGTGGCTACGCGACCATTCCCGAGATCACTGTTGAACCTGAGTCACTATCGTTCAACACATATGTAAACAATGCAGTGAAGCAAACATTTAAAGTCAAGGGCTATAATCTAACTAATGATCTTTCATTTGCGTTCAGCGACAATACTAGCACATACAGGATTGGGTCGATTAATACCATGATATCTGGTTCTAACTTCACCTCAAATGTGGAGGTAATCTATACCCCATCTGTTGCTGGAACAAATAATTCGATACTGACTGTTAGCTGTGGATCGGCCGAGCCCAAGACAATAATGTTGACTGGTGTGGCTGAAGATTTACCAAATGTCGATGTTGATGCCAATAGTATTGCATTCGAGTCGACCTATACAGGTTATCAATCTTCCCGTACCATTACCATCACGTGTCCGGACCTCCAAAAAGATCTCCAATTGAGTTTGTCGAATGATAATACTAATTCCTTTGGATTATCTAAGAGTACCATCACTCCTGAAGCCGCAGCAGCCGGGGCACCAGTAACAGTATATTTTGGCCCCACTAATGGAGGCGGAAAACATGCCAAACTAAATATCTGGTATGATGGATACAAAGTGGTCACTATACCATTAAGCGGAGTTGGAATTAAATCTGACGGCTACATTACAGCCTGGCCGGTAAATCTATCATTTGAGACCCAAGCTGGTACACCTGTCACCCAGACTTTCAGGGTTTCTTATTCATATCCCAATGGTGCCATCATGATCAGCAAAGTGGATGGTAATGGTGAAACGTGTTCCGATACTGGAGATAATCTCAATAGTGCCATGCCAACACTCAATGCGATTAATAATCTATCAGGTCTGACAAAAAAGATTATTCCTTTTGATAGCGTTTCATGGCATCATAAAGAATTGATTGGGCCCTTTATTGGTCCTATTGAGCCGATTTCGATTAAAAGCCTAGTATTAGAGTTGACAGGTGATGACTGCTTTGAGATCACACCTTCTAGAATCAGCTTGCGAAGCATTCCATGCAGCTCTATCGTAACTGTGACTTATCGTCCCGAATATGTTGGCGAACATGACGCCACAATAAAGATCAAACTATCGTTAGGGTCTGCTAAACCTCTTATTATACCATTACATGGTTCAGCGACGAATCTACTCAATGCTCCCAGCTGTGAAAATATGGGTAATGATTTGAGTTTCATGCAAAATGGGACAAGCGTCAATACCATCGTGGATGAACTGTCGATGAGTTCAAGGGTTTATGCCAACGGATTGAATATTATCATTGAGAGTCCTGTGGAGCAGAGTGCTATCATCAGTGATGTAGCAGGACACGCCAGGCGAGTGGATCTTCAGGCTGGACGTAATGAGATTCCAGTCAATGCAAGCGGTATTTATATCGTAAGAATCAGAGAAAAGACGACCAAACTGATGCTCAAGTAGGGCCGTATATTGGACTATTATTTAATTACTATTAGTGGCTGTTTTCCTTTAACGGTTAACAGCCACTATTTTTCATCCATCAGAACGAGCGTCCAATAGAAGAATACTCGTGTCCATGAGCCTGAAACTGATGTCAAACAGGGAACTCAAGCAGGAATGTGGTGTGGAAGCCATCGTGAGGTTCATCGAGTAATGACATCATCCTACCAGTGCTATCACTGATGTCACTATAATGACAATCAAGCTAGTAGTGCTCACTGCAACTTCTTCATTTTGTTGTACAAGGTTTGACGAGTAATGCCCAGCAGCTCAGCTGCCTTGGTCAGATTGCCGTTACATCGGTCGATAGCTCGGCGGATGTGGTTCGCCTCCATCTCATCGAGAGGAGTCACCTCTCCTGCGGCCTCTAGGACGTCTTTGAGTTTGCGAACAAGCTCATCATTATCCCAGGGCTTGGTGATGAAATCTGCCGCCCCACGTTTGAGTCCTCTCACGGCCAGTTGTACGTCGGCATAAGCGGTAATCAACACCACTGGAATCTCGGGATGGTGCTAGCGAATCGCTTGTAGCCACAATAATCCATCCTGTCCACTATTCACTCCAAGGGTAAAATTCATGTCAAGTAGTATGATATCGACATGCTCTTGTCCCAATATCGCAATCAGTCTATCGGGATTAGTCAATGTCATCACTCTCTCGAAAGTCCCAGCCAAACAATACTTCAATGCCGTGAGTATCGCCTCGTTATCATCTACAATCAATATCGTTCCATAATTCTGCATAGTGGCAGCGAAGGTACAAACATTTATCCCAATACCAATGACATACTGATTTTTTTAACATATCCCATTGGCAATTATCCCATTCTATGTGGTAAAGATTCTTCGCCCACATAACGGCCTAAGGATAAATCCTACTGAAATGTTGCACTTAGACGCACAACCTAATATTTCATGTAAGAAAAAAAGCATTCCAACGGCATGCTGTGAAGACCCAAAAAGACAGGACCCATCATCGTGTGAGCCCTGCCGTTTTCATTGTTGGATTGAAATTACGTCTTCTCTTGAATTATTTAGCCCAAGTACCCATCAGCAAGTAGTCAATTAGTGTGGTTACATCTGAAATGTTAACCTCATCATCCAAGTTGCAGTCAGCGTTGTTATAGTTTTTCCCATCCCAGTTGTCGGTTAACAGACCATCGATCATAGAAGTGACATCTGAAATATTCACAACCCTGTCGTTGTTCACGTCGCCACGAATAATTGCTCCATCAAGAGCCGGGATCTCATATTCAAGCCTTGTCATCTCACTGTACATATACGTATCCAGATCATAGGTTTTAGCTGCTAAACAAACCTTATATGGTTTGTCCTCACGGGGGAATGAGACAGGATTAGTCACCACACAAGAATCGCCTGTCTCTAAATCATAACTGTATAGAACAGTTACAGATGGAGTATGATGAGTAAGTACTTTAAACCCCACTTTTGTTGCCATAACATAATCAATAATACCAGGTTGAGGGGGCACACTATCTGTGAAATACAATTTATTATTTGTGAATTTGCGGTCCTGATCATTGCCATACTCATCGTATATTTTTGTTTGAGACCAAGAGACAGTTTTTTTCCAGTTGCCTGTACAATACCCCGTGTTCCAATCGATATAGTAAACTTTTCCCAGACCATCATTATATACCTCCTGAGGAAGAATGTCCATCATGCCATCTAAGCCGATTTTTATAACACAAGCATTACTTAAACCAAATAAGTTATATACAATCAATGTGCCCTCATTTATCGTTTTCACATATACTGGGACTTTCATATAGGTTAATTCATATTCTGGATCAATAGAACCAGGATTTAATGAATCTGGATTAAAACCACCATTGCCAGTTCCTATTACTGAATTGAAATTATTAGGCTTTCCGCTGCCAATTAGATAATCATATGGTAGCAAGGAAATTGGCTTAGCTGAGCCTGGCTTGCGGGGAACAAGACCACCATAACCATCTGGTAGTACTGGGAACTTATCTTTATACAGTTGAGAAAAATGAATGATATGATCAGATCCTATTGCTGAATTAAAATCGATGATAGGTTTTACGTCACCAATCATAGAATTCATAGGAACAAAAGGTCTTGGGGAGGAGATAGGTTTGGAGGTTCCAGGTTTACGGGGCACCAGTCCGCCGTGACCATATCCCCATTGATCAGCATTCGGTTGAGAAAAAGTACAAGAATGGCTTCCATTGGGTCTTAACAAGGTAATATACATGAAAATTGGAGAAAGACCCCAAGATTCAATTCCCTGAACCTTTTCTTTCACTAAAAAGGCGAAATCCTCTAACGTTATGGAGCCGTCTTCTTCCACTTGTCCATGAATGTCATAATAGTCATCACCGCCCGTAAGCCATGATAAGGGCATGGCATATATTGTCCTTGTTCTACAAAAATGTTGCAAATTGAGGGTATTATGGCGAATGGGGTCAGAAACAATAGTATCAGTTATCGTGTCTAAAGGTATGCCAGCTTTAATGGTCACAAGTCCAGTAATGATATTGATACTTATTGGAATCTTGGTATCATCATAAAAACCAGAGAGTATAAACTCATTCTCTGTTGATGAAGAACAAGTGATTTCACAACATTGACCCTTTATCGCGTAAGACGAGTCATTGATAATGGCAATTTGGCTATCGTTATCCCAATCAAAATTAAAAGCGTAAAGCGAGGCGATTCTAGCCCCTTCCAATTCTTCGATGGACAGGTTTCGAGGCGACCTGTTTCTTAGGCGGTTGTCGTTTAGGGTAAGATGGCGTTCCCGCATGAACTGTGACAAAGAAGGCGACAAATTTGCATCCGTCATTGTCGAGGCATCCAACACAGGGTTTTCAATCATCGTTACGTGCCCTATGTCGTTTCGACTTAGTCTTGGCACACCTGCTATTACTGGTATGGCCAGGCTAGCACACAAAAAGGTAATAAAATACTTCTTCATAACTAGACAAGGATTATCGTTTGTAATTGTAATGCTTTTTTTTGGTGTAAATTAACAATAATATGCAGCCAAAAACAATAGAGCAAAGGTGTGTTAACAAATTTTAATGGGGATTTAGCACAAAACTGTCAAAAAATTAGACGTTTTCTTGTCAAAAAACTGGACAAATTGTTTTTTCCCTTTCAAAAAATTTGAAAAATTTGCTGGCAGGGCATACATTTGCATTACAAAACTAGTTTCACCATTTTTGTGGTATCTTATCTATACAACAACATGAAAGAAACCCTCAAGAATGCCTATTATATGGCGCGACGATTTAAGACAGCCTCAACGCTTAACCTGTTCGGTCTCGTTGTGGCGTTCGCAGCCTGCTACCTGCTATTGACTCAAATCATCTTTCAATACACCTATAATCGTGGAGTTGACGACTATCAACGGCTTTACCGCATGGAGAGTAACTTCACATATCGGGAATGGGAATCCAGCGAACACATGTGCCGCCCCTTTGCTGAAGGGTTAAAAGCCTTGCCCCAAGTAGAGTCTTATTCCTTGGTTTGGAACAACAACTTCAGCCCCGACTCTCTTGCTTTTCAGAAAGGAAAGCATGAGTATAAATACCCCTCATCAAGCGGTAACAATACAGCAGTGAGCACTTTGACCAACCGTGTCCTGGACGGAAAAATCGAATGGACCGACGATAATCAAGATGGCATTATTATCCCCGCCGTTATTGCCAAAGAATTCTTCGGTACAGTCCAAGCCGCCGACTCAGTGATGCTAACACTCGATGGCAATGGTCAATGGAAGAAGAAGCGTGTGCTGGGTGTGTATGATGACTTTCCTACGAACTGCGAGTTTCCAAACTGTATCTATTATAACATGAGGGATATTGACTTGACCATCCTGTATCCTGGCTACAAATGCTATGTGAAATTTACTGAGGGAGAACATGATTTTGACGCCATTGTCAAATCATTGAAGCAGGCAGTAATCGACACGCTTATAGCAAATACACTTAAGGTTGGCGAGAAGCCAGACACCAATGCCATCAAAGATATCCAGACGACTTGCATCAAGTTTATCCCTTTGAAAGACTGCTATTTTCAATTCACCTCATTCACCCAGGGAGAACACGGTTACCGTGGAATGTTCTATATTTTGGTACTTGCATGCCTGTTGATTATCATTATTTCTACTGTCAATTTCCTGAATTTCACGCTTGCAGAGAGCCCCATGCGCATACGCGGCCTCAACACCCGCCTAGTACTGGGTGCAAAGCGCCAACGGTTGCAAGTCAGCATGGTCGCCGAATGCGTGCTCACATCGCTGTGTGCCTGTCTCATAGGGTTGGCTTTTTGTGGTCTGCTGTCGCTTGTTCCATCGGTAAGGACGGTGTTCGAGAACGACTTCGTTTTATTCAACCACTGGTGGCTTGTGGTGTTCCTCCTGTTGCTCTCGATTGTTTTGGGAATTATAGTCGGTGTGTACCCCGCCATCTTTGCGACCTCGTTCCCTCCTGCTATGGCGCTTAAAAGTTCTTTTGGGCTTACGCCTCATGGCATTCGCTTGCGTACCTCATTAGTCTTTCTGCAACTGTTAGCTTCGATGTTTATGGTGATATACATCGGATATCTGTTCCTGCAGAACCGCTACATCTTTAATTCTGATTACGGCTTTGACAAGAACCAAATTGTTGTTTGTCCTCTTCCTTCGGATAAGGAACATACAGAATCCAGAAATGGTATTTGTCAAACCTTGACGAAGAATCCTGCTATCAACGGTGTGTCACTCTCTAGTGGCGTAATTGGATCAACTGATGCCCATTATATGATTAAAACAACAGACTCAAAAGGTGAGTTAGCCAGCTACAATTTCATGTTGGTTGATCGACAATACGTATCCACAATGGGTATCAAGATCGTCGAGGGACGTGATTTCCTTCCTGTCGACACAGCTGCCATCATCATTAATGAGTCCGCTTGCAGGCATATGAATTGGAGAATCGGTGATAAAGTATCCACGAGTGAAGACGAAACTCCAGACAGTGCTATAATCGTCGGTGTGTGTGCAGACATTCGCTACGGCACAACTTTCACAGGCAATGACCAAGCTTATGGGTTTGTTCTTGATCGTGGCCAATATGAATTGCCTGTATTAATGCTGAACATTAATGTGGCACCAACTGCCAACCAGGACACAGTGCTTCAACATCTTCAAATATTATTGAATTTGCATGACATAGATAGCACGCCTATCCGCTATAACAAAACATTAAAATCAACCTACCAGAGGGAATTGCGCTTTATTAATCTCATTGGAATCCTGTCGGCAATCTGCATCATGATTACTTTGATCGGGGTCTTCTGCCTTACAATGTTTGAGACAGAGTACCGGCGCAAGGAAATAGGCATACGCAAAGTATTGGGAGCTAAGTCAGGAGAGATCGTAAAAATGCTTTGTGGTCACTATGTGCCTCTTATCCTGCTCAGTTTCGTGATTGCTGCACCTCTGGCCGGATATTTTGGTTGGTTGACACTGAAACCTTTTAGCCAGCATGCTGATATCAGCTGGTGGATTTTCCCCATTGCGCTCGTGCTCGTAGGTAGCATCACCCTTGCCACAGTGGCGCTGAAGAGTTGGCGCACTGCTCGTGAGAACCCGTCAAACAGCATAAAACACGAATAATACAAATAATTGAATTATGATACAACTATCCAATATAAAGAAAGTGTTCAACAATGGTGATATTTACACTATCGCACTGGGTGGTATCAACCTTGAAGTGAATGACGGGGACTTTGTCGCGATTATGGGCCCATCGGGTTGTGGTAAAACAACGTTGCTCAACATCCTTGGACTGCTGGACAACCCAAGCGAGGGAAATTACCTGTTTGATGGCGTGGAGGTATCAAGGCTCAAAGAGAACCAGCGCGCTGATTTGCGCAACGGGAGGATAGGCTTTGTTTTCCAAAGTTTCAACCTGATCGATGAGCTTACAGTGGAGCAGAATGTTGAGCAGCCCCTTAAGTACATGGGTGTCCCTGCAGCTGAACGAAAGAAAAAAGTCACCGACGTACTACGCCGAATGAACATTTCACACAGAGCTAACCACTATCCCAACCAGCTATCTGGAGGCCAGCAACAACGTACAGCAATAGCTCGTGCCGTTGTTTGCAACCCCAGCGTGATTCTTGCCGATGAGCCCACAGGTAATCTTGACTCCAAAAACGGAAAGGAGGTGATGGAATTGCTCGCCGAACTTAACGACGACGGCACAACTATCATTATGGTAACTCATTCCCAACGCGACGCGTCCTATGCTGACCGAATCATCAACATGCTTGATGGGTTCCTCGTCGAGAAAACCGAGATGTAAATATTGGTGCATTTATTCGATTCCCGTTTTTATAAAAAGGACACCTCAGACGGTTGTTATTCGTCCAACTCAAGAAAATAGACTTCTTTCTCGATCCTGAGGACATTAATAATCCCAAGAAACCATGCTAAGCACATCATCCAGTCGCCTATCTCATACCCCATAAAATACAATGGCAAGCTGATTAAAATGAGAATTGAAGCCGACCATAGCAAAGAACGGCTCAACAGACATAAATCTGGACGATACTTTACCATACTCAATCCAATGAATACCATCCCGGCAGCTACCTTTGTGTAATTATCCTTGAATAGTTGTGGTAGATTATAGTGAATCACACCAAGCCTGTCTGAAATCCCAACCGCTATAAGTAATATGGCGATGACACAAATAGCAATCCCGAGAAACTTTCCTGATTTCTCGTTCCATGTGGGATGAGGCGTTGAATAAAAACGTCTTGTTGAAGCTTCTTTGACGTGTATTCCTAACGTTCTCTTCTCACTCACCACAGCATCATAGGCCTTGCGATACTTGAAAAGCGATATAACAAATGCTGAAAAAACAAAGATGAAACTAATTCCAATCAGGCTATATACTATACTGTTATCATCTAACTTGGATGCAGCAAAAAGGACAACAAGGCATAACGCCCCAATTGCACCCGAGGATATAGCCAATTGCTTGCCGAACATATCTCTTTTCTCCTTCAGTTCCTTTAACTCTTGCTCTTCGTTATTATCGGTCGTATTCATAATAGTTGTTTTGAATTGTTTTCATCCTTTAGACGCAACAGTACATAGAAAAACTACATAAACATTAAAGCATTCACCAAAATATGCCGAATAATGTGCTTGTGCTGGTTTTATCAGGTTGAATAATCACTTGTTTTTCCTGACTTCGTCAATGCGTACCCCAAAATTCGTCGGTAAAGAGTTTTGCGATACGCTGATGGCGTTTCATAGGCATGGTTTTGGCAAAAGTCTTGCCACTCTCAGGCAATCGGAA
>Ga0247608_10005364_pt1 | contig 13891 bp, 5 predicted proteins | sample 176DNAGHGlowgp2_FD_193490 | JGI IMG/M metagenome (GOLD analysis project Ga0247608, IMG submission 193490) | Sheep rumen microbial communities from Palmerston North, Manawatu-Wanganui, New Zealand - 1766 DNA GHGlow gp2 | ecosystem: Host-associated > Mammals > Digestive system > Stomach > Rumen ...
GCTCATGCGCGACCTCGGCGCCCAGGCCTCGCCCTTCAGCGCGTTCCTCCTCAACCTCGGCCTCGAGACGCTCCACCTGCGCATGCCGCGCCACTGCGCGAACGCGCTCGCCGTCGCGAAGTTCCTCCAGTCGCGCCCCGAGGTCGAATGGGTCAACTACCCCGGCCTCCCGGACAACAGGGACCACGCGCTCGCGCAGAAATACATGCCCAACGGCACCTGCGGCGTGATCGCCTTCGCCGTGAAGGGCACGCGCGAGGACGCCGGCCGCTTCATCGACCGCCTCAAGTTCGTGAGCATCGAGACCCACGTCGCGGACAGCCGCACCTGCGTCCTGCACCCGGCCTCGCACACGCACCGCCAGCTCTCCTCGCAGCAGCTCAGGGAGGCGGGCGTTCCCGAGGGCCTCATCCGCCTCTCCTGCGGCATCGAGGCCGCCGAGGACATCATCGCCGACCTCGAGCAGGCCTTCGGCTAGCGCGACCGCGATCTCGGGACTCGGCAGGGAAACGACACGATGGCCGACAAGACCAGGACCTTCGCGGCCCGCCCGTCCGCTCGCGCCACGACGGCGCCTTCGCCCGCCGGCGGACAGGCGCGGAAGGGCGCGGCGGCGCTGCCGTTCGCGGTGGACCGGCGCAAGCCGGGAAGTCTCGTCGACCAGCTCGCCGACGGGCTCCGCCAGGCGATCCTCTCCAACTTCTGGAAGCCCGGCGAGGCGCTGCCGACGCTCGACCGCCTCGCCGCGGCCGCCGGCACGTCCCTGCGCATCCCGCGCGAGGCCGTCGCACGGCTCAAGGCCGAGGGGCTCGTCGACCCGCGCCCGGGGCTCGGCTGCATGGTCACCGGCGCCCGCCGCGCGCGCTGGCGCGGGCACGTCCTCTTCGTCCTCCACGACGCCGAGGGCTCCTACTACGCCAACGTCTTCGCCGGCGTCCTCCAGGAGCGGTTCGTCCGCGCCGGCTACCTCTTCACGCGCGTCTCCGCCTCCGACGGCCGCGCCGGCGCGGACCGCGGCGCGCTCGACGCCGCGCTCTCGCAGAGCGTCACCCTCGCGGTCCTCTTCTGCCCCGGCACGCCGCGCACGGCCCGCCTGCTCGATTCGCGCGGCGTGCCGTTCGTCGAGATCGGCCGCGCGCCGTCCGGGCTCCGCGCGTCGAAGGGATTCGTCCGCTTCGACCGCGAGGCCGCGCTCGCGGACTTCGCCGCGCACTGCCGGGAGCGCGGCGCGCGGCGCGTCCTGCAGGCCTGCTTCCGCGGCGGCGAGGGCGACGCCGACGCCGGCCGCGCGCTCGCGGCCGCCGGCGTCCGGCTCCGCCGCCTCGCGTTCCCCGCGCCGCCCGGCCCCGGGCGGATCGAGGCGATCCAGCGCCTCGCCCTCGAGGGCTTCTCCCGGCGGCTCGCCGCCGGCTGGCGCCCCGCGGAGGACGTCCTGCTCTTCACGGACGACTTCCTCGCCTCGGGCGCCCTCGCGGCGCTTTCCGCGGCCGGCCTCCGCGCGCCGGAGGACTTCCGCGCGGTCTCCTTCGCCAACGCCGGGTTCGGCCCCGTCTATCCCCGGGCCCTCACGCGCCTCGAGATGGATCCCCGCGCCCACGGCGCCGCCGCGGCCGACCTCCTGCTCGGCTTCCTCGACGGCCGCCCGATTCCCCCGGACGCCGCGATCCGCTCGGTCTACCGCCGCGGCGCGACCTTCTAGCCCGCGTCCCCCTCGGCGACCGTGGCGGGGTGGCGGCCCGCCACCCCGCCACGGTCGCGTGCGAGTCGGCGTATGGCGGCGCATGGTTTCGCCCGCGCCGCTCCGAAGCGCCGGACGGTCGCGCGGCGGCCCGCCGCCGCGCGACCGTCCAAACCTCCGACTTTTGCACGTTCTGCACAATTCTCTTGACAACGCGCCGCGGAACGGCCATCATTCGCGTTGCACGGAGGTTCTCCGATGAAACCGAAACGCTTCGCCCTTTCCCTGTCGCTCCTCCTCCTCGCCGCGTCTGCGCGCGCGGCGACTGGCTGGCTCTGCAACCCGAACGCGAACCCGAAGACGCTGACGGAAGTCGGCATTGAAGAGGGCGAGACGCCCTGGGTTCTTTCGTGGGCGTGGTCGAACAACAAGTTCAAGATCAACGGCGTCGTCACGGAAGGGTCCGGCGGATTCCTCGACCTTTCCCTTCCGGTCGCGGACGCCGACGGAACGCCGAGGAACATCGAGGTCATCGGCGGCGACTCCCTCAAGGGCCGGTCGGCCATCCGGCGGCTCCGCTTCTCCGACACGACGACGGTCATCGAGCTCCGCGCCTTTTCGGAATGCGCCTATCTGGAGTCCGTCGAGCTTCCCGCGGCGCTGGAGTCCATCGGCAACCAGGCGTTCTGGCGCTGCGTCCGGCTCCGCACCGTCATTCCCTTCCTGCCGGAGTCGGTGAAACAGGTCAACACCAGCGCCTTCGACAGCTGCACGCGACTTGCCTCTCCGCTCTCGATCGGCTTCGGGACAAGCGACGGAGCTCCCGTGGCGACAACGATGGATGGCCGCGCCTTCCAGGACTGCAAGGCCCTGCCGTCCGTCGCCGTCGGCCCCGGCGTCGTCAAGCTCGCCGACAACCTGTTCGCGGGCGACACGGCCCTGACGAACGCCGTCCTCCACGACGGCATCACGTCCATCGGAAGCTCGTTCAACGGGTGCACGGCGCTCGAGACCGTCACGCCGTTCCTGCCGGCATCCGTCACGGCGGTCGCGACCTACGCCTTCCAGAACTGCTACGCCCTTCGCGGCGACCTCTTCATCGCGACGAACGGCGCCGCCGCCACCATCGGGGGAACGGCCTTCTCCAACGCCCGCGGCCTGACTTCGGCGACGATGGGGGACGGCGTCTCGAAGATCGAAGGAAACACGTTCGTCGGCTGCTCGTCGCTGGTCCGCATCCGCCTCCCCGCGAACCTGACCTCGATCGGATTGTCCGCCTTCAACGGATGCTCGGCCTTGGAGTCCGTCGAACCGTTCCTTCCGCCGTCCGTCGCGTCGATCGGCGAGAACGCCTTCTCCGGCTGCACGTCGCTCCGCGGCGATCTTTCGATCGCGGCGAACGGAGCCGCGGCCACCATCGGGCCGGCGGCCTTCTACAAGAACGAAGGGATCACGTCGGTGGCGCTGGGCGGGGGCGTCACGAAGATCGACGGCAACGCGTTCGCCGGCTGCGTTTCGCTGACGAACGCGGTCCTGTCCCCGACCCTGGCCTCGATCGGGCAGTCCGCCTTCAACGGTTGCTCCGCCCTCGAGTCCGTCGCGCCCTTCCTGCCGGCGTCCGTCGCCAGCATCGGACAGAACGTCTTCTACGGCTGCTCGAGACTCTCCGGCGACCTCGTTCTCGATCCGCCCGCGGCCCTGTCGATTCCCTCGGCCGCCTTCTTCAACGACCAGGCGATCTCGTCGGTGTTCCTCGGGACGAACGTGACGGCCGTCGGCGACAACACGTTCCAAGGCCTGTCGGGCGTCCGCACGTTCCGCCTCGCGAGGAAGCCGACATGGAGGTCCAATTCGTTCGGCGGGTTCCCGAACAACGAGGTCCGCTTCATCGTCCCGATCGACGATGCGGACTGGTCGGACTGGCTCTCGAACGGCTCCAACGCCACGCCCTGGGACGACCTCACGGACGCCCAGCGCAAACTCTACTCCGACGCATATCCGAACGAGCCGCCCGCGCGGGCGCTCACGAAGGCCGCCCCGGCGAACCAGTGGGTCGTCTCCTACGGCTGCGCCGACCCGTCCGCCGTCGGCCTCGTCGTCGCCGGCGATCCCGTGCAGGCCGCCGCCGCTTCCGTCTCGCCCGCCTACGGCACGTACGCGGACATCGCCGCGTCGCTCCCGCTTGTCCTGACGGCGCCGCAATACGCCGACGAACCCGGAGGCCGCTACGTCTGCGCCGGCTACCGGATCGAGCCGGCCGGCGACCTCGGCTGGGGCGCCGCGACCGACTTCACGCTCGCCGATCCGACGGCGCCCTCGGCGACGTTCGACCCCGGCACGACGGGGCAGTTCCGCTTCTCCTGGCGCTGGGAGATCGCGGAATTCGCCGTGACGTTCGCCGACCTTCCCGACGCGTCGATCGGCACCGTCTCCGTCTCCGGGCAGAACGCGCGCGGCTTCTTCGACGCCGGGACGACCGCGACCGTGACCGCCGTTCCCGGCGCGGGCGTCACGTTCCTGCGCTGGCTCGGCGACGTCCCCGCGGGACACGAGACCGACGCCACGATCCAGCTTGCCATGGATTCGTCCAAGACCCTGACGCCGGTCTTCTCCGCGAACTGGGTCTATTCTTCGGGACGTCTGACCGACGGCTACTGGACGCTCCAGGTCTCCGGGACGCTCGATTCGATTTCCATCGCCAAGCCCCTCGTGAATTCCCCTCTGGGCTTCCTCGATCTCGCGAAGCCCGTCGAGGGCGGCGGCGCGATCGTCTCGATCGCGGCCAACGCCTTCAAGGAGAACGCGGCGCTCCGGGGATTGACGCTGCCGGACACGCTCAAGACCATCGGGACGACCGTCTTCAACGGTTGCCGGGCGCTCGAAGGCGACGTCGTCGTCCCCGATTCCGTAACGTCCATCGGCAACCAGGCGTTCCAGTACTGTTCTTCGCTGAAGGCGGTGCGTCTCGGCGCCGGAATTACGTCGGTACCGCCCCAATGCTTCCAATACGATTCGAGGCTCGAGCGCGTCGAGATGGGCGACGGCGTGGCCTCGATCGGAACCTACGCCTTCCGCGAATGCTCGTCGCTCGTCTCGGTCTCGCCCCTCCTGCCGGCGGCAACGACCTCGCTCGGCGCCGGCGCGTTCTCGGGATGCGGAAAGCTGGCGGGGGAGGTCTTCTTCGCCACCAACGGCGCCGCGGCCTCGTTCGGCGGCACCCAGGCGTTCTACAATTGCAAGGCCATATCCGCCGCCACGCTCGGCGCGGGCGTGACCGAGATTCCCGCCTCGACGTTCTCCGGCTGCTCCGCCCTGCGCTACGTTCGGACGGGCGACGGCGTCACGTCCATCGGCCAGATGGCCTTCCTGAACTGCACGTCGCTCGAAACCGTCGAACCGTTCCTGGCCCCGGCCCTCGTTTCGCTCGGCCACCAGTCCTTCAATGGTTGCGGCCGGCTCGGCGGTACGCTCGAGATCGGGACGCGCAAACGGCCCGGATCCGTCACGGTCTCCGCGGACAGCACCTTCTACAACGCCTCGCTGGAGGCGGTCGTGGTCGGTCGCGGCGTCTCCGCCCTCCCCAAGCAGTTCCTCTACTGGGACCGTACCGCCTTCTTCCCGCGTCTGCGCTCCATCACGCTGGACTCGGTGGAGACGATCGGCGAGAAGGCGTTCGCCGGCAACAGGAACGTCAGGGACGTCTGGTTCAAGGGCCCGGCCCCGACGACCTACGGCGCGAACGTCTTCCAGAACTGGGCCTCCGGGCAGTCTGTCCTGCATCTACCGAAGTTCCAGCCGACCTGGACGGACTGGGCCGAGGCGAACGTCACGCTTTGGGCCGACCTGACCGACGACCAGCGCGAACTCTACCGCGACCGGTTCCCCGCCGGGAGGGCCTACGGAATGACGACGTCCTCCGCCACGCCCGCGAGCCAGTTCGTCGTCTGGTGGGACGCCGAGGCCCAGCCGACCGTCCTGATCGTGAAGTAGCCCTCGGCCGCCCGTGGCGGGGCACGCGCCCCGCGACGGACAAACGAAACGGATACTCCGATGAAACGTTGCGGAATCGTCGTCCACGACACCGAATGCGGCGACCTCTGGGCCCGGCGGCTCGAGGGAAGCGGCCTGGACCTGCTCGGCATCCACCCGGCGGGCGGGCCCGACGCCCACCTCTCGCTCGTCTCGTGCATGGAGACGGTCCGGACGCCTGCCTTCCGGGCGTTCCGCAGGCGCGCGAACGCCGCCGGCCTCGCGGTCGAATTCGAAATGCACGCGCTCTCGTGGCTGCTGCCGCGCGATCTCTTCGGCGACCGCCCGGAATGGTTCCGCGAGGAGAACGGCGCGCGCACGCCGCGCTTCAACTGCTGCGCGTCGGACCCGGACGCCCTGCGCTTCGTCGCCGGACGCGCCGCCGAGCTCGCCGCGATCTTCCCCTCCGACACGCACCGCTACCACTTCTGGCCCGACGACGTCGCCGAGGCGAAGTGCTCCTGCCCGCGGTGCCGCGCCCTCTCCGCGTCCGACCAGGCGCTCGTCCTCGCGAACGCGGTCGCCGAAGGCGTCCGGCGGACGGACCCCGAGGGGCGCGCCGCCTACCTGGCCTACGGCGCGGCGCTGGAGCCGCCGCGGCGCGTCCGGCCGGCCCCCGGCGTGTTCCTCGAGTTCGCGCCGATGGACCGCGACCACGACCGCCCGCTCTTCGATCCCGCGTCCGCGTGCAACGCCGGGCAGGTCCGCCACCTCCCGGAACTGCTGTCGCTCTTCGGGACGGAGGACGCCACGGCCCTCGACTACTGGACGGACAACTCGTTCTTCTCCCGGTGGACCCGGCCGCCGGCGCGGTTCGCGCGCGACGCCGCCGTCTGCCGCGCCGACGCCGCGGCCTACGCCCGGGCGGGCTTCGAGGCCGTCACGTGCTTCGCCTGCTTCCTGGGGGAGGACTACGAGTCGCGGTGGGGCGCCCCGCCCCTCGACGGCTTCCTCGCCGCCCTCCGCGCGGCCCGGCGCCCCTGAGGACATAGCCCGCCGAAAGCCGCCCGCCCCGAAGCGCCGGGCGGGTGCGCGGCGGCTCGCCGCCGCGGCGGCGCCCCAACATCCCCCATTCTGCACGTTCTGCACTTTTCCCTTGACTCCCGGACGGGCGGCGGCCATACTTTCCCGCCAGAACGGAGGTTCCCCGATGAAACGCAACGCCCTCGCCCTTCTCCCGGTCCTTTTCGCCGCGGTGCCGGCCGTCGCCGGCGCCGCGCCGTTCCGCGTGGCGCTCGTCCTCGGGCCGCCGCACGGCGAGGAGTTCTCGTCGGTCCCGCCCGCGTTCGAGGGCGCGGGCTGGACGTTCTCGACGTTCCGCGTCGCGGACGACCGCCCGGCCGGAGCGGTGAAGGCGGACCTCCTCGCCGCGCTCGAGCGGACGGACCTCGTCGCCGTCGGCCCGCTCGCGCCCGACGTCTTCGCGGGCGAGGGCGCCGCGTGGAGGGCGTTCCTCGAGCGCGGCGGCGCGGTCGCCGTGACGGACTGCAACTACCCGGACAAATACGCGTGGACGGACCAGCTCGGCCCGGACTACCGCCACCCGGACGGCGAGGGCTTCGCCGGCTGGAGCCCGGCGGACCTGAAGAAGGAGGACCCCGAGCCCGCGATCCGCACCTTCCCGGCGGCGCAGGTCGACGGCGGAATGCTCTGGTACCACTTCAATCTGGCGAACGCCGGAGCGGCGTGGAGGCCGGTCGTGCGCTGCGCGCGCCACGGCCAGCCCTGCGCGATCCGCGCGGACGTCGGCCGCGGGTTCGTCTACCTCACCAACCTGCGCTGCCCGTATTCCTCGTTCTTCGAGAACCTCCGCGCCGCGACGGAGCTGCGGCGCGCGGGGCTCGAGGTCGTCTCGGCCTCCGGCCTCGCGCTCACGAACGGCGCGGTCGCCGTCGAGGTCCGCCTCCGCGCGGAGGGCGGCGCGACCGCGCCGAACCCGCAGCGCTACCTCGCCGCGCTCGAGATCGCCTCCGCGACGAACGCCGCGCAGGCCGTCCGCGCCGAGGCGCCGCTCGTGACGCTCCCCGGCGGGGCGATCGGCTTCCGGCTCAGGGCGGCCAACGCGGTGCGCGGCCCGGGGCGCGTGCGGCTCGTCCTGCGCGACCGCAGGGACGGCTCCGAGATTTCCCTCGTCGACCGCAACCAGACGTTCGACGACCTCGTCGAGATCGAGACGCCGCACCACTGGGCGACCGTCTCGACGAAGCGCCGCGCGGCGGACGTCTCCTTCGCCTTCCGCCTCAACCCGGCGGGCGAGAAGGTCGTGCCCGGCACGTGGCGCGCGTGGGCGAAGGGACCCGACGGGCGCGTCGTCGCCTCGACGCCCCGCGAGGAGCGCCTCGCCGGCTGGCGCACCGCGTTCCGGCTCCCCGTCCCGGCCGACGCCCCCGCGGGCGACTACACCGTCGGTGTCGAGGTCGTCTCCGCGCAGGGCGGCGGGCGCTGGACGAAGACCGCGCCCTTCCGCATCGTCGCGCCGACGCCGACGCAGGTCCTGCCCGACCAGGACGGCGTTCTGCTGCGCGGCGGCGCGCCGTGGTTCCCGCTCGGGATGTACCACGCCGACCCGCCGTTCTGGCAGGAGGTGCGCGACACGGGCTTCGACCTGCAGCAGGCGATGAACTGGCTCGACGGCGACTTCCCGCGACTCGCGGCGATGGGCCAGCCGCTGCTCTACGAGACGAAGCACAACTCGCCGGAGAACATGGCGATCTGGGCGAAGCGCTACGCGAACGAGCCGTTCGCCTGCATGATGTACGTCACGGACGAGCCCGACGACACGCTCGTCTGGAAGTGGGAGGCGTGCCGCCGCGCCGTGCACGAGGCCGACCCCGACCACCCGACCTTCGCCGTGCTCGCGCATCCCGCGAGCTTCCGCTACCAGCGGAACATCGCCGATCTCCTCGCGATCGACCTGTATCCGATCGGCCGCGACGGCAGCGGCGACATGGTCGAGATCGAGCGCCGCATCCGCGCGTGCCGCGCGGCGTGCGGCGACGAGCGGCCCGTCCTCGCCGTCCTGCAGTCCTTCGGCTGGGAGCCGCAGGAGAAGTTCCGCGCGATGGCCTACCTCTCGATCGTGAGCGGCGCCAGGGGCATCCTGTGGTACTGCTGGCAGGAGGGCGACCCGCCGAGCGGGCTCCACACGAACCCCGCGCTGCAGGAGTTCGCGCGCGGCCTCCTCGCCGAGATCCGCGGCCTCGCCCCGTCCTTCCTCTCCGGCCGCACGAAGGAGCTCTCGCTCTGCGGCGGGCGCGTCCGCGCGCTGCTCTGCGGCACGAAGGAGACGGGCGTCCATCTCGTCTGCGTCAACCCGACCGACGAGGCCGCCGTCGTGAACGACGCGCCGAAGATGCCGGGCGTCCCGGACTCCTTCGCCCTTCCGCCCGCCGGCGTCGCCGTCTACTAGCCACCACCCGAACGGAGACCCTCCGATGAATCGCCGCATACGAATCCTCCCGCTCCTCGTCGCCGCCGCGCTGCCCGCCGGCTTCGCCCGCGGCGACTGGCTCTACGACGCCGGCGCCGGCACGATCACGGACGGGACGTCGACGCTGAGCGTCTCCGCGTCGGGCTCGGAGCTGACGATCGGGACCGGCCACGCCGCCGTCGGAAGCGTCCTCGACCTCTCGATGCCCGTCGCGAACGCCTCGGGAACCCCGTTCTCCGTCGTCGGCATCGCCAACAGGGCGTTCTATGGCCGGTCGGCGATCGAACGGGTCGTCTACCCCGCCACGCTCCGCTCCATCGGCGGCGAGGCGTTCAGCGGCTGCACGTCGCTCGCGCTCGTCCAGCCCTCGCTCGTGCCGGACACCGTGACCGCGTTCAACCTCTCGGGCCGCGGCGCCTACGAGAACTGCACCTCGGTCACCCAGGACTTTCGCATCGGCTACGCGCCCATCGCAACGGGCGGCGGGCAGTGGATTGCCAACACCGGGATCACGCGCGCCGACTTCGGCCCCTGCATTGCGACCATCCCGAACTACTGCTTCGAGCGGACGAACCTCAAGGATCTTCGCCTCTCGGAGGGCCTCGTGACGTTCGAGGGCGGGAGCGAGACCGGCTCGATCACGAACGTCGCCCCGACGTTCCCCTCGACCCTCCGCACGCTGAACCAGTCCTTCCGCAACCTGAAGTGCGAAATCGCCGAGCTGCGGCTCGACAACGCCACGGCGCTCGGCGGCAACTTCGCCTTCTCGACGGTTCGCAAGGCGTGGTTCGGGCCGGGGATCAAGGCGTTCCCCGACTGGCTGTTCCAGCAGGATTCCCACATCACCAACATCACGATCTGCGCGACGAACCCGATCATCTCGATCGGCCGGGCCGCGTTCGCGTCTCTGTCCGAGATGGAGGAATTCACGTTCATGGGACCGGCGCAGGACGAGTCGGTCCTCGGGACGATCTTCGCCGGCGTGACGGACCTCCGGCCCGTCGTCCGCGTGTCGAAGAGGCAGGGCGGGTGGGTTTCGCTCGGCGGACTCGAGCGCGACCTCGACGCGATCCGCGCGTCGCTCGGAGACCGCGCGGAGGAGTTCGCGGACGTCCTCGCGCGTCCGGACCTTCTCGGACTCTACACGGCGCCGGGCCTGGCGAAGCGCGTCTGGATGGTCGATTCGCCCTCGATCTACGACCCGGCGGAGCCGTGGGACGGCGTGCTGCTCACCGTCGCGGTCTCGCCGGCCGGCGTCGCGGCCGTTTCGCCGGCGGCCGGGACGCTGGAGTGCCGCGCCGGAGACGAGGTGCCCGTCTCGGCGCCAGCGCGCGGAACCGACGGCGCGAACTGCCTCTCCTGCACGGGATGGGCCCTCGAGCGCCTCGACGCCGGGCATTGGACGGCGGTCTCGTCCGGGACGTCGGGCTCCTTCGTCCTTGAAGTCCCGGCCGACGCCGCCGGCGCCGAGTTCCGCCTGCGCTGGCTCTACGCCGTCGCGGACGACGTGCGATGCCTGACGGTCCTGCATCGCGGGACGGAGCGGATCGAGCGCTCGTCCGAGCCGATCCTCTCGTCCGGCTTCCGGCACTGGTATCCCGCCGGGACGCCCGTGACGCTCGTCGCGCGCGGCAACGACGCCGTACCCCGCTCGACCTTCGTCCGCTGGGTCGCGGGCGGCGCGGACGCGGGCGGAAACCCCTTCGCGTGGGACGGCGCTTCCGACGTCGAGGTCGAGCCCGTCTTCATCCGCGACTGGCTCTACGACGCCGGCGCCGGCACGATTACCGACGGCAGCTCGACGCTCGCGGTCTCCGCGTCGGGCTCGGAGCTGACGATCGGGACCGGCCACGCCGCCGTCGGAAGCGTCCTCGACTTCTCCGCGCCGGTCACGGACGCCTCCGGCGCCCCGTATTCGATCGTCGGCATCGCGTTTGCCGCGTTCAAGGGGCGAACGGCGATCGAGCGGGTCGTCTACCCCGCCACGCTCCGCTCCATCGGCGGCGAGGCGTTCAGCGGTTGCTCGTCGCTCGCGCGCGTCCTGCCCGCGCTCGTGCCGGACACCGTGACCGCGTTCAACCTCTCGGGCCGCGGCGTCTACGAGAGCTGCACCTCGGTCACGCAGGACTTCCGCATCGGCTATTCGCCCATCGCGACCGGCGGAGGGCAGTGGATCCGCGAGACGAGGATCACGCGCGCCGACTTCGGCCCCTGCATCGAGACCATCCCGAACTACTGCTTCGAGCGGACGAACCTGCGGGAGCTTCGCCTGTCGGAGGGCCTCGTGACGTTCGAGGGCGGGAGCGAGACCGGCTCGATCACGAACGTCGCTCCGACGTTCCCCCTGTCGCTGCGGACGCTGAACCAGTCGTTCCGCAGCCTCCAGTGCGAAATCGCCGAGCTGCGGCTCGACAACGCCACGGCGCTGGGCGGCAACTTCGCCTTCTCGACGGTTCGCAAGGCGTGGTTCGGGCCGGGGATCAAGTCGTTCCCCGACTGGCTGTTCCAGCAGGATTCCCACATCACCAACATCACGATCTGCGCGACGAACCCGATCGTCTCGATCGGCACGGCCGCGTTCGCCTCCCTCGGCGAACTGGAGGAGATCTCGTTCATGGGGCCGGCGCAGCCGAAGGCCGTCGTCGACACGATCCTCGCGAACGTCACCGACCTGCGGGCGGTCGCCTATGTGTCGCGCGACCAGGGCGGATGGGAGGATCTCGACGGGATGATCCTGACGCGGCGCGCGGCCCGCGAGACCGTGACGCCCGAGGAGTGGGAGCAGTACGCCCCGAAGGAGTTCCCGGCCCGCTTCATCGGGCTCTATCGCGTCGCCGGCAGCCCCTCGCGCCGCGTCTGGTTCGTCCACCGTCCGTCGATCTACGACAAGCCCAAGGCGACCGTCCTGATCGTGAAGTAGCCCCCGCCCGAAGCGCCGGCCGGGCGCGCGGCGGCCCCGCCGCCTCGCGCCCGGCCAAACTTCTGCACATTCTGCACATTTGCCTTGACAGCCGGGGCGGCGTTCGGCTACTCTTTTCCCCGTAGCCCGCAAACCGGGGGAACACCGCCCATGAAAACGAAACGCATCCTGCTTTCCGCTCTCGTCCTTCCGGCCCTTCTCTCCGCCGCCCGCGCGGAGGAGCCGTTCGTCGCCGCGGCGCGCGAGCGCGGCGTCGAGATCGTCTCGCACGCCGTCCCGAAGGAGTTCGCGATCGGCGACTTCGCCGTCTCGCTCCGGATCCGGAACGAGGGCGAGCTAGCGCTGCGCGGCTCGTTCGACGTCTTCACGGTCGACGCGGAGGGGAGGAATCCGCGCGAATACGGCAAGGCGCAGATCGACCTGCCTCCGAAGTCCGTCTCCGCCGACGCCGAGCAGGAGCTCCGCGTCGCGGGGCGCGTCACGGCGGCCGAACTCGGGCGCAGGGTGCGCATCCTGCTCCGCCCGGCGAACGTCCCGGAGATCGTCTGCTACGAGGGGCCGGTCGTCGAGTCGCGCAAGGCCGCTGAGAAGCGCGCGGCGGAGGCGGCGAAGGCGACGGGCTCCGCCGGCGGGCGCCACGAGATCCGCTGGGCGGACCGTCTGCCGGAGGGCGAGGGCGAGCGCTACCGCGCGTTCCTCGAGGCGGGCGGCGTGCTCATTGTCCGGCTCGTCGAGTGCAAGGAGGACTTCGCCGGCGCGTCTGCGTTCTGCGGCGCGGACGCGATGCCGGAGTTCCGTCCGCAGAAGGGCGCCGCGAACTCCTATGACATCAACGTCGAACCGGGCGACACGCCCCTCTTCGACTGGCCGAACCGCATCTCGGAGACGCTGACCGCCGGCAACGGCCGCCTCGGGCTCCCCGGCGAGGCGGGCAAGCGCTGGGAGACGGTCCAGAAGGGATACACGGTGCTGCATCGCGTCGGGAAGGGCCTCCTGATCGTCTCGACGCACGAGGTGGCGGACACGCCCGCGCTGCGCGAGGATGTGAAGCGGCAGCTCGCGCTCGAAGAGGGGGGCTTCCGACTCGTCTCGTTCACGCAGGAGTTCGAGGAGCTGGAGCCGTGGAAGGGCAAGGCCGTCCCCCCGGCGCTCGGCGGCGGCAAGATCGTTCTCCGCGTGAAGAACGCGAACTACGCCACGACGAACCTCAACCTCGCGATGCGGCTCGACCTGCGCGAGACGCGCAAGGGCGGCCGCACGCGCACCTGGCTCGCGCGGGCGAAAGAGAACGCGAAGATCGGCGAGACGTTCCAGCTGGAGATGACGGTGCCGCCGCTCGACCTCAACGGCGAGATCGCCTGGAAGACCCAGGTCCTCGAGTGGGGCGGGAAGCGCGCGTGGACTCTCGCCGAGGGGACCGCGAAGCTGCCGGAGTTCTTCGAGGTCGTCCCGCCCGCCTACCGCGGGCAGGTCTCGACGAAGCGGCGCCGCGCGGACGTCGCCGCCGGCGTGCGCTTCGCGCGCCGCGGGTTCGACGCCGGCGGCGGCGCGTGGAGGATCGTCGCGAAGGACGCGAAGGGCAAGGCCGTCGTCGCGGAGGCCGAGGGCGCCTTCGCGCCCGGCGCAGCCGCGGCCGAGGCGTGGCTCCCCGTGCCGGCCGACGCCCCCGCGGGCGAGTACCGCCTCGAGGCGGAGGCGACGCTGCCGGACGGCTCGAAGCACGCGGCGTCGGGGACGTTCGAGATCGTGGCGCCCGTCAAGGGCCAGATCATGGCCGACCAGGACGGGTTCCTGCTCAACGAGGGCGAGCCGTACTTCCCGCTCGGCATCTACC
>Ga0247608_10005366_pt1 | contig 13883 bp, 8 predicted proteins | sample 176DNAGHGlowgp2_FD_193490 | JGI IMG/M metagenome (GOLD analysis project Ga0247608, IMG submission 193490) | Sheep rumen microbial communities from Palmerston North, Manawatu-Wanganui, New Zealand - 1766 DNA GHGlow gp2 | ecosystem: Host-associated > Mammals > Digestive system > Stomach > Rumen ...
TTTTAGTATTCGAGGCGAGGTCATACAGCGTGTCGTTCGTAGCCTTTTCGCCGTTTTCTATTCTGCTGCCGTCCTTGTTATATGAATTGGTCTGTCCCCACGCATTCTGATAAACGAGTTTACCGTCCTTTATAACTGCAAGCTGAGCGCTTGTAAAGCCGTTTCTTATATCGGCTTCTATGATATCGCTTATCAGTTCAAACGGCTCACTGCTCATGCCGACTTCTTCAGGCGTTCCGTCAATTACGGAAGGATAGGGGATGTTAACCTTTATCGCTTCGGTTAAATCGGCGGGCATAATATTGCTGACCTGTAAGGTGTTGATACCATTGACTGTAATTTTTGAAATGTCAACCTCAAAAATACCGTCAAGCATTTCTTCGGTATCGATTTTTATATTGTTTACAAAAAGACAAAAGCTTTCAACGCCTTCGTTAACCGTCAGGTAAAGCTTGCCCTGATCTTTAAAGGAATCAAAGCTATACATGCTGTTCATTGCCAGGGTGTCGTCAATATAACCCTTCCAGTCAGGGAAAACAACTTCTGCCTGCCATGTGCCGTCTGCGATGGCATCGATCTTCGATACGGTAACAGCATTGCTGTTTTTATTGTGTGAAAAAACAAGAATAACAGCTCCGATCAGAACGGCAGCGGTCAGGAATATGAGAATGATTTTAGGTGCCTTCTTCATTTTTTACCCGCCTTTTTATTATTTTTATTTATTATATCAATTTGCATTATTTTTTTCAATGCCGGTTCAAGAATAAACCCCCGTATCAAAAAGATTCGGGGGTTTGTGTTGCATTAATGCTTATTCATAAAATCTTCTGTCAAGCCAAGCCGCATCAAATGCGTCAACAACCGTATCGCCGTTAAGGTCGGCTCTTGAAAGCCGTGTATCGCTTTCGTCAATAAGACCTGCCGAAGCGGAGATTATGAAGCCGATATCATTTGCATCTTCAACCCCGTCTTCGTTAATGTCGTAATTGGTATAACCGACAGTCATTGCTGCGGTAAAGGTCTGCTCATTTGTGCCTTCGCCGACAGTCGCTGTTGCGGTATATACTGTAGTTCCGTTTGCCATTGCGGTCTTTACAACTGCTGCATCGACAGTTATCGTGTTGTCGCCGCTTTCGCAGTTAAGAATTACGGTCGCCGTATAGGTATCTCCGTCTTCCGTCCATGTCCAGTCAGTTGCCGCAGGTTCTGCATAGTGATGGCCGGTGGCTTCGATTACCCAGCTGTCCTTTGCAATTTCGTGTTCAGCCTGTGCGTCTGAGAAATACTTGCCGCAGGCGTCGCACTCCCAGTATGCGCTGTTGCCGTCATTTACACAGGTGGGAGCTGTTGCGCTGACTGCCTTAAGATGTCCGTTACTGTGCGAGCAGGTACCGATAATTTCAATATCCGTCCACTCGGTGAGCATCTGAAGATTGCTTGAGTTTTGTCTCGAACAGCAGATAGCAGCCACACGGAGTTTTACGCTTTCGCCCGCTGCAGGAGCGCCGCCGGTAATGTACCAGTAATAAGGTCCGTAGGTTGTATCGCTACCTATAGTACCTGTAGGCTCACCGGTAAAGTTACCGTTGTCGGTTTCCGCACAGCGAAGTGCGCCGTCAAACGAGCCGAAATGCAGCTGATAGGTGTAGTCATTATTGTTTGTTCCGGTAAGCGTTACGGTGTTATATTGATTTTCACCAACGGTATTGCCGAGATTACCGAGATTTGTCGGTGCATTTTCGGAATAGGGGAAGAGCTCAATACCCCAGCGAACGCCGCCTATGCCTGTAAAGATAAGCGTTCTGTATTCAATATACATTCCGGTCTGTTCAACTTTATCCATCTTGGAACGGTCAATTTCAAGCGTGCCGCAGGAAACACCGGTAACGTTATTGTTGCTGCTGCTCTGGCAGCTCTTTCTTGTAACGCCTTCATTAACAATGTACTGCGTTGCGGGAGTGCCGCTTTCGGCAAAGTTGACTTTTGTACCCGAGGTTAGGTTGTGAATGGTATAAATAGTGCTTGTGCGGTAATCCACGCCGTTGGAGTCCGTTGCCCACATTGTAGCAGTATCATTGTACGGGAAATCATCCGTCTTCTTGAGCTTAAGTTCGGTTTCGCCGTCAGGCATATAAACCGTGTAATAGGCGGGCACTTTAAAGTAATTCCCGGGATCTGCGCTGTGGTGGTTTTCATACCAGCCGCTTGTTATAAACTGATCGGGGTTTTCTGCCTCAATGTCTATTGCCGCCGCAAGCAGAGAATTGGTCAGCGTTACTACTTTGCCGTCTGCCAGGTACAGATTGTCGCCGAGTGTATCGGATTTATTATCCTGAACGGTAACGATATCCTGTGCGGACAAAAGGTTTCCGTTATATATTCCGGCGCCTGCGCCTGATGAATGGTTTTCCTGAACCAACAGCATTGTGGTTGCCCGGATATTGCCGTAATTCGTGATACCGCCGCCGTGAGAGGAGGATTCGTTGCCGTATATAACGGTTCCGTTACCGCCGAGATTTGCGGTCGCACCGTCATAAACATATATAGCGCCGCCGTTTGACGAACTGTTGTTGCTGAAGGTAACGCCCGAAGTGTTCATCACACCCTGACGCAGACAAATTCCGCCGCCTGTTTCACCGCAGGTGTTGCTGCTGATGTCGCAAGCCGTTAAGGTAAGCGAAGCACTGTTGCTGCCGCCCGACCAAATTGCGCCGCCGTTTGTATGTCCTTCATTATTCCATACATCACAATCAGTCAGCGTTGCGGTTCCATAGTTTGTAATAGCACCGCCGCCGCGCTGCGTAGAAGAGTTAGTATTAACTGAAACACCGTTAAGGGTTATTGTTCCGCTTGCAGTGTTATAGATAGCGCCGCCGTCCTTTGCAGTGTTGCCTGCAATTTTTCCGTCTGTTACCGAAACGGTGCCGCCGTTATTGTAAATAGCGCCTCCGTTTTCCTTTGCAGTGTTGTCCGTAAATGTACAATTGTTAACTGTGAGTGAACCCTCATTTGCAATAGCGCCGCCGTTATAATTAACGGATTCGTTTTCCTTGAAGGTAACGCGGTTTAATGTCGCTGTGCCGCTTGAGGTGTTATAGATTGCGCCTCCGTCGTCTCCGCTGTAGTTATTACTGATTTCAACATTCGTTACGGTAAGCGTTCCTGCGTTATAAATCGCACCGCCTATAAAATCGAAAGAAGAATTATCGACATTATTGGTGTGATTATTGGTTATAGTAATATCCTTAACAATCAGTGTGCCTTCGTTATAAAACGCACCGCCTTTAAATACATTACCGCGAGTTATGGTTCCTGTTTTGCCGCTGCTTGAATCGCAAACAGTCAGGGTTGAACCCGTTTCAACCTTGAAAGTAGTTCCGAAAACAAGCGCTCCTGTTTGATTTCTGTCGAGCGTATAGCCGTTAAGGTCAACCGTAACAGACTTGTTGCCGCTGACATCAACATACATAGCGTTGTCTACTGCTGTCAGAGACTGACCGAGATAAATTATGTCGCCGTCTTCAGCTTCTGCAACTGTATCTACTAACTGCTTCCAGGTTGTTATAGATGCGCTCCAAATTGCCTTAACCGTTGTGTCGCCCGAAACAACAAGCTCGTCGCCGGGCTGCATGGTTTTTGCCGAAATGCCCTCTGTTGTAACGAGCCAGCCGCCGAAGGTTTTACCCGTCGGTGCGGTAAAATCACTTGAGGGAAGAATAAATGTATCAAACGAGGTTACGGTTTCAGCCGCCATAGAGCCGCTTCCGCCGCCGTTATCAAAGCTTACGGTGTAATCCGTTTTCCATATTGCCTTGACGGTTGTATCCGCGTTCACAAGGAGCTTTTCACCGGGCTGCATATATTCAGTATCGTTATCTCCGACCTTAACGCTCCAGCAAATAAACGGCTCTTCTGAGGAAGGTGCGGTGAAATCACATTCAGGCAGTGTATATGTTCCGCCTGCAACCTTCTCGTTTGACATACTGCCCGTTCCGCCGTTTTTATCAAAGGATACCGTCCATAATCCCGCAGATTTCGGAACTACTGTTTCTCTGAGCGCAGAGGTGGCAACTCGGCCGTTAAGAGTGCGAGTCTTGTTTCCGACAGTGATGAAAGGCTTGTCGAAATGAATTGTTGACATTCCCTTGTAACTTGAAGCGGTAACTCTCATATCGTATCCGGGTTCGGTATAATTGAAGCGAATGGTGGCACCTTGTCCGCCGACAGCTACGGCATTTCCGCCGCCGTGAACAGCGTTAACAATACCGCCGTCAAAGCGTACTCTGATGTTATCGTACTCTCCTTTACAGCCTGCAGCAATTCCTCCGCCGCAGGAGCCACCCTGTGCATTAACAATACCGCCGCATATATGAATATCGCCGCAACCGCCTTTACATCCGCCGCCGATACCTGCGCCGTTTAATCCGCCTGTTGCAGTAACGATACCGTCATTAATAGTAATTGTTCCGCCGTTACCGTTTTCACCGCCGCCGATACCTGCGCCGTTTGAACCTCCTGTTGCAGTAACCGTTCCGCCGTTAATTACCGTCACGGTGGCGCTTTCACCGTAGCCGCCGTTGATACCTGCACTGCCTTCGCCGCCTGTTGCTGTAACATTTCCGCCGTTAATGGTTATCGTACCGCTGCTTCTTAATACAGAACCGCCGATGCCTGCACAGTGATAACCGCCCGTTGCCTGAATAACGCCTCCGTTAATGGTAATATCTCCTGCGTTATAGGTACAGTAATTAGAGCCGGCCCAATATCCTCCGCATTCGGGACTTGAGCCAATGCCTGCGCTTTCACTACCGGATTTATTGTTGCCCTTAGCAATGAGCTTGCCCGTTCCGTTTTCCTGAGCCCAGATAGTAAGAGTGTATCCTTCTCTGATTAAGATACCTTTACTAACGGTCATAGTTGCACCGTCGCAGAGAATCAGATTAACATTGTTGCCCTTAACTTCAACTTTGCCGCCGTAAGTAACATTGTTTTTCAGAACGTACCAGCCGTTAGTCCATTCGACAATACTGTTGTCAAGAGTAGTGTAATCAGCAATTGGCTCCTGCGCTTCGCCTGCCGCATTTACATAGTTAACCGGTACATCAACGCGCATATAGAGCTGAACGGGATCCTGACCGTCATTCTTGAAGAAACGGAAACGCTGCTGTCCGCTGTCGTTGTTGAAATGAAGCATATAATGACCGTTGATACCCTGATAACCTACTACAAAGTCGCCGTTATCAAAGCTGATTTCATTTACAAAATCCGAGGTTGTGCTTGTCAGAATCTTGTTCTGCGAATCGTGGCTGCCGATATAGTAACCCGAAACGCTTTTGATCGTACCTGCGCTTGCATTAATCTCAAATGCCGCAGCGTCAAGCTCCTCGGTTGCTGCAATTCTGTTGCCGACAAAATCGACTTCGATATGGTTGTTTGCCGAGTCCATATCCTCTCCCAGCGATCCGTCAAGCACATAGCTTTCCAACGCGGATGCGATAAGATACCTTGCGCCTGCAACCATCTGCGAGGTGCTTGTTATCAGTTCATAGTAATCACCCGTTATATTTGCGCCTTCAGCTGAAGATTCAACCGCCGCAAGAGGGAATGCTGCAAATATAAGTACGAGTGAAAGTATTATTGACAAAGCTTTTTTCATATCGGTTCAGCCCTTTCATTTTTTTGGGGTGCCTACTATTATTTTCATTATACTATATATATCTCTTTGAGTAAACAACTTTTTTAACACGGCAAAAATCTGCAAACTCAACCGCCAACCAAACGAGAACTTAACAATCGCTGAAAACAGTAAGCGAGAGCGGGAAAGCATACCCCACTCTCACACCAAGTAAGAGCATAGCTCATTTTTTAACATACCGTAAAGCAGTGTTTTTCCGACCGCCTTTTATATATTCTTTATGCGCAATCCATTGCACAAGGGTAGAGCAACCGGTTGCACAGCGTATGGCTCGTCGAACATGAAAAAGCACCCTGCAAAAGCAAGGTGCTGACAGTAACATTTCTCTAAGAGAGCAGATATACTTTTCCTCTGAAATCACCATTAAGTTCACTGCCGAATGACTTGATAACCGTGTGTCCGTCGAGATATTTTTCGACAGGCGGATTTGCTCCGCCTTTGAATGTATGGACTACAAGCAGTGCTTTGCCGTTAAACTCACGAAGGACAATCTGATATCCCTCAGGATCACTGTAATCGACAGCGGTGCACTCGATAACACTTGTGTAACCGTTCTTGATTATCTGCGCAATTTCAGAATAGAATTCTGTCGCTTTAAGCACCAAACTCCAATTATCATCGGGAATATCAAACACTTCACCGCTTAAACACAGCCTTCCAAGAAACCCCGCAGTCAGACTGTAATATATTCTGTGGATATCATCGTCCTTGCGAAGCACCGCCCAGATCTGGCTCTGGCTCGGTTTGATCATACGATGAACGTTGGCGGCAATAATGGGAATGCTGCTGCACTCGTGCGCATCCGAAAAGCTTGCCATCGAGCAAATCTCCATTGTTGAAGGTTCGAGCCGATGACCTCCGCTTGCGCAGTTTTCAATGACGAGGTCGGGTAATTTTTCTTTTATGCTCTTTAAGTAATTCTGACCTGCAAGTGAGTACTGCCGAAGTCCTTCGCCCAGACTTTCCGCCCCGTCACAGCCGACTCCGACATTTTCGTTATAGTCAACTTTAAGGTAACCGTAACCGCAGTCCGAAAGCAGTTTCACAACCTTTTCATCGAGATATTCGGTACACCAACTGTCGCGCATATCAAGAAAACGGTGCCCACCTACCGAAAGCGGAATACCGTCACGTGAGAGCAGATGCTTTGTTTGGTTATATATATTTGAAAGCGGAGCGACATTTTCCATTTCAAACCATATCCCCGGAATAAGTCCGTATGACTTGATCATATCACAGACAGGTTTCAGTCCGTTCGGGAAAAGTTCTCTGCTTACATTCCAGTCGCCTATCGTGTCCCACCAGTCTTTGTTTTTTTCCTTGTACCAACCGCTGTCCATTACGAGATAGCGGATTTTACTGCCCTGTAACTTTTGCGCGGTTTTTTCCAGTTCCTCAATTGTCGGATTTCCCCACGATGTGCAGTATTCGTTGAATATTACAGGCAGATCCTCATCAACACAAGAAATATCCGGATTTTGAGCCTTGACAAGCATATCGCAGACCTTATTGAGACTGTCTGCTTTTGCAACTTTTGCCTTCGGAGTTGAGAAACTCTCACCGGGTTGAATGTTTTTACACCAGTGACCGAAATCAAAATCCGCCAGTCCGCCTGAGACCGTCAGCGGTTCTTCCCTTCTGAAAAGCTCTATCTGCCAGCTTGAAGGGCAATAAAGCTGAATCCCGATAAATTCACCTGTTTTGCTGTTTTCGAGAGCAACGAACGGAAACCACTTGCGCACAGGCATTGAGCCGACCTGACCGAATTTTTCAATTCTGATACCGTGTCCGCTCCACGAGGGCTCCATATTCAGTTCGGTCAGTTTCTGACTTAATATTTTGCCCTCAGCACTCCAAAACGAAGTTGCTCTGTGAAGTGTGTCGGCGCTGACACTGTTTATGCAAAATGAAGAAATCATTTCAAGAGTGACCGTGTAATCGGAGTTGTTCTCGAAAACCGTGTAACACTCGTAAACACCGCTGTTCTCAATATGATATGTCGTAATTATGTATCCGTCGGATGAAACATATTCACTTTTCTCATTATCGGAAAAGACGAGCTTGCTCTTATCAAGGCTTTCGCTGTTTGCCATTGAAAGTCCGTTAATAAAATGCCCGCCGAAGCTGTCACCGCGAACCTTTAACTGAATACCGAAATCCATACGTCACCTCTTTTTTGCCATCAGTCCGGAAAAACGGATGCAGATCAATCGGCTTTATATGCTCCGCTTCCGCCTCAAATCACCTGACAGTAAAATAATACCACATTTTTTGTTTGTTGAAAATATATTTCTCGAAATGATTTGACAAAGACTGCAAACAGAGTTAACATCCAACCGAGCCGAAAAAGGAGGAAATAATATGGCTAAACGAAAGCCGAAAAATCACTACGGCGAAGGGAGTATATTCTACTCCAATGTTAAGCAGAAATGGATGGCTCAGATAAATGTAGGTAAAGATGAAAACGGCAAAGTAATCCGCAAGTCGGTTACAGCCGATACTCAGGAAGAAGTCAAAGCCAAGCTCGATGAATTGAAGCTCAGCATTTACACCGGCAAGTTTGTCAATGCAAATACGATTACATTTTCACAACTCATTGAACTTATACATCTGTACCGTTTATTGTACCTTAAATAATGTTATGGCATTGTATTTCTTCTATGAATATGCTATAATTGTCATATAAGAATTATTGATACTTAAGTAAAAAAGTTAGGAATGATATAAATGAGTAACCCTATTGATAAAATCAATACTGTTCAAGATATTAATGACAGAAAGGAAATAATCAATCGTTTCCGTTTAACAGGTTATATAGACAGAAACGATGCCATCAACAAAATTGTATCTCTCCGCTCAAAAGACAGCGACATTCTTGCTGTTGCAACTGCAGAGCAGATTTCCGGCTCGGTTCCGTTGAGCGACGCTCCAAACGAAGCCCTTATAAATGAACTTCAAAAGCAAATTGATTTGCTTACACTTAAACTTGGTGATTAGTTTGACATAATAATTATTTCATAATTGTTGGAGGTGGAACTTTGGAATTCAAGCTTAATGAATACCATAGAAATGTTTCTGACGAAGAATTGCTTAAAGATATTCTTCGAGTTGCAAAATCTACAAATAAAGAAACTATTACAAGAAAAGAGTACATAGAAAACGGCGGAAAGTATCATAATAGTACTATATGCAAAAGATTTGGAAGTTGGATAAAAGCATTGACAATGTGCGGTCTCAAGCCTAGTCAGCAACAAGTCTATTCATCTTCAGGGACTTATACACAATCAAATATTTCTACACAGGAACTAATTGATGACTTGATAAGAGTATCAAAGGAGATAGATAAGACTACTTTTACCAGTGGCGAATATAATGAACACGGTAAGTTTTCTTCTGCTACATACTTTAAAAGATTCAAAACATGGAACAGCGCACTTAAAGCAGCTGGATTAATACCTTTTGAGGTGCCTTCAGGAAAAAGGATTAGCGAATACAGTCTGTTAGAAGAAATAGAAAGAATATGGATAGCTCTCGGAAGGCAACCAACAACAGATATTAAAAAGGGTGTTAGCAAGTACTCCATGAGTACATATTTATCACATTTTGGAACTTGGAGAAAAGCTCTTGAATTCTTTGTTTCATACATAAACGGAGAACAAGAAGTCGAAAAACCTGTCGAAAATGATGATGTTATACTTCCAAACGATATTAAACAAAGGATAGCTAAAGCAGATTCGATTCATAAAACTAAAAGAGATATTAATCTTCGTTTGCGTTTTAAGGTTATGCAAAGAGATAATTTCAAATGTTGTATGTGCGGTGCCTCACCTGCTACTGATCCTACTATAATTTTACATATTGATCATATAATACCTTGGGCAAAAGGCGGAGAAACAACAATCGATAATTTACAAACTTTGTGTTCAAAATGCAATTTAGGTAAAAGCGATTTGCTATAATCGATTGTTCATTCCGTATCGAAAGCGGAATGCCGCCGAAGGTACTCCAGCACCTTATGGGACACTCGGATATTAAAGTCACCCTCGACACCTACGCAGATGTGTTTGACAACTTCCAGTCCATAAGCTTAGAGAAAGCAGACAGTTATCTGAACCAAGTTGGCTTGGCGGTGAATATGTAATTCAGAAGGGCGAGGTTATTCCTCGCTCTTGTTTTATTAAACGGGTTGTTGTATAATTGCGGTAGCAAAACCCGTATCAGAACACCGCTGAAAAGAGGTAAAAACTATGAACAAGGCAGTAAGCAACAAAGCATTTCCGCAATTCTCGGAAAACACGAAGGAAAGCCATCAGGATAACGCATACGCAAATACGCTTGACCGGATGAGAGTCAGCCCTTCCGTTCAAAACAGACCTTCGGGCATAACCGAAGCCGAAATATCCGACAACGGCGTTGTATTTACATTCGGCGTATCTGCGAGAAAGAGCGTGCTTTCATACACCCACGAAACCTCGCTTAATTTATATAAACCTGCCGAGGCAACCGTTGACAAACTTTACCTTCATATTGAGCTTTGGACAGACAGTATTTTCAGAGTTGTTTTTTCATCGGAAAAGGAAATTCAAAATCCGTATTCCCGTTTGCCGAAGGACGCTCAGATGCTTACGGCAGAGCCTGAAAAGGTTGATTTTACATTTGAAAACAACACCGTAAGAACGAAAGAAATTGAAATTCATATAGACAGTGAAACGGGCAAAATTACGGCAAACAGACTTGACGGTACAGAGTATTTTTCAGAGCTTAAAACCGCATTTAAGGCGGCGGATATATATGACCTCTCGTTGAGCAGTAACGGCAATGAAACCGCCTGCTTTGAAGCCGTTTCGCTTGAAACCGATGAGGTTATTTACGGACTCGGCGAAAGGTTTGATTCTCTTACCCGAAACGGCAGAACGGTTGATTTTCACAATAAGGACGCCGTCGGCACCACAAGCCGCCGGACATATATAAACATTCCGTTTTATCTCTCAACAAAGGGTTACGGTCTGTTCCTCAATTCATCCGCAAAAACCGACTGGCAGATTGCGACAACCGACCTTAATGCAGTTCAGTTCGGCGTGCTTGAAGGTCAGCTTGATTACTTTGTAATCGCAGGCGAAACACCGAAGGACATTATTAAGGGCTACTGTCATCTGACAGGTTTTTCCAAGCTCCCGCCTCTGTGGTCATTCGGATTGTGGATGAGCAGAAACAGTTATACCTCGTGGGAGGTTGTTGATGAAATCGCAAAGGAAGTGCGTGAAAACGATATTCCCTGCGATGTGCTTCACCTTGATACCGCGTGGTTTACGGAGGATTGGAATTGTGACCTGAAATTTTCACAGGAGCGTTTCCCCAATCCGAAAGAACATATTAAAATGCTTAATGACAAGGGCTTTAAGGTTTCGCTCTGGCAGTATAATTTCATACCGCCGAGGGATAACAATTCCAACTATCACGAAGCAGTTGAACACGGCTATCTTGCGAAGAATTCGCAGGGTGAGCCTTATCAGCTTCCCGAAAGCAAAAAGGGAAGCTGGACCGACGATGTGATAATCGATTTTTCAAATCCCGAAGCGAGAAAATGGTACAGTGAGAAGATTAAAGGTTTAATGGATATCGGTGCAAGCGCCATTAAAACCGATTTCGGCGAAGGTATTCCCGAGGACGCAGTTTATCACAGTATTGACGGAAAGTATGTTCACAATCTGTACTCCCTCGTTTACAACAGCACAGTATTTAACGCTTCAAGCGAAAACATAGTCTGGGCAAGAAGCGGAACGGCAGGAAGTCAGCGCTATCCTCTTCACTGGGGAGGCGACAGTCAATGCAGCTTTGCAGCTCTTGCAGGAACGCTTCGTGCGGCGCTTTCTTTAGGTTTAAGCGGAATTCCGTTTTTCTCGCACGATATAGGCGGCTTTATAGGCACGCCCGATGATGAGCTGTATATCCGTTGGGCACAGTTAGGGCTGTTTTCGTCGCATTCACGCTGTCACGGAGTCGGGGATAACGCCCACCGTGAGCCGTGGTATTTCTCGAATGAGGCGCTTGAAATATTCAGGTTTTACGATAAGCTTCGGTATTCGCTTATGCCGTATATTTACTCTCAAGCGAAGAAATGCACCGAAACCGGACTGCCGATGATGAGAGCGCTGTATCTTGAATATCCCGAGGACAGAAACACACGGTTTATTGACGACGAATATCTGTTCGGCGAGAGTCTGCTTATCGCACCCGTTCTTAAGCCATTGAGCAAGGGCAGAACGAGAGATATTTACCTGCCTAAGGGTATCTGGCACGACTATTTCACAAAAGAAAAGATCGTTTCCGACGGCAAATGGATAACAAGAGCGATTGACCTTAAAACAATGCCGATTTATGTTAAAGACGGCACGGTGCTTGAATACTGCTCGGCTGATACCTGTCTCGCAGACGGCATGGGCGAAACCGTAAAAACAGAGAAATGGCAATAAGGTTTCTTGTTTGTCGGCAATGATTAATCCAACCGTTATCTAAAAAAGGTCGGCTTGGCGGTGTAGGGGAGAGAAGTCCCTGAAATTAAATGATACACAGCAAAGTGAACCCCCCGAAGCGTTAATTCGCTTAGGGGGGTTGTGTTATTGCTTTGATTATTAGATTCTAATTGTGATTATTAGGGGGTGTTCAGACTTAAAACAATTCAGCAAGGCTAAAATTACCACGAATTGAATGATTAATGGCATATAACAATTTATGCTGTCTTGAAATATTATTTAACAAGTTCTTTTGCTGCTGAACAGAGCTTTGTGAGCATATCGTTGAGTTCGTTATCAGGAATATTTTTGTTTTTGTTGTTCCATTGCACATAGGTCGAAAGGACACCGCTTACAACAAATTCGGCTAAATAATCATTATACACGGGATTACTGCTGTTCTGATTAACCCATTCGAGAATTGAGTTCTTCAGAATTTGCTTGACCTTCATATACAGCGAAGATTGTTTTGTATTGGAGATAAAATATGAAACAAGCTCAGAGTGTTTTTTGGTTATATCGTTTACCTGCTTAAAAAAGGAATATATATCGTAAGTGTTAAGCGAATGGGATTCTCTTGATATTGAAGATATAATTGTGTTCAGCTGCGTTATAAGGTCATTGTCGATATCTTCCTTTGCCTCATAGATTGAGTTGTAATGAAGGTAAAAGGTTTTTCGGCTTATGTCTGCAAGTTCGGTCAATTCTGTTACGGAGATATTGTTAATCGGCTTTTCTTTTAACAGTTCGATTAAAGAGCGTTTTATATTGCTTTTGGTTTTTCTTATTCGTCTGTCCACGGACATTTTTTACATTTTTCCTTTCTTTGTGTAGTAATACATAATATGCTGAAAATTGGCAATTGACTTAAAATCTACAACTGTATTATAATACTCAAACGAGTATTAGTCAAATCTTTATTGTCTAATATTGAGGTTGATTATATATTGTGGGGAAAAGAAAAATGCAAAGTGTAAAATCGATATTTAAATATAACTTTTTCCAGTATGTATGGATTTTTATTGCAGGCTGTTATCTTGGATATGCCGTTGAAACTATTTGGTGTCTTATTAGAAACGGCTATATAGAGAGCAGAAAATCATTGGTGCTCGGTCATTTAAGTGTTGCCTATGGAATGGGAGCAGTGCTTTTGACCCTGTTACTTGTGAATTTTGAAAAGGCGCCTTTATGGAAAACGTTTCTGGTTTCCTTTGTCAGCGGAACGCTTGTGGAATATATCTGCTCATGGGGTCAGGAAACCTTTTTCCATTCTGTAGCGTGGGACTACAGCCATTTACCGTTGAATATAAACGGCAGAGTATGCCTGCTTTATTCGATTTTCTGGGGATTTCTCGGTGTTGTCTGGGTTAAGGCAGTTATTCCTGCTCTTTCAAAGATATTTGATAAGGTGCATATTCCGTATGAAAAATACTTGATATATTCGTTTCTGGCTTTCTTTTTATTCGATGCACTTCTGTCTGCGTCAGCGGCGGTAAGAATGAACCAAAGACAGAACGGCATTAAAGCAAATAATGTTTATGAGGAATTTCTTGACGGACATTTCGATGATGAAAAAATGAGAAGCATTTATGCCAATTCAGTCAGAACGGATAATGAATAAGTATTCTGTTTACATCACAGAAAAATCCGACAATTATCTGAATCAGGTCGGCTTG
>Ga0247608_10005369_pt1 | contig 13879 bp, 10 predicted proteins | sample 176DNAGHGlowgp2_FD_193490 | JGI IMG/M metagenome (GOLD analysis project Ga0247608, IMG submission 193490) | Sheep rumen microbial communities from Palmerston North, Manawatu-Wanganui, New Zealand - 1766 DNA GHGlow gp2 | ecosystem: Host-associated > Mammals > Digestive system > Stomach > Rumen ...
TTTAGGATTTGATATATTAACACTAGCATTACTTATACCAGTAGATACTTCTTTATCCGTATTAAAATCTACAACCAGTGGATTTTTAATAGTAACTGTCCCAGTACCAGCAGCCTTTGCTTTAAAAGTTAATGTATAAGTCTTACTATGTACATTAGAAGATGATGTATAATTAGTAGATCTAAGTCCATTTTCTAAAGTAGAACTTACATAAGTAAGTTTACTACTATCATAACCTATATCAAACTCCCAAGCACCAAGAGGTACACTACTAACTGTAGATACAGTAACAGTAACTTTAACAGTATCACCTACTTGTACTGATGAATTTTGTGCTCTAGCAGTTATTGAAGCATTTGCAGCAAATACATTTATCATAAATATATTACATAATACTGCAAATATTAAATATTTTATTTTTTTCATTTGTACCTCCTACTCTTGACTTATAAATGATATACCAAGTATATTCTTTTGTACTTTAAGTAAATCAATTGAATTTATATTATTATCTTTACTAACATCAGCAGCTTTTAATGAAGTACCAGATAATTTATTTATACCAAGTATATGTTTTTGTACTTTAAGTAAATCTAATGCATTAATCTTACTATCACCATTAATATCTCCATAAAGTACTACTGTATATGATTTACTTTCTCCACCACTTTCAATAGTAACCACTTCACCAGTAACCAAATTACCACTAGTTACTTCAGTATTACCATTCTTAACTGTAACTTTAGCAGTAGATTCTATTTTATTAATTTTACTTTGTATACTAGATATACTTGTTGTAAGTGTTAAACCAGTAAGATAATTTCCATCAATATGTAAATCTGATTCTTTTATTACTTCTGTTGCTGTTTTAGCTTTTTCAGCTTTATCTTTTATTATATTAATTGTATATGTTCTTTTTGTTCCATTTTCAGCAGTAACAACTAATTTCCATACATTATCACCTAATGCTAATGTTTTTTCACCTGTACCAGTAACTTTAGCAGCACTATTTACAAGAGTTGCTCCAATATTTACTTTAGTAGCTTTACTATCTACATGAAGTTCATATTCTGTCTTAGAACCATCAGTAGATAAGTTAGTTGCAGTTCCACCATTTTTAGATATAGTAATAGTCTTTGTATAATTATTAGGACTACCCTTCTTAGGTAATGTTGTTTTAGCTGGCATATTATTATATACAGGAATATAGAATGTAAAATTAGAATCTAATAATCCTAAACTATAATATGATGAATATGCTGTTTTAGCTTCCGTTGAAGGTGCTATTATAGCAGTCATATATTGATGTGTATATAAATTATAGTATTTAGAACCTATACTTTTAGCATAATTAGCAACTACATTCCATTTTTTAAAATATCCAGTATTTTGGAAATATGCTAAATAAGTATCATGTATAAAAAGTGCTCCACCATATATAGCTTTATCCGGAGAATTCCAAGGTCTATTATATGTAGTATCAGTACCCTTTGTACCACCATAAGCATATACTAAACCTTTTTGAGCTGGATGTGCATCAGAAGATGCTCCTATATTATAGAAATTATAATATCCAGCAGGATAATTAATACCATTATATGTAAATGCTTTACCAGATATTGCAACATTAGCTGTAGTACCTCCTACTTCTTGTTTAGAAAGTCCAGCTAAATATACGGCACTAACATCTGCTTTTTTAGCAGCATTAACAAAATTTTGAGCATATTTTAATAAAAATTGCCCTTTTAATATAGTTTGAACTACTGTTAATGAATCATCCATTTCAGTATATGATATAGGTTCAAATTGAAATACATACATATCTGATAGCCAGTTTCTAGGATCCATATAATAAGCAATAGTTTGACGACTTGCTTGATGCCATGTACTAGAATCATATACTGTATATTTATCAGTTTTCCAGTTATAATCTGCTTCCTCTGTAGATAAATATCCAACATTATTATTACCACCAGTTTTTTGCATTAAACTTTTACCACTAACATCTTCTCCATTTAATGCAGCTTCAAAATTAACACCAGTAGGTATTGCTACAAACTTCCAATTAGGATGCGCTATTTGCATAACAGCTAATCCTTCATAATAAGATTCAGGAAATCCCGCATTTTTAAATTTTGTTTTTAATTCTTCAGAAATAGTTCCATCCCATATAAAATCTTTACATACATATCCATAATATGTAGATTGTTTATAATCAATTCCAATATATACAAATTCAGATTTACATTCACTACCATGACCACTCTTTGGTGGTGTTAATGGTGTTTTATCAGTATGTACTGTTACAGTATCACCAGTATCTACCCAAAAAGTAGTATTAGTTAAATTATTAAATTTATTATCAGTATACATACAACTTCCTGTTGCATTAGCATTTTTTAATTCTTTATATAAAGCACATGGTATAGTATTTATTATTTTAGCACTATATGTATTAGCAGCATATGTATCATTTATTTTAGTAAAAAATAATGACACTATAAAAAGAAATAATATAGTTATTTTTTTCTTCATAATACATACCACCTACTCTCTTATATAATTATATCAAAAAAAAGAGTAAAAATAAAATCATTTTACTCTTCATTTAACTTTCTATACACTTTTACATATTTACTTGAATATTTCTTTTCTTTTAAAAGTTCAAACTTATCACTATCTACTTTTTCAGTTTCATATTCACATACTATAATACCATTATCATTAAGTAAGTTATACTCATATATTTTATCTAAGCAATCATTTATTAAGTTTAGACTATAAGGTGGATCTAGTAATATAATATCAAATTTTTTATTAGTATTTTTAAAATTATTAAGTGCATCTTTATAATCAGATTTAATTATAATAGATCCACCTATACCTTGTGTATTCTTCTTTAATATATCATAAACTATCTTATTATGATCAACAAAAGTACATTCTAAACTCCCCATAGAAAGTGTTTCTATTCCTAAAGATCCACTACCAGCAAATAAATCTAATACAATACTATCTTTAATATAATTTTGTATACTTGCTAACATTGATTCTTTTACTCTATCCATAGTAGGTCTAGTACCATCTATATCAAAACCATCTAACTTTTTTCCTTTATATTTACCACTAATAACTCTCATGATATCACCAGAGAAATTATACCATATTATTAAATAAATTACTAACAATATCTATTGTATCAAATACTTTATTTATTTTATCTGTTGTTCTAAGTTTATATTTAGTTTTCATTTCTAATACAAATTCATCAAATAATTCTGGATTTCTCATCAATTTCTTATACCATATATTATTTTCTCTTATATATTTTATATATAAAGGATTTTCTTTTAATTTAAATTGTATTTCTAATGGCATTAATCATCTAAATGCTGATATAGAGGTTTTGGTTCATAATTATTATTAGATTCTGATTTTGAAACAGTAAGATCTGTTACCACTCCGAGTACTCTTTGTATACTATTTATTGATTCTTGTACTGCATCTAAATCTATATTTTTTAAATACTTCATAAAATCTAAATTAGATGTTTTAGTTTCTTTTTTTTCTTCTAAATATGTACTCCATGCATCTCTATCTTCTCCATACATATCATATATTTCATAAAATGATTGCCATGTCATTTCTTTATTTTTAATATATCTAAGTAATTTTGGATTCTTTCTTACAAATTCTTTAAATGTTTCCTTACTCAAATACTATCACCTAAATAATTATATGAAAAAAAATAGTAAAAATACTATTTTTAATCATACATTATATCAACATCTACACTACCTTTTATTCCATCAACAGTAGCACTATCTGTAAGTTGCCAAAATTTATATTTACCTTTATAGTTAGTTTTATCTGTAAAGTGTGCTAACCATATATCATACTTGGTTGGTAACCAAATATATTCTAAGTATGACTTACTACTATATAACATTGATTTATAACCTTTATTTTCTATTGTTTCCATAAATGCATTAGCAATATTAGTAAGTTCATAAAAACTTACTTCATATTCATTAAATTCTAACCATTCTTCCCAGTCAAATGCAATGGGTAAATCTATCTTATAGTCTTTTATTTGTTCTAAAACCCAATTAGCATCCTTAATAGAATGTTCAATACTATTAGCATATGAATAGAAATATAACCCTACTGGTATATTATATTTTTTAGCTCCTTCCATATTTTGTTTAAACTTAGGATCTAATATATATTCACCATTAGTACCTTTAGTATAACCAACTCTAAGTATTATAAATTCTACACCTTGTTTAGAAAGTGTTTCAAAATCTATATCACCTTGCCATTTAGATACATCAATACCTATTTTATTAGTTCTAGTTTTATATTTTTTTATTATATCTTTATAATCTATATAATTAGGTTCATAAGTACTACTTGTTTCTCTCTTAATTTTAACTGGTTCATATACTGTTAATACAAAATCTTGTGTAGCAGTATTACCACTACTATCTGTAGCTTTAAATGTAAGTGGATATGAACCAGTTTTATCTATATTATATTTACCCTCAATATAACATGTAGGACTTTTATCATAGTTATCTCCACATAATATACTTTCTATAGGAAATCTATTTCCTTTAGCAAGTCTATAAGTACTACCTAACCATATTACTGGTTCTGTAGTATCTTTAACTTCTATTTCAAAGCTTTTATTTATCTTTATATTTTCATCATTTATATAATCAAAATATATTCTTTTAGTTCCAACAACAGTAGTATCTATTATATAATCATCTGTTATTTCTCCATTAATACTTTTTATAAAATCAGATACTTTTACATTATCAGTATTAAACTCTACTGACATATCATCTTTATACTCTATTACTACTTTAGGAACTTTAATTCTAGTCATTTGATATATTTCTATACCATTCTTAGATGAAATAATAAGTGATATTCCAACTAATATTATTACTAGTACCATTCCTATTTTTTTATCCATATTTACCTCTTTAATTCTTATATTTTTGTGCAATTAATTCTGCTACTTTTATTCCATCAATAGCTGCGCTAGTTATACCTCCAGCATATCCAGCACCTTCACCACAAGGATATATTCCAAGGATTGAACTTTCTCCATTATCGTCTCTTTCAATTTTAATTGGAGAAGATGTTCTACTTTCAACAGCAGCAACAATAGCGTCCCCATTAGAATATCCATGAATCTTTCTATCAAAATATTCAATAGCTTCCTTTAAAGATTCATTTATATAATTAGGAAATACTTCATTAATATTACTTAATTTATAATTACCTTTAAATATTGGTTCAATACTTCCTAATTTAGTTGATAAACTATTATTTTTATAATCTTTATATAATTGAATTGGTATATTACCATTACCTAATTCAAACGCTTTTTCTTCTAACCTACGTTGAAATTCTATTCCATCAAGTGGTGAAGTACCATAATCATCTGGAGTAATAGTAACGATTAAAGCACTGTTAGCATTCTTACTATCACGAGCATTATTACTCATTCCATTTATTGCTAATCTTCCTTCTTCACTAGATGCATTAACTACATATCCACCAGGACACATACAAAATGAATATACACCTCTTCCATTAGATGCTTTATAAGTAAGTTTATAGCTTGCTGCTTCTAATTTTGGATGAGACACTAATCCATATTGATTTTTATTTATCATATCTTGTGGATGTTGTATACGTATTCCAACAGCAAATGGCTTAGGAGCCATTTTAAGTTGCTTATCATATAACATCTTAAATGTATCACGTGCACTATGACCTAGTGCTAAAACAACGATATCAGTATCTATCCATTCACTATTATTAACTTGTATTCTTTTTATCTTATTATTATCTATTTCAATATCAGTAAGGCAAGTATTATATCTAAATTCTCCACCCATACTAATTATTTCTTCTCTCATACCTTTAATAATATCTCTAAGTTTATCAGTACCTATATGTGGTTTATTAACATATCCTATTTTTGAATCTGCTCCATGTTTTATAAAAATATCAAATACTTTCTTTCTTCTAAAGGTGGAGTCTTTTACTTGTGATACTAATTTACCATCAGAGAATGTTCCAGCTCCACCTTCTCCAAATTGAACATTAGAATTAGGTTTTAAAGTACCAGTATTCCAGAATTCTTCTATAGTTTTAACTCTATCTTCTACTGGTTCTCCTCTATCTATTATTACTGGTTTATAACCAGTTTCAGCTAATAAGTATGCACAAAATAAACCTGCTGGTCCCATACCTACTATAATAGGTCTATTAGATAACTGGTTAGTACCAGTTATATTAAAGATATATTCTTCATGTGGAGTTATAAGTACATCATTAGATTTACATCTATTAAGAACATATTCTTCATTATTTACTTCTACATCTACAGTATATACAAAAAATAATTCTGGTTTATTTCTTGCATCTATAGATTGTTCATGTATTTTAATACTTTTTATTTCATCAGGTCTAACAAATAATTTTTTACTTGCTTTCTTTTTAATATTATCTATTGTATCTTCATTTATATTTACCTTAACTTGTCTTACTCTTATCATATATTTTCACCTGCTATTATACCTGAAAGCCAAGCAAATCCTAAATTATATCCTCCACAGTTTCCATCAACATCTAATAGTTCTCCTATTATATATAATCCTTTTTGTTTTAAAGATTCAAAAGAATTAATATCAATTTCTGATAGTGGTACACCACCTGATGCTACCTGAGATTTATCAAAATCTTTATATCCTGTAATATTTAATTTAAAATTTACTAGGTCATTACAAATCTTACTTATCTCTTCTTTAGATAATTCATTGTATTTTTTATTATTATCTATTTTATTTTTACTTAATATTAAATTAACTAATTTATAATTTAATAATCCATCTAATAATTCACTAATAGTTCTACCTTTCATAATATTATTTCTATTATATAAATACTCATTAATATTACCATCTAACCAAGGTAGGAAATTAATATATAAATCTTCTTTACTATTAGATATATTCCTTACTATATATGAACTTAATTGGAATACACATATTCCACTAATACCATAATCAGTAAGTTGTACTTCTCCATTTTCTTCTTTTATAAATTTATCATTTTCATATAATTTTATTTTAGCATCGCTTCTAATACCAGACCAATCTTTTAAATATTTTTCATTTGCTTCTAATTGAACTAGTGCAGGAAGTGGTTTAATTATAGTATGATTAAACTTACTAGCTAATATATAGCCTATTCCATCAGATCCAGTATTTGGAGCTGCTTTAGAACCAGTAGCTAAAACTACTTTATCTGCAAAAATAGAATTATTTAATATAAATTTATTATTTTCATATTTAATATCAGTTATTTCTGTTTCATAAGAGAATTTTACTCCTCTTAATTTTGCTTCATTTACTAGAGCTTCTTTTATGGTAATAGCTTGATTTGTTACTGGATAATAATACCCATTAACTATTTTTGGTACAATACCTATTGATTCAAAAAAACTCAATACTTTTTCTTTATTATTATCATTTATTATTGTACTTAAAATATCTAAGTTAGTACTATTATAGTGACTAATGGTAAAGTCATTATTGAAATAATTACATTTACCATTTCCTGTAACAAGTATTTTTTTACCACATTTATTATTCTTTTCATATATAGTTACACTATTACTACCCGCTGCTTTAATAGAACATATTAAACCAGCTGCTCCTCCACCTATTATAGCTATATCCATACTATCACCTACCTATTTATTATATCATGGAATATCATAAATTAAATTGATTTTAAAAATTATTTATGATATATTATTTTTATGAAGGAATATATCTAATATTGCAAGGTTAGATTAATCCTATGTTGTTCCCTAACGCTTACACGTTAGTTTTTTTCTATTTAAATAATATTACCTACTTAAATAAAGAAGGATTAACCTGATGCATTAGATATTTTATAATATATAATTGTATTACACAATAAAATTTATTAAATATGTAAAAATTAAAAAAATGTAGAATTATAATCTACATTTTTTTTGTGAATTAATAAAATTATCATATCTTATTTCAAAAGATTCTCTTTGTTGCATACAATAATTCATCCAATCATTTTTTTCTTTTCCTTCACTAGAAAAACTTAATTCATATCTATAACCATAATCACTGCTATTACGTTTTAATTCTGAATCACATGGAATTGATAAAAAAATATTAGAATTATTATCAACTATAAATGGTACTGGTGTTTCATTTGATAAGTTTTCAGCTATAGTATATTCATCTATACATTCATATGATAAAAACATCATTAATCTTCTCATTATTTCAATATTTTCATTACACATTAAATACATCTTTTTTAAATCTTCTTTTGTAAATTTATTCATTTCTAAGAATGCTACTTGAATTGATTTTTCTGCTTCTTTTTTACTTATATTTTTACTTTTTGCAAATCTATACATTTCAGTCATATATCTTGAAGCTAAAGATAAATAGTTATTTAATTCATCTTCATCAACTAATAAATAACGTGATGGATTATTTTTCCATTTAGTTAATAAATTTTTAGCAATACAAGTAATATTATTAAAAATTCTAATTTTACCTGCTGGATTTACATTTAAATATTCACCAACATATGCTTTTTGTTCTTGTTCCCATTTTTCTATTTCACTTATATTTGTGAATGCTACCATATTTCCATATTTTTCCATATTGTACCCCCTAAAATTGAAGGTATTATAACATATATTTTTTTAAAATACAAAAAATGGTAACTAGTGTTACCATTTATATGTATAAATTATCTAAGAAGTCATCTATAGTCATTATTCTTTCATCTATCTTTTCTAGATATTCTTCTTTTGTTTTAGGTTCTTCTTCAACTACTAATTCTTCTTGTTTAGTAGTTTTTTCTTTAGTAACATTTTCTATATTATCATCATTAGAATTATCATCTTTTGGTGGTAATACTATATCTTCACTATCGTCGTTATTTACTTCTTCTAATTCTTTAGATATAAACATATCTAATACATTTTGTTTAGTAAATTGACTACCTGTTGAATATCTATCTGATATTGGAAATTCTGTTACTTTAACTTCTAATATTTCATCTTTTGTTTTATACATTAATTTTGTTTTATTATCTACTATGAATGTAGCAAATATATAATATGGATTAGTTTTTACATCTCTTACCATTAATACACCTTTACGTGCTCTACTAGTTGTTTCAAATTCTATTAATCTTACACGTTTTGCTGTATGTTTACTTGTTACTACTGCTAACATTTCATCATTATCATATATATGTGCTGATACTACAGTATCATTTTTTAGTGATATTGATTTTACTCCTGATGAACGAAGTCCTGTAACTGGTATTTCTTCAGATTTAAATTTAAGTCCATATCCATTATGTGTAGATATAAATGTATTTTCTCCATTACCAAATTCTACACTTACTACTTTATCATCATCTTTCAATTTCATACATGTAATTGGTTTAGTATAACGTTGTACTTTAAATTCTGGAAGTAAAGTACGTTTTACCATACCATTTGATGTAAATATAGTTACATATTTATTTATATCAAAGTTAGTTACTGGAAGTACTGCTACTATACTTTCATCTGATGACATTTTTATTATATTACTTACATGTTTACCTAAATCTTTCCATTTTAAATCTGGAAGTTCATATACTGGAATATATAAGTAATTACCTAAGTCAGTAAATAATAATACAGTATCCATTGTATTCATTTGATATAATCCTAAAAGATAATCTCCTTCTTTTAAAGTAGTCATATCATCACTTGCTGAATAACTTCTAAGAGATACTCTTTTAACATATCCATCTTTTGTAATTGATACTATACAATCTTCTTTAGGTATCATTGCCATAGTATCTATCTTTATTTCTGTTACATCTTCTTTTATAGTTGTTTTTCTATCTGTTGCATATTCTTTCTTAATAGCTCTTAATTCTTCTTTCATAACAGCTCTAAGTCTATCATCACTAGCAAGTATTTCTTCTAGTTCTTTAATTAATAGCATTAAGTTTTTATATTCTTCTTCTAATACTTCTACATCTGTATTAGATAATCTATAAAGTTGTAATGATACTATAGCATCCGCTTGTTCATGAGTAAATCCGAATTTTTCTTCAATATTTGCTATTGAATCTGATTTATTTTTACTCTTTCTAATTACTGCTATTATCTCATCTAATATAGATAATGCTTTTATTAAACCTTCTACTATATGCATTCTTGCTTTAGCATGTTCTAAATCAAATTTAGTTCTTCTTGTTATTACTTCTCTATCATGTCTAATATATGCATCTAGTATTTCTAGTATACCTACTACCATTGGTCTTCTATTTACAATAGCAACCATGTTATAAGAATAATTAACTTGTAATTCAGTATTTTTAAATAGATAGTTAATAATATTTTCTACATTAGCATCTTTCTTAAGATCAATTACTATACGTACACTTTCTTCTCTATCTGATTCATCTCTTACTTCAGTCATACCATCTATTTTTTTATCAATAATTATATCAGCTATTTTTTTAACTAACATTGCTTTATTAACTTCAAATGGTATTTCATGTACTATAATTTGTTTTTTACCTTTAACTTCTTCTATATCATATCTAGCTCTAATTATTACTTTTCCACGACCAGTAGTTAAAGCTTCTTCTATTTGTTTTTTACCTTCTACTATTGCTCCTGTAGGAAAGTCAGGACCTTTTACTATATCTAATATAGAATCTAAGTGACAGTTAGGACTATCTATTCTTTTTATAGTAGCATCTATTACTTCACCTAAATTATGTGGTGGTATATCAGTAGCATATCCTGCAGATATACCTTTAGAACCATTTACAAGTAAGTTTGGATATTTAGCAGGAAGTACTATTGGTTCATATAATGTATCATCAAAGTTAGGTGCCCATTCAATAGTATCTTTATCTATATCTTGAAGCAGCTCACCACTTATCTTAGAAAGTCTAGCCTCAGTATAACGCATTGCTGCGGCTCCATCACCATCCATAGAACCATTATTACCATGCATATCTATATAGCATTCATTTTGTTTCCACCACTGGCTCATATGTACCATAGCTTCATATATTGATGAATCTCCATGTGGATGATAATGTCCCATTACATTACCTACTGCAGTAGCAGATTTCTTATGTGCTTTATCATATGTATTTCTATCTCTAAACATAGCATATAATATACGTCTTTGAACGGGTTTTAACCCATCTCTTACATCAGGTATAGCACGATTTTGTATGATATCTTTAGCATATTGACCAAATCTATCACCCATTATTTCTTCAAGAGTGTAATCATATATTTTTCCTAATACTTCAACTGTTTCTTCATTTTTCTTTGCCATAATACACCCCTAACTAATTTTATAATTATCCTCTAATGAGAATTCTACATTTTCTTCAATCCATTCTTTTCTAGGATCTACTTTATCTCCCATTAATACCTTAACTCTTTTTTCAGCAAGCGCTGCATCAGATATACTAACTTTAATTAAACTTCTAGTTTTAGGATCCATTGTTGTTTCCCATAATTGAGTAGCATCCATTTCTCCTAAACCTTTATATCTTTGAGTCTTAGTAGGTTTACCTTTATATTTTTCAAGAAGATTTTTTCTATCTTCTTCTGTCCAAGCATACTCTCCTGTTTTACCACATTCTATTTTATATAGTGGTGGCATAGCAATATAAAGATGTCCTTCTTCTATTAATGGTTTCATATATCTATAGAAGAATGTAAGTAATAATATTTGAATATGAGAACCATCTACATCGGCATCGGTCATTATTATTACTTTATCATAATTACTTTCAGTAACATCAAAATCACTTCCAGCACCTGCTCCTATAGCATATATCATAGTATTAATTTCTTCATTCTTATATGCCTCTTCTAATGAAGCTTTTTCAGTATTAAGTACTTTACCTCTAAGTGGTAATATTGCTTGATACTTTCTATCTCTACCAGTTTTAGCACTACCACCGGCAGAATCTCCTTCGACTAAGAATAATTCGTTAATAGCAGGATTTTTAGATTGAGCTGGTGTTAACTTACCACTAATAGTTCTTTCTTTTTTACCCTTATCTTTACCATTACGAGCTTCATCACGTGCTTTACGTGCTGCTTCTCTTACTGCTTTACTCTTAATCATTTTCTTAAGTAATTTATCTGCAATTTCTTTATTTTCTTCTAGGAAGAATTGTAGTTTTTCAGAAATAATACTAGCTACTACAGTAGATGCTGAAGGAGTACCTAATTTAGATTTAGTTTGTCCTTCAAATTGTAATAATGCTTCAGGAATTTTTAAACTTATAATTGCAGTTAAACCTTCTCTTGTATCATTACCTTCTAAATTTTTATCTTTAGCTTTTAAGTATCCATTGTTTTTAGCATAGTCATTGAATACTCTTGTAAGTGCTGTTTTAAATCCTACTTCATGTGTACCACCATCAGTAGTTTTAACATTATTTACAAATGATACTATTTTTTCATTATATGTTTCTGTATATTGGAATGCTACAGATACTTCTATAGAATCTTTTTCTCCATTAAATTCTGTTACTTTATGTAGTGGAGTACTTCCTTCATTTATACTTTCTACAAATGCTTGTAATCCACTTTCATAATGATAAGTTTCATGTCTTCCATCTTCTTCATCTATAATTTCAACTGTTAATCCTTTAAGTAAGAAAGCACTTTCTTGCATTCTTTCACATATAGTAGTAAATGAAAAATTAGTAGTTGAGAATATTTCATCATCAGGCATAAATCTTACCTTAGTACCTGTTTTAGATGTCTTATCTAATCTAGTTAATTTTTGATTAACTTTACCACCATCTTTAAAAGATATAAAGTGTTCATAACCATCTCTTTTTATAGTTACTTCCATCCATTTAGATAAAGCGTTAACTACAGAGGCACCAACTCCATGTAGACCTCCTGATACAGAATATCCACTAGACTCAAATTTACCTCCAGCATGAAGTACAGTATATATTACTTCTGGTGTATCCATACCACTAGAGTGTTTACCAACTGGTACACCACGTCCTTCATCTTCTACACTAACACTTTTATCTGAATGAATAATTATTTTTATTCTATTACCATAACCATTTATTACTTCGTCAATTGCATTATCTACAATTTCCCATACTAAATGATGTAATCCTCTTTTATCAGTTGAACCGATATACATACCCGGTCTTTTTCTTACAGCTTCAAGACCTTCAAGTATTTTTATCGAATCTTCATTATACTCGTTTTTCTTCATATCCTTCACCTTATCGTATTATATCAAATATTTTTTGTCTTGACAAACAAAATTTCTTTATTTTTTCTTGTATTTTTAACTAAAAAAGAATTATTTCATTAATTCTTTTAGTTCACATAAAGTATTTAAAGCTTGCATTGGAGTCATATTCATAGGGTCAATTTCTTTTAGTTTTTCTTCTACTTTAGAAGATTCTTGATTCATTAATTCATCAAGTGGAAGTGACTCTTGAACTTTTATATCTCTTTTCTTTTCTTTTCCTTCATATACTTTAAGTATTGCTGATGCACGTTTTATTAATGCATCTGGTAAATTAGCAAGTTTTGCTACATGAATACCATAAGACTTATCTACACTACCATTTTCAATTTTATGTAAGAATGTTATTTCTCCATCTTCCTCATGAGCACTAACATGTATATTTTTTAAATTCTTTAAATTTTTTTCTAAGTCTGTTAATTCATGATAATGAGTTGAAAATAAAGTCTTACATTTTATAT
>Ga0247608_10005372_pt1 | contig 13873 bp, 16 predicted proteins | sample 176DNAGHGlowgp2_FD_193490 | JGI IMG/M metagenome (GOLD analysis project Ga0247608, IMG submission 193490) | Sheep rumen microbial communities from Palmerston North, Manawatu-Wanganui, New Zealand - 1766 DNA GHGlow gp2 | ecosystem: Host-associated > Mammals > Digestive system > Stomach > Rumen ...
ATGATTTGTGCTTTTTTTAATGGCAATTCCGTTTTCTTCTGCGGAATTAAATACTGTGCCATAAGCCATATCTAATATTTCAAAGTTCTCATCTTTTTCATTAATCCATATTGAATTTTTATTTGCTTCATTGAAACCGATATTTAATTCTAAATTATTAGTTTTTGGCATAATGCATCATCCTTTAATATTCTATAAATTTATATATAATAGCATTTTTATTCGCTTGGTCTCTTTCAGTAGTATTAATCTTTCCACCAATTAAATATATTTCACCTTTTCTTGTAAAAGCATTTAAGTAAGTTAAATTTTCTGGCAAAGTTAATGTCATAGTAGATATTTCTTCACTAATCATATCAAAGATTTGAATAATCTTTTGTGGTCGTCTATCTTTATAACTTGCTTTTACAATACCACCAAATAAAAATATTGTGTTTTTAATTTTGCTTCCGCCAAGTGCATAACTTGGTTTATTATCTAAATTTAAAATCCAAGTATAGGTATCATTAGCAATACTATATTTCATTAATTGCTTTAAATTATCACTTCCGGAAGCATCTATACCACCAATTAAATAGATATTCTCATTAGTGTTATCTGGAATACCTAGCGAATACATATATGTGCCATTTTTAGTAATAGTAGAGACTTCCTTAGTAACTAAATTGATTTTGAAAGAATAATTACTATTGCCACTTGAAATACCAAATATATATACCGAATATTCAACAAGTGTAATTAATGCTCTGTTAAACCCCATGAAATTCCATGAACTAAAATCTATGCTCGAAGGATAAAAACAATTATCATTAATATCATACTCATATACTGTTTTTGATTCGTCTGGAAAAATATATACTATATTATTAATTGCTATCTTAGTTCCAGAATACATAAATGATTGCAAATGTTCATACTGAATAGGTTCTTCTTCTCTTTCGGTAGCATAATATATATCTAAATTAGTTTGAGATTTTGTTTCAATGTTATATTTAACTAATGGGCCTTCATAGTTGAAGAAATATATATATTTTCCCACATTAACACCAGAAGTTCCTCCATTAAATGGAGCATTATTTAAAGTATCAAATTCTTCAATTCTAGTTCCATAAGGATCGTCTAATTGAATGATATTAGCAAGGTTTCTGCTATTTCTTTCTATTTCATATAAAACCTTGCCAGCAGTATTATCTAAAATTTGAAAATTTTCGTCTGAACCGTTCATCCAATCTAAAACTCTTTCTTCTTCTGAATAGATATTTAATTTTAAATTATCAGTTTTAGTTGGCATAGCGATTCACTTCTTTTCTATTTAACAGATATAATAAGTTGTTCTCTTCTTACTAGTGGAACAGTTCCTTTTGTAATCGGAAGTCCTTGTGGATATTGTTCCTCATCATAAATTAATTTTCCAAAATAAACTGGAACTGTAGAAGTATCATTTTCAAAAAGTACAAAATATTTATAATTACCCCATCCCTCTTCATCTGTGCATTCTGGAAAATGGATTTCAGTATCATTCTTAATAGTGATAACATATTCTTCTGTTTCTGGATCAACTGCACCAGTTGCTTCATTATGGAAATATAAATTTTGATTACCAGATTGTAATTGAACTCTACGATAAGAAGTTTCTGTTCTTGATGGTTCAGTGACATTATAATTAGTTCCGCCAGGTGTTGAAGGCTCGTTAGTAGGTTTAGTAGAACTTAAACCAAGGTATCTAGTTTGAAAGTTTGAACTATATCCTGTACCACCAACAATTTGACGAAGCATTTTCTTTCCTTGCTCTAATGTTAAACTCATATTTTTTCTCCTTTACTGTTCTATATAGATTGTTGAAGTTATACTATTTTCATAATACTCTTCAATATCCATATTTTTAATTTGTTTTAATAATGCATATTGATACCTTCCTAATTTCACATAATCAGAAAGGGTTATTACTTTATTACTTGCCATTGCTCGACTTTCGTCATCAAGTAATACCACAGTATTTTTTATAGAATTTTTTTCTAATATCTTCATATTTATAGAAGTAGGTTTACACAATTCTAATTGTTTGTCATACAAATAGAAGATGTCATTGATATATAAAGGAATAGATACTAATTCAGATAATTCTAACGTCATAAAAGACTTGGTTTCAATTAAACTTTGAACTGACAATAATTGACTCTCAATTAATTTCATATCATAATGATTTGCTACAATGAAGTTGTCAATTACTTTAATTAGAGTTGAATGAATAATACTAAAATCTATAATATCTAGCACTTCAAATTTACTATCAACATTAAAAGTATTAGAATTTCCATAATTAATAATATTTATATCATCAATTTTTAATTTCTCGCTTATTCGCATTTGATTAGAATTGGCATTTCCTAATTCCACAATATTTTTATACTGTATAATAGAAGACGAATCTATATATGCTAAATTTTTAGTTTGCAAAGTTACTGAATCTGAAGTTTGAATTTTATCTTTGATTCCGAACACGCATGTTTGAATAACTCTTGATAATTCTGCTTGATCAAAAACTTCTCCAGAAGATTGCATATATATTTTCAATGCTTCTCTTGTAAATGCTTCTACTTCATCCTTGGTAATTAATTTATTATTTGTCATTACTAATCTGATATATTTTATAGTAGCAATGGCAAATAATAATTTTCGTTTTGCTTCTAAATATCTACTCATTGATTAATCTCTTGAATATATATTTCATTAGCCAAACCATTACATAATATTAAAATATTATATTGTAAATCTGCCTCAAAAGTTAATTCAGACTGTTCGAAAACATTGTTGTCTTTAATGAATTTGTTAGGAAGATTATTTAATGGTGTTGGGAACGAAATTGTAGGACTGATAGTAGAAGTAAAGGTGATGGAAGACACATCACCATGTTTGAAGCCTTCGGAAACTGTAAAAGTTCCTTCGTGCAAATCGGTATAAGAAATTTCAATATTATTAACTAATCGAATATTAGCAATAGGCTCATCAGAAACAGAAGTTTCTAATTTATACATATTGTCGATTTCTTCTTTTGTATAATAATTATACATTTGTAATACATTATAAACATCTATTACAATGTCCTCATGATTATTAAAGGTAAATGTAATAGTATGATCTTCTGAATTGCTTTCAATTGATACTAATGCAAGTCCACCTAATAATTGAATAGTGCTTAATATGTCTTCATCATTTCTACCAATTAAAGATATTTGACCAGTAGTTGCATTGAAGGTTAATTTAGTGCCATATATATTAGGTATATCTGCAATAATATTGTTTTTAATTCTAACTATATCTAGTGTAGAACTTGTGACATTTTCTACATTGACATACAAGAATTCATATGCTCCCGGTGTGGTATTGGTTTGAATCCATCCGCTATTTAAAATGCCGACATTATTATTAAAGAAATCTTGCATGTCTTCTTGAAGTGTTAAATATTTTCCACATAATACTTCATCGCCACAACAAAGTGAATCATTGCAATAATTATATTCATACGATTTCAATGAATATCACCTCGATTTATTTACAGTTTTTAATTTGTCTTCTCATTTCTCTCTTAACTTGATTTTTTTGATAATTATAATTATCTCTAATGTCATCTTCCTCGTCAGAATCTAACATTGAATCTTCGTCAGAAAGATCTTCTAAATTTTCTTCTAAGATATTATTTAATTCTTTATAAAATCTTTTAGAATATCCATTAGCATGATTTGTCTTTTCATCAGTTATTTCTTTGCCTGGGACATCCTTGATTATGCTTATCTGCACTTTGCTTAATAGCCTCTTTTAATTCTTCAAGATTATCAGAAACTAAAATCTTTTTGTTTCTATCCTCAGTTTTAAATAAAGAATCGTTTGTTTTATAAATTCTTCTTCCTAAATAATTTCCAACATATGAATCAGTTAATTCTTGCATTGGAGATAATTCTTTACCAATCATTTGTTCGAAGATTAATTTATTGATTTTATTTTCAGTAGTATCTTCAATATTGATTACATATTTATCATTTTCTACTTTTGATATTTGCCAATGATTACCATTCTTATCAATATAAATAGAACCAACTGCTAAATCTGCATCAATAACAGATGTATCTTCAACTAATGTTTTAACTACTCTATTACTATCATTAATATTTTCTGTGATAATTAATTTCTTTAAATCAAAGCACGAATCAACAATAGTTCTTGAATATTCCATAGCACCTTTTAAAGAGGCAAATTTTTTAGTTTCGTTTGCACTATCAGTAGAATAATCAACTTGATAATTATGTGAAGCGTCAAAATTACTATCTACAATTTTAGCAATTCCAGCACGTCCTTGTTCGCATAATGCAACATGATTTCCTCTAATATTAATTTGCTGAGGATTCTTGCCTTCAGTAATATCACAATCATATCCACAAGATAACTCGGTTCTATAACCGTTTTGAATATCTTGAATGCATTGTGGATCAGTAACGACTAATGTTCCAAGTAAAACATCTTGGCCGTTATATTTACCTTTCTTAACATCTCTTACATAACCAACCATATATTCTTTATAATTTTCTGGTGTTACATTTTCATAAGGATGTTCACATGTTAGTGGAACATTTTCGAAAGAAGCAATAGTTGCGTCTGCAAATACTTGCTCTGGTTTTCTATCAATTTCTATAATTTCATCTTCATCTGAATCATCGTAAATCTCTGATTTTAAATACTGTTGTTTACCAGTTCTGGCTAATACAGCATTTGTACAGATTAGATATCCATTTGAAGTGATCATTTTGTTAGGGCTTAATTTAGTTACTACTAATTGTCTCATTATATCACCTACCAATTTTATTCTTTAGTTAAATCTTTATTAATTTCTTTAACTTCTTTGATTTCAAAATCGTTAGCATATGCTTCAACATATTTCTTAATTGCTTCGTCTAACTTCTTTTCTAGTTCTTCACCAGTAGGAGCCTTAAACTCTTCTTCTAAGAAATTTGCAACATATTCAAATTCATCAGATTTAATTTGCTTTTTATATACTGTAATACCTCTATAACGCTCATAGAATTCATCAATATATTCACCAACATATTCTCTTGCATCGCTAAATGAAGTTGTGGCTTGTGCTATTTTTTGAGCAGTTTCAGTAGAAATTTTTAATTTCTTCTTTTGTAAAGGTCTATTAGGTGCTTTTACTGCTTTACTAATTTCTTCAAAAGTATCCTCAACAGTATTTACGCCTTCTGCTTTTCTGATTGCGTTTAATCTTTCTGGTAATACAAATTCTTCATTACACTTGTCGCAACATTCTCCTTCTTCGCAAATAGGATATGGATCATTACCATGTTCGGTAAATTCTTTATTACAAATGCAACAAATCTTTTTTTCTCCTTGTTCTTCTGCATCTTCACATGCATATGGTAATATATTTGTCTTAGCAGAATAGATTTCAACATCTTCTACTGAAGGAGATTTTAACTTTTCACTTCTAAATTCGCATGCTTCTTCAAAAGAATTAAATTCTTTTTGCTCTACAGTTTTTCCTGTTACGGAAACTACACTGCAAATAAAGGTATCTGAGTCTGTTATTCTTTTAATCATATTTATCTACCTCGTTTAATTATATTTTTACATATAAATTATATCGCATTATTTTTTCGAAATATAAACAAAAAATGGCTTTTTTGAAAATTAAGCCATTATTTTGTTACTTATAGTAATATTTTCATTGAAAACCGTATTAATTTGCACTTCAAAAGTATAGGTATGGTCTTCAACAAAACTATTTATATATATAATATTTTTAACATCTGGATGCTTTAAAATGATATTAATTAATACACTATCGAAGATTGCTTTATTTCTAATCTTATCAAAAATAGGTAGTCCATAATTAATCATCCACCATAATTCGCCTTTGATTATTGATATTCTTTGAGTTAAACTATATGCGCATCCTTCTTGCTTTTCTGCATAATTATTATCTTTAATTGCTACTGCAAAATTACAAAATGGAATAGTTATAGAATAATCAATGGTTTCAATATATGGGATTGATAAAGCAATATCTTTATTGTTTTTTGGAACATAAATTTGTCCTAATTCTATAAAGGTTTCGATATTTGGACTACTAAGTTTGAAATATGATTTATTAATATTTTCAGAATCGTATTTAATTTCATAATTTATTTCGATATGAGTATTATCATTGCTCTCATATTCAAGAGTTCCAGATATTGTTTGGACTTCAAGAATATTAGATAAATCAATTTCAGAATTGACAGAATTATAGTTTGCTATTTTCACTTTTAAATATTGGGGAAAAGTTAAACCATCACTATTAAAGAAAACCAAACTATAATGATTTGAATCTTCATATATTTTTCTACATGTCATAGTTTAACCCCCTATCCCAATACTATACTATCTTCGTTTTGAACATAGTTTTTATCATATAGTGCTTTTTTATCTGGATCATCATGATATTTTGTTCTATAATCAAGATTAAGAATTAATAATTTGTCTATATCAGTTATTAATAATTTATTATATACTATTCCCAAACTTTCAATAAAGAAATCAGAATATTTGAATATCTTCTTAATATTTTCAGAGATTGGTTCACCAATAATTTGGCCTTCTTCAGGAATTTTGTTATCATCTAAATAAATATTGCATGATGCAGATTGATATTTAGAATTTCCAGCAACATCTGGAATTAATGAATAATAAATGTTATATCTTAACTTATTAATATATAAATCCTTAATTGCTTCAAGAGAACCGTCATAATTATTTTGTAATATCTTAATTTTTATTAGTTCTAAAAGTTCTTCATTATTAAGAGTAATAATTTCTTTTTTTGTTTCATTTAGATTTTCTTCATTTTCTTCTTCGCTTTCAGATTCTATTGGAATCTCCACAATATTTTCTCTTGAACATCCTACTATTGAAGCAATTACATCTAGTGGTAAAAATGGCTTCTCGTTCTCGCCGGTTCCACAAATTTCCTCTACCATTGTTAAATAATCTTCATTCCATATATCTAACATACTGGCAATTAAATCAGAAGTTTTATCGACACTATTCATCCAATCTATTAATATATTTATTTGAGGAATAATACCATAAGATTCTCTCATAAACATGGAAAGTTTATTAATATAATAATTTGCGTCTAATAATTCTTTCTTTATCATATTAAATCACCTCTTATGAATTTATGGTGTATATATCAAGAGTCCATTGCTCCAATGTTCCGGTTGTTTGCACATAAGCAAATTCAAAAAGTTTAGTATTAGTAAAATTAGGATCTACTTCATAATATGTTGTATTTGCGTCATATGAAGCACTTGATGGTAGTGCTTCAAAAACACTATGCTCATTTTTAATATAAAGACCAGTAGGATCAAAGGCAGAAGGATCAACTTCTTTTACGATATACTGATTATTAAAATTAACAAAATCATTATAATTATAATAAGTATCTTTTGAAGTATAAGTCTTTTCTCCGGTTGATATTTTTCCACCATTAACAACAGTTCCTACCACACCATCATAGAACATATATGTGAATTGACCATTTACTGGTGAATCACTTGAATTTAATTCAGCTAAAATATTAGGTATATTAATATCATCAGTTATAGACAAGTTAAATAAGTAATTTTGAAAACTTTTAATAATAGTTTTTTCTTTTTCTTCAGCATTATATAGCAATGGATTAACTTGGAAAGTTAAATGCATTGCAGGATATATTGGAGTACATTTTTTCCAATAAACAGTATATGATATTCCTGTTCCTTTATTGAAACTACAATATTTAGAAGTTCCAAAAGTAGCAGCACCATTATAATTTGTAGTTACAATTCCAGGTGTTAATTTTGAATCAATTGTATTACCAATTAATTCTTCATCAACTTTAGCATTTTCTTTATATCTTAATATAATATATATATCATGAGTATTGACAGTAATCCCGTCATTAGTTGTTATAGAATTAGCAGTATTATTATTATATAAATTGGCTTCTTCAACACCAACAATATTAAGTAAACTACCTAATAAACCATTTCTAACGGTTAATCCACTATTTCCACGCTCTGCAATTAATCTATCTCTTAATGATTCATCTGATTCTGTGAATTCTCCAACAATTGCATCGTCTGATTGCCAAACTTCAAATGGATAAGTATTAATATCTAAAACTGAACCAATGTCACCATGATTATTATCATTTAAGTCATCCCATGATATTTTCTTTTCAAGAGAATCAGATTTTAAAGTGTCATCTGCATAGGCTTCTACATGTCCACTTTCTTCGCATATGAATTTTAAAATAGTGACTTCTGGATCATTAGCGTTAAATTTTGTTTTAAAACTTTCAGTTGCTTGTCCTTCAGTCCATGTCCAAATTTTTCCAGATTGATCTATACATCTAATTGTCTGAACTGATTGCCTTTCAACATTAGAAGTATAGTTGGTAGCAGTTCCTATATATTTAACATATAAATATGCATAAGAATTGTATGATTCTCTTCTAAATACATTATTTAGTCCGCATAATACATCTAAGAATTTTCCAGTTGCACTTGCAGGATCTAAGTTCTTGTTTAAATAGATTAAGCCATTATATGCATTATATAATAGTAGTGCTAACATCATAATATATTGACCATCTGCAGAAGTGCTATCTACATCTATGTCATTACCATATATTTCTTTATATCTTTTTATTAATGCATTTTTAACTTGGACAAAACTAGATACTTCAACACCAGCAGAAGTTAATCTTACTAATTTGTCAAAATCATAAGTTGTATCAAATAATCCCATTTTTTAATACCTACCTTTTTATAAAGTTTCAATCACTACACCAAAAGTTAATGAGTGAGTTTCTTCGTCTTGTGTTTTTATAGGCTTACCAGCCTTTAATGAACTGCTAAAATTATAGTCCATAAACATTATGCAGTATACTTTACCTTTCATAAATTCGGTATCTTCTTTAAGAAAATATGCGTTAAGAATGTATTCTTCTTGGTCTGTGAATAAAGGAAATGGTTTAAATGAAGCAATCCCATATCCTTTAGTGGTATCATATTCTTGTACTGTTTCTTTATAATACGCTAATGTTCCGCAATGAGTTTCTGATTTGGCAATATCAATAGAAAATCTAAACAAATCTTGCCATGTTTGAATTTTCTTTAATTTGTTTTGTAATGTAGTATTATTAGAGTTATCAAAGCGCATCATTTACTCACCCCAGTTAAATTCTTTAAGATACTTAATGCTCTTCCTTTGATATTATATTGAAAAGTACTACCACGGTTTTCAAGAGTATATCCTAAATCATATATCATATAATAACCATAGGTTCCGTCTTTTAATGGATCACTAGTTAAGTCCATATAATTAGTATTAAATGTGCTAGTCACTGATTCTGCATTCTGTATGGCTACATTTATTAAACTATTATCTATAACTAATACATCTCCAACTTTTAAATTGCATACTGGAAATAGCATTATTTTCAAACCTTCCGAAGTAACTGTTGGATTTCCGCTTTGAATAGGAATAGATCTAGAATCTATTTTAATAAATCTTTTTCCTTTCAAAGTCGTAACATCTATAACTGTTCCCTCAGTTCCATCAGTTGCAATAGTGTAATCACCAGTATTTGCAATAGTATAAGAATCTAAAATGGTTGTTAGAGAACCATTAGTCATTCGATATTCATTAATAACCGATTTCTTTAATTCTTGGTCTAAATGTGCTTTTGTTACTCCATTGGTATATAAGACATAGTTCATTAAAGAATAAATGTTTAAACCAGAATTTAAAGCCAAATTCATACGCTTTTGACTATATCTAGCCACTAATGAAGAAGCAAATATAATATAACATTCGGTATCATGTGCAGAATGAATAGTTGTAGACAAATAAGCAACTTCACCACTAAATATCAAAAATGGATCTTCACCCCAAGATTGATAACCACAATAAATATTTATATGATAAAACTTTTCTTGTTGTATTTTAAGAAGAGTTGCTTGATTAATGTTATAAATGGTAACAGTTCCTTTGTCTTTATTTAAAGCAGGATATTTATTTCCTGTGACCTTAATAGTTAAATTGTCATTTACAGAAGGAGAAGGAACTCCATACATATAATTTCTAGTTCGTTCTTCTTGATTATCTCCGAATACTATCTTTTGCTTAGTAATATCACTTATTAATTCAATTTTTAATTTTCGCATCCAACATTGCATTATATCACATCCTAACTATTTGAAATCATGTTCAATAATAGCATTATTGATAGCGTTTTGAATATTAGTAATTTGTTCTTTAATAGAGCCTTTACAAATCCAAATGGAATATGAGGAAAGTTTTCTTTTTAAAACTGTTTTGCTTCCGTCATCTTCATTAATTACATCGTTTAAATTAGGATTTACTAAGTATACTTGATATTCTTTGCTTTCATCTTTAAACCACATATTTATATTTTCATTTAAATTCATGAAATTATCAACTGGTGACCAGTTTAATCTCATATTACTAATTGGAGAGCCTTCTACACCAAAGCCATTTACTCGAATGTCTGATTTAAAATATGGATCGTCATTTAATTTGGTAACTGATATAAAATAATATTGTCCGCCAATTGGAACACATATTTCTTGTTCACTATCAGAAGTGAAATTATAAATTGTTATATTAGATCCTGCTTTATTGACTGCCATTTCAACATCATCCATAAAGTTTTGGTATCTATTTAAATCGTGGTCTGGTTTACCGTTTACTAATTTAAATGCTCGTTTTTGCTTTTCTTTTTCTTTATGTCTATTAAATATCGCAACTATACCAACAATTATTGCAGTAACTACTACTACCGCAGCTGCTATAATTGTTCCTACTGGAACTATGGCTGATGTTGCAGTTACTATCGCAGTTCCTATTTTAACTGTTGCTAATATTGCTAAGGCAGCTACACCTACTGCAACTGCTTGAACTATTAATACTTGTTTAATAATTCCTATATCTCCACCGATAAGAGTAATTTCTCTTAACCAGTCATCTTTAATATATCCTTTTTTATATAAAGTATCAGTAATTGCTTTTGGTAAATCTCCTGCTTCAAATAATAAAGTTCCTAAACTCTTAGTTGTAGGATATTCTATAGATTGAGGTAAATTTAAATCTGTTGGATCTATTTCATAAATCTCAGTATCTATCATTATAACTTCATTAAATTTAAATGAGAATTCCAAAGTGTTTTGCATTTCTTTCCATGAAATGCTTGTTAACGCCATGTTTTCTCTTGTGATAAATCTAGTGTTTGAAGGATTTATATTACCTCTAACATTACCTTGCTCATCATAATAAAATTGATCTGGTGAATCAACTTCTGTTGCAACAGTGGTAATTGTGCATAAACTACCATTATTTTTGATATATTCAAAAACCCATTCAATAGAAGTTAATCTATCATTAGTATTATATAATTCGGTATAGGAATCATTATTCCAATTTCTACCATTTAATGAGAATTTACCACTTAAATCAACTGTTGTGGGTTGACGATACATGTGGTCTGACATAGTATCTCCATTTTGTAATGGTTGAGTGACTATTGTGGAACTCGCATTAACGCTTCTTGATTCTAAAAAATCAATAGGTAAATATTTGATTGTTTCAACATATTGTGTTCTACCATATGCATCTTGTCTTGCTTCTGGAAATTTAAAAGCAATGACAGTTCTATAGGAAGTCATACAAATCACTCTCCATTCGGTTTAAAAATTAATATCCTGCTAAACTAGCCGCGATACTCTTAACTAAATTACCATTTGAATTATTTAATGAATTTTCTAATTCAGATTGACTATTTAAAGTAGCATTAGCATTATTAGTATTATTTACATTAATATTAACATTACTTATCTTATTATTAGTATTTACAGAAGATATATCAGAAGAAGTTGCAGAACTTGTAGCATATTTCTTACCACCAGGTATTAAATTTAAAATGTTTAATACTAATTCCGCTAAAACTGACAATACATTCATTGTAACTTCTAATGCGTTAAAAATTTGATCCTTATGCTCTGCAAACCAATTTAATAATTTCATAGATAATTCTTCTTTGAACATTTTAAACTCTAATTGTGCTTCTTGCATTTTTTCCATTGCACCAGTAGATTCCAAATTAGAATACCATGTCTTATATTTATCCATGATGTTATTAAATGCTTCTTTTTGACGCTCATTCATATACATTAAATCTTCATCAGATTTCATGTTTAACATTCCCATAGTTTGAGTTAATGCATATGCAGATTCGCCAGAAAGACCGTATTTCATTTGTGTTTCACGAGCAGAAGCATTAGTGAATAATGAAGTGCTCATTGAATATGAAGCAATTCCAGTTTCTTTTAAAGCCTCACCAATGGTTCCGATAACATCTTTGAAAATATTTTTAATATCTAGTCCCATAGTTTGGAAAATTTTACTTCCGATTTCACCAAACTTTTTGACAGTATTAATTGCAGTATTAATAGCCATTTGAGCAGCTGCCATTTTTGCATTTCTAGCAGTCAATTGCTTATTTTGACCTTCAAGTTGCTTTTTCTCTAATTCTTTATCTTTCCATTGCTCGGAGCCTTTTTGACTTTGGTTTGTCGCAAACCATTCATCAATATCTTTAATCTGGCTAGTATTAATATCCATACGTCTTCGACCTTTGGTAATTTCTTGATTAAAGTATTCATTTGGCGCAGATTTTAAGTTTTTCCAAATTCCGCTTAATGTTATTCCGCCTTGACGAAATTCGTCTAATTTGCCTCTTTGTCGTTGTATTTGCTCCCTTGCTTCTTCATTAAGCAAGTTTCGCTCTTGCATTTCTTTATTTTGTTGCTTCATTATCATTAATGAGGCTCTATTTTGGCGATAGGATTCGTTATATTTGGCAAGTTCTGCTTTGAAATATTTTTGCTTTTCTTCATAAACATCCTTAGTATCTTTAATTTGAGATACTGCTAAAGCATGCTGCAAATCTTTCATTTTGGCTGTTCTATTATTAAAATCTGAACTTACATTTTTAATGGATTTTGAAAATTCACTTAAACTCATGGTTTTAGCGAGTTTTTCAACTTTGCCTAATTCATCATCAAGTTCTGATATTCTATTAGAAGCCTCTTTTGTCTCTACTTCAATTTTATATTTTAATGTAGATTCTGCCATGCCTTCCTACCCCCTTTTTTATGGTTTTAATTCCTCCATTACAATTTGCTTATTATATTGATTACACATACACATTTCATAAAGATCCAACACTTCGTCAATATCCATTAATTCTTTTATTTCGTAAAGTGTTGCATAATGATTAGTTATCAATATATATATTATTGGATGAATTTTTCTTCTTGTTGCTTTTAAAGATATATTTTTATCCAGAGAATCCAACGAATATTCTTGACCTATTCGCTGGATTTCTGAAAAACTTTTGAAATTACATTGTCTAGAAACCAAACACAAATATTATTTAATGCCTCAAAATCTTCTTCAATTCCTAATGGCATATAAATTTCTCTACCAGGTGTTTTGACTGGTTTCCAACTTTCTCCCATTTTTACTTGGGTATGTTCTAATGCAAACGTGAATAGAATTTTAGTCTGTTCAAAATTTTCTAAATCAGTTTGCATTTGTAATGCTAATAAATCAACAGGTGAGATTGGAGCAGTTCTGAATTGCTCTTGTCTACCTTCAATTAAAAATTCTATTGCCTCCATTTTTTGTCTTTTCCTTTCTATAAAAAATTATAAAATTCGTTTTACGGTTATTTTTCCTGAATGAGTAGTATTAA
>Ga0247608_10005373_pt1 | contig 13873 bp, 11 predicted proteins | sample 176DNAGHGlowgp2_FD_193490 | JGI IMG/M metagenome (GOLD analysis project Ga0247608, IMG submission 193490) | Sheep rumen microbial communities from Palmerston North, Manawatu-Wanganui, New Zealand - 1766 DNA GHGlow gp2 | ecosystem: Host-associated > Mammals > Digestive system > Stomach > Rumen ...
GACCCTTGAAGCGTAAACTAAATTTGTTGTAATCTTGTATGAAAGTGCGATTAATATAATCATTTTATACAAAATATTGTACAATGAAAATTGAATAAGGAGGTGCTCCTGTATGTCTACAACAACTATTATTGTAGCATTAGCAACTCTTGTCATTTCTGTTTTTGTAACTATTGTGATTATGAAAGCGCATCAGGCTAAGATTGATGCGGAGAATGAAAGCAAGGTAGGAAGTGCAGAGGAAAGGGCAAGAAAAATCATCGACGATGCCGTTAGAGCTGCCGATGAATCGAAGCGCGAAAAACTCCTGGAAGTAAAAGAAGAATCACTGAAGACAAGAAATGAACTTGAAAAAGAAGTGAGGGATAGGAGAGCAGAGGTTCAGCGTTCAGAACGCAGAGTACAGCAAAAAGAGGAAAATGTCGAGAAAAGATCTGAAGCAATTGAGAAAAAGGAAGCCAGTTTAAGTGCAAAGGAATCTGCACTAAGCAAAAAAGAGCAAGAGGTTGCAAAGCTCGACGAGCAAAGGAGACAGGAACTTGAGAGAATCTCAGGCTTAACCTCCGAGCAGGCAAAAGAGTATCTTTTAAAGATTGTTGAAGATGACGTGAAACACGAATCCGCTGTAATGATCAAGAACATGGAAGCGGAGGCAAAGGAAGAAGCTGATAAGCGCGCAAAGGAAATAGTAGTAAATGCTATTCAGAGATGTGCCGCAGATCATGTTTCTGAAACAACAATTTCTGTTGTTCAGCTGCCAAATGACGAAATGAAGGGACGTATCATAGGTCGTGAGGGTAGAAATATCCGCACACTTGAAACAATGACAGGTGTTGATCTTATTATCGATGATACCCCTGAAGCAGTTGTTATTTCGGGATTTGATCCTATCAGAAGAGAAGTTGCCCGAATAGCACTCGAGAAACTTATCGTAGATGGCCGTATCCATCCTGCCAGAATTGAAGAGATGGTAGAGAAGGCACAGAAGGAAGTTGCCAATAAGATCAAGGAAGAGGGTGAAAATGCAGCCCTTGAAGCAGGCGTACATGGTCTGCATCCAGAAATCATTAAACTTCTTGGTCGTATGCGTTTCCGTACAAGTTATGGTCAGAACGCACTTAAGCATTCTGTTGAGGTTTCTCAGCTCTGTGGACTTATGGCATCAGAACTTGAGCTTGATGTTCGTATAGCTAAGAGAGCAGGTCTCTTACACGATATTGGTAAGGCAGTAGACCATGAGATGGAAGGCTCACATATATCACTTGGTGTTGATATTTGTAAGAAATACAAAGAATCTGCGACCGTCATCAATGCAGTAGAGGCTCACCACGGAGACGTAGAGCCGCAGTCACTTATAGCTGTAATAGTACAGGCTGCCGATACAATTTCAGCTGCCAGACCGGGTGCCAGAAGAGAGACTCTGGAAACCTACACAAGCAGACTTAGGGAACTCGAAGAGATTACAAACAGCTTTAAAGGTGTTGATCACTCATTTGCTATCCAGGCCGGAAGAGAAGTCAGGGTAATGGTTGTTCCTGAACAGGTAAGCGATGCCGATATGGTATTGATGGCAAGAGATATTGCCAAGAAGATCGAGAACGAGATGGAATATCCCGGACAGATCAAAGTTAATATCATTCGTGAAAGCAGAGCTACTGATTACGCAAAATGATCAGATTATGAATTCAAGATTACCGATGTATGTGCAAACATGCATCGGTATTTTTGTATTTTCTCAGAAATAGCGACAAAAAATATTAAATAATTTAATTGAGTACAATATGTTTGCATATGCTAATAAAATATTGTATACTATTTAAAACAAGTAAAGCTTTAATATGGAGGGTTGAAATGCACGAGTCCGGTGAAGATTATATTGAAACAATATATCTGCTTAAAAAGAAAAAGGGTTTTGTCAGATCTATAGATGTTGCTTCTGAGCTTAATTTTTCAAGACCCAGTGTATCAAGAGCTGTCGGCATCCTTAAGGAAGATGGCTATCTTACTGTGGGAAAAGATGGGGAGCTTGAGCTTACAGAACTGGGATTAAAAAAGGCTAAAAGCGTTTATGAGAAGCACACAAATCTTACTAAATTCTTAATGCTCACAGCAAAAGTAAGTGCTGATGTTGCAGAGAATGATGCCTGCAGGATAGAGCATATAATAAGTCCTGAGACTTTCAAAGGCATAAAGAAATACCTAAAAGAACACAGAGACGAAGTTCTTTGAAGAAGAGGTATCTTCGAAAACAGAAACTTGGCATAACATATCGAAAACTTAATATATAGGCTTAAGTGTGTTACAATAGAGCCTATGAGTTTAGATAATGTATTTGAAAACAGAATTAAAAACATATTGGGGGATGAATATCCCGCATTTGAGGACGCCTTGGGAAGAGAGAAGGTGTCCTCACTTAGAGTGAATCCCCTTAAGAAAAACGGTTTTGGTAAAACCGCTTTTGATAGCATGGAAGTGCTAAAAAGAGATGGTGTTTCTTTTTCCGAAAAAGAGATAGAGTGGGAAAAAGCCGGACATATCTATACTGAGGGTGCACCGGGAAAACATGCATATCACGAAGCGGGAGTCTATTATATTCAGGAGCCAAGTGCCATGTCGCCTGTTTCATATCTAAATGTAAAAAAGGGTGACAAGGTTCTTGATCTGTGCGCTTCTCCGGGAGGGAAAAGTACGCAGATCGCGTCTATGCTTGGCGGTGAAGGAATCCTTGTAAGTAATGAAATAGATAAGAAGAGAGCGCAGATATTATCTCTGAATATAGAGAGATGCGGAATAAAAAACGCGCTTGTCACTAATATGGATCCGTCTAAAATGTCTGATATTTTTGAGGGCTATTTTGATAAGATCCTTGTGGATGCTCCCTGTTCAGGAGAGGGAATGTTCAGGAAAAATGATGAGGCTATTAAGAACTGGAGCCCTGAGAATGTGACTATGTGCGCAGTCAGGCAGGCGGAAATACTAAAAGAAGCTGTGAAAATGCTCGCTCTGGGTGGAAGGCTTGTATATTCCACATGTACTTTTGCCCCTGAAGAGGATGAGCTTCAGGTCATAAATCTTGTTAAACTTGGCATGAAGCCCTGTGAAACCGTGCTTTATCCCGGTATGGCAAGAGGAAATATCGATAATATCTTTAAGGTATATGACAACACCGGCATGGGGGATTTATCAGAGCTTATCAGTAAAATCTCAGGATCACTCGGAGAGGGAAGCACTTCCTGCGATGAGTTTTTTGGCGAAAAAGAAAGCTATGCGGATGCCATAAACAAAAGTGCAATAAGACTATGGCCGCATAAAATGAGCGGCGAGGGGCATTTTTTATGTGCGTTTGAAAAAGATGGGGACATTTCATTAAATGAAGGACTGTATGGAATAAATGGTTCTGTAAAGGCAGCGTCTCTATCTGACCTTAAGGCTTTTGAAGAATTTGTAAGGGATACCTTTGCAGATGGTTATAACGAAATTGAAACCGGCAAGGAATTATTAAATGAAAACAGCAGATCAAAAAAATCAAAGACTTCCAAAAATACTCTGCCCAGTATAAGCCTTCTGGGAGGAGGCTTAAATGGCAGACCCTTTATGTTTGGGAGTCAGCTCTATCTTGCACCTTGCGGGATGCCGGGGATAGATGGCCTTACTGTGGTTCGTCCGGGACTTCATCTCGGAACTGTAAAAAAGGACAGATTTGAACCCTCGCATGCACTTGCTCTTTGTCTTGATCCTTCTCTTGTGAAAAAAACAATGGACTTACCTTCAAATTCACAGGAGGTTCGCCAGTTTATAGGGGGAATGACTTTAAGAGCATCCGGTCTTTCAAATGGCTGGCATCTTATAACAACGGACGGATATAGCCTTGGATGGGGCAAATATGCAGGGGGAAATATGAAAAACCACTATCCGAAGGGATTAAGGATTTATAATTGAAAGGTTTTTTGAGATGAAAAAACTACTTAGATATCTAAGTGAATATAAACTTGAAGCATTTTTGGGGCCACTGTTTAAGCTGCTTGAAGCAAGCTTTGAACTCATAGTACCGCTGGTTGTAGCTGCGATCATAGACAACGGAATCGTAAGAAGCGATAAGCCATACATTTTTAAGATGAGCCTTGTGCTAGTCCTTCTTGCACTTGTCGGATTTACCTGTTCTGTTATCGCACAGTATTTTGCAGCAAAGGCCGCAACGCATTTTGCAAAAGCAGTTAAGAGGGACCTTTTTGCAAATATTCAGGAGCTCTCATACGAGCAGATTGACAGACTCGGAACGACGACACTTATAACAAGAATGACAAGTGACATTAACCAGGTACAGCAGGGAATAAATCTGTCATTAAGACTTTTACTCAGGTCTCCTTTTGTTGTATTTGGCGCAATGGTGATGGCTTTTACAATAGACTTTGGTCAGGCCATGATTTTTCTCGTGACGATAGTCATCTTATCAATCGTAGTCTTTGGAATAATGCTGTGGGGAATTCCCAGATATAAGCAGGTTCAGGCTATGCTTGATAAGGTTCTTGGACTTACTAGAGAGAATTTATCGGGCGTAAGAGTGATACGAGCTTTCGGAAGAGAGGAAGATGAGGTTTCAGCTTTTAAGCAGCAAAATGATGCACTCACAAAGCTCCAGGAATATGTGGGAAGAATATCATCTCTTATGAATCCTTTGACCTATGTGATCCTCAACTTTGCAGTTATCGTGCTCCTCTATACAGGCGCGTCCAAGGTCAATACCGGTGCTCTCACAACAGGTAGTGTTGTAGCGCTTTACAACTATATGTCACAGATCCTTGTAGAGCTTATAAAGCTTGCATCTTTGATAATAACTATTACAAGAGCCGTTGCCTGCGGGAACAGAATTCAGCTGATGCTTGAAGAAAAGCCCTCTATGGCGTACGGAGATCTGGACAATGACCTTGATTACAATGGAGACCTTATTTCCTTTGAAAACGTATGCATGAGATATGGAGATGATATTGAAGATTCACTTTCAGGTGTTTCTTTTTCAGCAAAAAAGGGTGAGTCTGTAGGAATCATAGGCGGCACGGGCTCGGGCAAGACAACACTTATTAATCTTATCCCCAGATTTTATGATGCTACGAGCGGAACAATCTGGTTTAAGGGGAAAAACATAAAGGACTATAAAAAAGAGGCAGTACTTTCTACTATCGGAGTTGTTCCTCAGAAGGCAGCACTTTTTAAGGGAAGCATAAGAGAAAACTTAAAGTGGGGCAACAATAATGCAACGGATGACGAGCTGTGGGATGCTCTTAAAACAGCACAGGCAGTTGAAGTTGTTAAGGAGAAAAAAGGCGAGCTTGATGCTCAGGTAACTCAGGGAGGAAGAAACTTCTCGGGAGGACAGAAGCAGAGACTTACAATTGCAAGGGCACTCGCTAAAAAGCCAGAGATACTCATTCTGGATGATAGCTCATCTGCTCTTGATAATATGACAGATAAAAACTTGAGAGAGGCTATAAAAACACTGCCTTACGAACCTCTTACTTTTATTGTGTCACAGAGAGCATCATCAGTTATTTCATGTGACAAGATAATAGTTCTTGATGACGGTGAAGTAATGGGAATGGGTACGCATGATGAACTTCTGAAAAACTGTGAGACTTACAGAGAAATTTATGAATCACAGTTTGGAGAGGAGAATAAGGATGCGTGAACTTAAAAGAGTATTAAAATATGTTTCAAAATATAGGATCCTTATTTTGGCATCCATGGTATTTGCGATAATTTCTGCACTTTCTGCTCTGTATGTTCCGATAATCGCAGGAAATGTTGTAGACTGCATAGTCGGAAAAGATAATGTGGATTTTGCAAAGATCATCCTGCTTTTATCACGAATGGCTGTAGTAATTATTGTTACTGCTATCTGCCAGTGGTTTATGTACGGAGTAAATAACAGGATCACATTCAGAGTAGTAAGAGATGTAAGAAATGATGCCTTTAAAAAGCTGCAGATTCTTCCGTTTGAGTTTTTGGATTCCAATCCTCAGGGCGGAATAGTCAGTAAGATAATTGCCGACGTTGATCAGTTTGCAGATGGTCTTCTTATGGGATTTACTCAGCTTTTTACAGGAATAGTTACGATTGCGGGAACGCTTATTTTTATGTTCATTTTGTGTTGGCAGATAGCTATTCTTGTCGTTGTGCTGACACCTGCATCCCTTTTTATCGCAAGGTTTATAGCGGGCAGATCTTATAAGCTGTTTAAGGCTCAGTCTGAAGCAAGAGCGGAGCAGACAGCTCTTATAGATGAAATGGTGGGAAGTCTTAAGGTGGTCAAGGCTTTTTCACATGAAGATGAAAACAGGGAAGTATTCGATGATATAAACGAAAGGCTTACTATTACAAGCTTAAAGGCTACTTTCTTTTCATCACTTACCAATCCGAGCACTAGATTCGTAAACAATATAGTATATGCAGCTGTTGCGCTTGTCGGTGCTTTTGTTAGTATCGGCGGTGTTATGAGCGTGGGTGAACTTACTATTTTCTTAAGCTATGCGACGCAGTATACCAAGCCTTTTAATGAAATATCGGGTGTTGTGACAGAGCTTCAGAACGCGCTTGCCTGCGCAAGGAGAGTATTTGATCTGATAGATGAAAAGCCGCAGATTCCGGATAAAGAAGGCGCCGTAACACTTGAAAATGTAAAGGGCGACATAGACATAAAGAATGTCCGTTTTTCATATGATAAGGACAGAGAGCTGATAACAAATCTTAATCTGTCAGCAAAAGAAGGCCAGAGGATCGCGATCGTTGGTCCTACAGGAAGCGGAAAGACAACCATAATAAATCTGCTCATGAGATTCTATGATGTGGATGAAGGAAGCATAAAACTTGAGGGTACAGATATCAGGGATATCACTAGAAAGAACCTCAGAAACAGCTTTGGTATGGTGCTTCAGGAGACATGGCTAAGGAGCGGAACGATCAAGGAAAATATCCTTATGGGACGAAGCGGTTTTACTGACGAGGATGTGATCGAAGCTGCAAAGAAAAGCCACGCACACAGCTTTATAAGAAAGCTTCCAAACGGATACGATACAGTTATAGGTGAAGACGGAGGAGTGCTTTCCCAGGGACAAAAGCAGCTTCTGTGCATTACAAGAGTAATGCTGGATGTGCCTGCAATGCTTATTCTTGATGAAGCTACAAGCTCAATCGATACAAGAACCGAGATAAAGATCCAGAATGCTTTTAAGCAGATGATGAATGGAAGAACAAGCTTCGTTGTTGCGCACAGACTTTCAACCATAAAAGAAGCTGATGTCATCCTTGTTATGAACGAAGGACATATTATAGAACAGGGATCACATAAGGAACTTCTGGAAAAAGGCGGTTTTTATTCAAAGCTTTACATGAGTCAGTTTGCAAGTTGATGAGAAATCAATCCCTGTACAGATTCGAGTAAAAAAAGTAAAATAATTAGTAAAAATAGGGTAGAATATAAAGGATGGTAATTTACTACTATCCTTTATTTTTTATTACTATCCTTTATAATTATTTTGAACAGGATAAATAATTGTATTTGCTTTTTTAGGAGAGCTTTATGAAGAAAAGACCGGTTTATGTAATAGGACATAAGAATCCCGATACGGATTCTATTTGCGCGGCTATTTGTTATGCAAATCTTAAAAAGAAGATAACAGGTGAAGAATACGAGGCAAGAAGATGCGGACACCTGAATGAAGAGACACAGTTTGTCCTTTCAAGGTTCGGCATAACTCCGCCTATATATACAAAAGACGTAAGAACCCAGGTATGCGATATGGAGATGAGAGATCTTCATGCTGAAAACGGCGATATCTCTTTAAAGAGAGCCTGGGAGAGAATGAAGGATGAAAACGTAGTTACTCTCTGCATTACCAAGAATGGTAAACTTGAGGGACTTCTTACTACTAACGATATCATGGAAACAAGTATGGATGTTCATGATGCAACTCTTTTGTCAGATACGAAGACAAGCTATTCAAACATCGTGGATACTCTCGATGGTCAGATGCTGGTTGGTGATCCCAAAGAAGTCATAACATCAGGAAAAGTGCTTATTGCGACTGCTTCTCCGGAAGTAATGGAAGAAGTTATCGATCCCGGTGATATTGTTATCTGCGGAAACAGATATGAGACGCAGCTTGTAGCGATAGAAAATGATGCTTCATGTATTGTTGTCTGCATCGATGCCAAGGTTACAAACACAATTCAGAAGATAGCTGAGGAGAGGGGATGTAAGATAATTACAACTCCTTATGATACTTTTACGGTTGCAAGACTTATAAACGAGAGTGCACCTGCAAGATCTATTATGAAAACAGATAACCTTGTTACTTTTCATGTAGATGATTTTATCGAAGATATTCAGCAGACAATGGCGCAGGTAAGACACCGCTATTTCCCTGTTGTTGACGAGCACGACAATTTCGTGGGCATGATCTCCCGAAGAAATTTGCTAGGCGCAAGAAAAAAGCAGATCATTTTGGTCGATCATAATGAGAAGAGTCAGACAGTAGACGGAGCTGACGGCGCTGATATCCTTGAGATCATAGATCATCACAGACTTGGATCGTCCATAGAAACAGCGGGACCTGTTTTCTTCAGAAATCAGCCGCTCGGATCATCATGCACGATCATTTACACTATGTATAAAGAATACGGAGTTGAGGTTGATAAAACTATGGCAAGCCTTATGCTGTCAGCTATCATCTCAGATACTCTTATGTACAGATCACCTACCTGTACCGAGATTGATAAGAAGGCGGGCGAAGAGCTTGCAAAAATTGCCGGCATAGATGTTGAAGAATTTGCAAGAGAGATGTTTAGAGCGGGCTCTAACCTCGGGGATAAGACTCCCAAGCAGATAGTTCATCAGGACTTTAAGAAGTTCTCAGTTGATGATAAGAATATCGGTATCGGTCAGGTTAATTCTATGAGTGCGGAAGAACTTGCTGAAATCAAAGAAAAGGTGCTTCCTGAGCTTAAAGATATTATGAATGCTGACGGACTGGATATGATCTTCTTTATGATGACCAATATCCTTACAGAGTCTTCCATCGTGGCGTTTGAGGGCAATAAGGCTGAGAGCATAATAGATGCCGGATTCCATGTTGCTGCAGGAAGTGATAATGTGGCACTGCTTAAGGGCGTTGTATCAAGAAAGAAGCAGCTTCTTCCTGCAATAGTGGATGCACTTCAGCAGTAACTGCCTGACTAAATACAAAAAACTAGATGATACAGAGGGGATACAATGGCAACGTTAAAAGAGATAGCAAGTGAAAGCGGATTCTCTATTTCTACGGTTTCCAGGGTGCTGAATGAGGACAGAACTCTGAACGTACCGGAGGAAACAAAAAGAATAATCTTTGAAACTGCAGGAAAACTCAATTATAAGACCAGAAATGAGAGGAGAAAGGCGCTCAATACCTTGGATCCCGGTGTTTATACCGGGGTTATGGATCGCCTTGAAACAAAGAGAGTAGGACTTGTACAGATGCTCTCAGATGATGAACAGCTCGATGATACATATTATTTATATCTTAAGAGTAATGTAGAGAAGGTTTGTACTGAGAGAGGGATTGAAACAGTTCCCATGACTTTTGATAATGGAACAGGCGACCTTAGATTTTCCGGAGACTCTGTCGATGGAATTATTGCGATTGGCCAGTTTTCCAAAAAGCGGATCGCTGCAATGGAGAAGTGCGCAAAGAGAATAGTATTTGTGGACTCTTCACCTGATGCAACAAAATACTGCTCTATACAGACCAATTACGAGACAGGTGTTGTTCAAGGACTTGAATACCTCCTTAGCAGAGGTCATAGAAACATAGCTTTTGTAGGTCCTGTTGAAACAAAGGATTCTATGGGAAACAGGGCGCCGGAGATCCGAAGAAGGATTTTTGGTGATATGGCAAAAGAGTTCTATGACAAGATGAATGCTTTTTATGTTGATACAGATCAGAAGGGTATTGACGCTCAGGAACAGATAATCAAATTTATGTCATCATATCCGGGATCTGGCTATATCACTGCTTTTTTTGCATTTAATGAGACGACCGCCATCAATGTGATGAAGGGTCTTCAGAGTATGGGAATCAGAGTTCCTGCAGATGTAAGTGTATTGAGCTTTAATGATACAGTGCTTGCTACATTTACGCAGCCGCAGCTTTCAGGTATACATATATACATGGATGAGATGGCAAAAGTTACGGTAAATACAATGAGTACACTTTTTTATGATGAACAGATGCTGCCCATCAGGATCCTTGTTCCTACGGGAGTGACCGAAAGGGAGAGTGTCAGATCTGTTAATTCTTAAAAAATTATAACACGGGTTTTGCTTTAAAAATAAAAGTTCGAAATATGTTATAATTAGTGAAACAATTTTTGTATTTTGCCTTGTTTTTATGAAAGGTTATTGTGTTATGAAAAAACATATTTCAGATATATTTTTCTCGTGTTTTGCACTTATTATTCTTATTGTTTTGTTCTTGATGCCTGCATGTTTTAATTCTTCTTTGGTGCATGCTGCCAAAGGGGATTTTGAGGCATCAACAACAAATACAGTCTATTTTGTAAATCCACTTTATAAAAATGTTATTTCAGAGAGCCAGTTAAAGCATCTTGATGATTCTGGAGTTTCTTCGGAGCAGATACTTTCTGCAGACACCAAGTATACAAGCATTGCTGAAATTGCGACAGTTCTGAGGAATGAGCTAAGACAAAGAAAGAGCAATATTACAATCTATTATTCATTTGCCGGAGAGAGCTATACTGCAAGGACTCTTATAAATATGGAGAGTGATGCTATAACGCAGGCTATGGTCCACACCGGAAACGGCAAAGAAGGTGATTACCTTAGCTGGGGATACAGCGGATACGGAATGCAGGTTACCCATGGAACCAGAGACGGAAGAACAGAAGGCGCTTTTATATACTGTTTTAGCTATTACACAACTCCTGAACAGGAGGCGGCTGTAGACAGTAAGGCAGCGTCTCTTTCATCGAGTCTTGGGCTTTCTTCAAAGACGCAGTATGAGAAAGTTTTGGCCGTATATAAATATATATGTGACAATGTTACTTACAGCAAGGACTCCGGCACCTTGAAGTACAGCTGCTATGCGGCAATGTGCAAAAATAGCGCTGTTTGTCAGGGATATGCGCTTATGGCATATAGACTACTTAATGACAGTGGCGTTGACTGCAGACTTATAGCCGGTGATACATCAGGAGGCGGACACGGCTGGAATATAGTAAAGATCGGCTCGGGATACTACAACTTTGATGTCACCTGGGATGCCGGCAAAACTCCTGAAAACTATCTTTACTTTTTAAAATGCGATGCTAATTTTAGTGACCACAAAAGATGGTCTCAGTATAAGAGCGCTGATTTTTATGCCCAGTATCCGATGAGCTCAAGTGATTATGACACAGGAACCGTAGGTTCTAGGGGCAAGATAAAAGGGATAAAAATAAGTACTGAAAAACTGGTGCTCAAGGTCGGGGATGACAAAAAGCTAAGCGCAAGCTATGTGCCAACAGGAACAACGGCCAAGAATGTGCATTGGTCTACAAATAATAAGAAAGTGGCAACGGCTTCAAATAACGGAACTGTGACTGCCCAGAAACAGGGAACCTGCGTAATTACTGTTAAGACCGATGACGGAAAATACTCTAAGAAGTGCTATGTTACAGTAAAGGCAGGAAAGAAGGTCGCTGTCAAAAAGATAAAGCTTAACAAGAAAAAGGTTAAGCTTGAAAAGGGAAAGAAATTCGAACTCAAAGTTACATTTAGTCCAAAGAATGCTACAAATAAGAATGTTAAGTATTCAAGCAGCAACAAGTCTATTGCAAAGGTAAACAAAAAAGGCGTGATAACTGCCCGTAAAAAGGGTACTTGCACAATTACCGTAACCTCAAAGGATGGCAAGAAGGTTGCGAAGTGTAAGGTGATAGTAAACTGATTACAACGAAAAAGCAGGTTCAAATGCGAACCTGCTTACTTTTTTATATCCGGGTATTAAATTAACTTACAAAGAACTTCTCTGCGATTGTTTCCATGTAGATCTCACGTTTGTCTTCAGGAACATCATATTCATCCATGGCTTTGAGTACTGACCAGTGCTGAGAACCGATGGAACGAAGCATGTTTCTTATAAGTGAATAATCAACTATATTGTCCTGAGCGGAATTATACAGATTGTTGTCAGTTGTAGAATGTGCCATAAAAAAACCCCCATATAAATAAACAAAACTTAAATCATAGATATTGTTAGGATGTTGTCCCTTCAACTACTATATATTGTATTATGTTTTTGAAATATTTCAATAGAAAAATTCTCAAAAATTGAATATTAATTTTATGTTTTTTTTACCGTTCAAGCCTGTTCATAAACTTGTTAAGAATGTGGAATTTTGATAAAATAATTATCGAAATAGTGGCTCTTTTAGTTTGTGAGGGTAGTATGCACAAGACGTATGAAGTGGAGCGAGACGGGTATAAGATTTCTGGGGAACTATATTTGCCGGACGATCAAAAGGGCAGATATCCGGTTATAATCATGTCGCACGGTTTTGGTGCGAGCAGGGAAGGGTGCAGACCCTATGCCGAGATAATGGTAGAAGCCGGATTTGCCTGCTACATATTTGATTTTTGTGGCGGAGGCTTATCGTCAAAGAGCGATGGCAAGATGACCGAGATGTCGGTGCTCACTGAGAGCGCTGATATTGAAGCTATAGTTAAAGACATCAGAAAGGCTCCTTTTGCCGACAGAAAGAACATCTTTCTGATGGGCGAGAGCCAGGGCGGAGTTGCTTCAACTATTGCCGCAGGCGATACTCCAGGTGATGTAAGAGCTATGATACTGCTGTATCCTGCATATATTCTTTTTGATGATGCAAAGAGAAAATATCCGGATAAGAGCATGATCGAGGATACTACCACGGTTTTCGGCCTTCCTGTCGGAAGAAAGTTTTATGAAGATGCTTTTTCGCTGAATATTGATGACTACATGGTCAGATACAGCGGAAATGTGCTGATCATCCATGGCAACATAGATGAAATCGTTCCGATATCATACAGCATTGCTGCCAAGAAAAAGTTCCCTGCTGCAAAAGTTGTTCAGATAGATGAAGCCGGGCATGGTTTTTACGGAAAAGAGGTTGTGGAAGCAGGGCGTAAAATGGTATCATTTATAGAGAACAATCTAAGCGATTAGTCTACTAAAAGTTGGGGGCTATAAAAATATGAGCAGATTTTTTGAAAATATAGATACAGACGAACTTAGAAACAGCGCAAAGGAAGTTTTGGATTTCACCGAAGGAAAAGCAAGAGATGCTTATGGCATAGCTCTCGACAAATACAATGGTCTCGATGATGAGCTAAAGAAGGCTATAAAGATCGGAGTATGTGTATTTGGAATAATACTTCTTGTTGCAGGATGCTTCTATCTTCTTGGAAAGAAAGCAGGCAGAAGAGAAAGATGCGAGTTTGAATACGAAGAATGGGACGGATAAGATTAAAAAGTCTTGCAAACCATACTGGTATGTGATAATATCGTCTAGTCGTTTTGACTTAGATCATTTACATAATCATATTAGCCGGCGTGTCGGAATTGGCAGACGAGACAGACTCAAAATCTGTTATCCGCAAGGGTGTATGGGTTCAAGTCCCATCGCCGGCATTAAGTTAATTGAATCAATCATGAACAAAGAGTCGCTCGCGACTCTTTGCGCGCTGGTGCGTGCAAGCTTTAGCTTGCAACTACATCTACGCACCAGTCGCATCCATAGCGGAGCGTTTTTATATCATAGGAAAGCAATTTCCTATGATATAAATTAAAAAACAGCCTATCTGGCT
>Ga0247608_10005374_pt1 | contig 13872 bp, 12 predicted proteins | sample 176DNAGHGlowgp2_FD_193490 | JGI IMG/M metagenome (GOLD analysis project Ga0247608, IMG submission 193490) | Sheep rumen microbial communities from Palmerston North, Manawatu-Wanganui, New Zealand - 1766 DNA GHGlow gp2 | ecosystem: Host-associated > Mammals > Digestive system > Stomach > Rumen ...
ATCCACAACAGCCCGGCCACCAGCAAAGAAAATTTCATTGTCTTCATATCTATAATATATATCCTGCCGCAAAATTACAAAGAAAAAAAGAGACGCCCTTTGCTGCACGTCTCCTATACTTTACACTTTGTAACATCCCCGAGTCTTGAACGCCGGAGCCAAACACCCGGCGAACGCCACACCCACAATCCAGTCCAAACAAGCCCCCGTTCCCGTCCACTATATGCGCATCATTTCTTCAGTTCTTGTTCAGTCATTCACTGAACAAATACTGAACATATACTGGACATATACTGGACATGAAGCGGACTTGAACCGGACTTGTAACGGACTTGAACCGGATACGAAGTAAAACGAAAACAGGGCCGGCACCATGCCGACCCTGTCCTGCGTAGCGGGAGGGGGACCCGAACCCTCGACCTCCGGATTATGAATCCGACGCTCTAACCAGCTGAGCTACCCCGCCATTTGCTTGTAAGCGGGTGCAAAGGTAATACAAAAGTTTGAATTACCCAAACTTTTTTCCGAAAAAACTTTTGCGGATGGAGTTTTTTTTGTATTTTTGCAGGGTGAACCAATATCTATTTACACGCTAACACGTAGACTACTATGCAGAAACTTACTATTGAATACCCGCTGTCAACACAGTCGCCACGCATTGTATGGGAACTCATCAGCAATGCACACGGCCTTCAGAAATGGCTGGCAGACAACGTTACCGAAGAGGCAGACACACTGACCTTCACATGGGGCCACCCGTGGACGGAGCGCGACACAAAGCAGTCGCGCGTAATAGAAAAGGAGAAGTACAGCTACATACGCCTGCTGTGGGACTACCACGAAGATACGCCTGAGGCCATCTGGGAGATGCGCATCGAGAAGAGCGACCTGACGGACGAGCTGAACCTGCTGATAACCGACTATGCCCAGGACGACGAAGAGGAAGCCGAGCTGCGCGAGCTGTGGGACGCCAACCTGGAACGGCTGCACCGCGTCAGCGGACTGTAACTTAAAAAATCATTAAGGCGGCAGCAAATTCTTCATTCTTCATTCTTCATTCTTCATTTATTTCCGTACCTTTGCAGCCGAATTTCTATGTTGCGCATTAAGAAATTAGACATTTTCATTGCAAAACAGTTCGGACTGCTGTTCTTTGCAACCTTCTTCATCTGCCAGTTTGTGCTGATGATGCAGTTCCTGTGGCGCTACGTGGACGAGCTCATAGGCAAGGGCCTGTCACTGGAGGTCATGGCACAGTTCTTCTGGTACATGGGACTGATGCTGATGCCACAGGCCTTCCCGCTGGCCATCCTGCTGTCGTCGCTCATCACCTTCGGAAACCTGGGCGAGTCGTCGGAGCTGACGGCCATCAAGGCGGCAGGCATCTCGCTGATGCAGGCCTTCCGCTCGCTCATCGTCATCGTGTGCGCCATCACCTGCATATCGTTCTTCTTCCAGGAGGTGATAGCACCAAAGGCTTTCTTCTCGTTCCGCCAGCTACTGCTGTCAATGAAACAGAAGAACCCCGAGGTGGAGATTCCCGAGGGCATCTTCTACGACGGCATACCGGGCTCGAACCTCTACGTACAGAAGAAGGACATGCAGACGGGCACGCTGTACGGCATCATGATATACCGCATGAACGGCAGCTACGAGGACGCGGCAGTGATACTGGCCGACTCGGGGCACATTCAGGCGACGGCCGAGAAGAAACACCTGCTGCTGACGCTGTACAGCGGAGAGTGGTTTGAGAACATGCGACAGTCGGGCATGAACGTGGCCGCCAACGTGCCATACCGCCGCGAGACGTTCTCGACGAAGCAGATAGTGCTGGACTTCGACAGCGGACTGGACATGGTAGAGGCAGGATGGATAGCCGGCGATGCACGCGCAAAGAGCATGGGAGCCATACTGCACGACCTGGACTCCATACGCGAGTTCAACGACTCCGTGGGCCACCAGTTCTACTTCGACGCACGGCGCTCGGCGCTGTCAAGGCCCATACTGTCGAAGAACGACTCGCTGAAGGCCGTCAGGCAAGCAGCACGCAAAGACATGAACCTGGACACGCTGTACCAGCGGCTCTCGGGCGAGAGGAAACAGCAGGTGCTGACCATGGCGTCGAACGACGCACAGGCGGCCATGAACGAGATGGAGTACAAGGTGGAGTACTCTAACGACTTGAACTACCAGGAGCGCGTACACATGCTGGAAGCCATCAACAAGGTGACGCTGTCGCTCTCGTGCCTCATCTTCTTCTTCATCGGGGCACCACTGGGAGCCATCATACGAAAGGGAGGACTGGGCGTGCCCGTCATCATCTCGGTACTGGTGTTCATCGTTTTCTACATCCTCGACAACACGGGCACCAAGATGGCGCGCGACGACAACTGGACCGTATGGTTCGGCAAACTGCTGGGAACGGTGGTGTTGACGCCTATCGCCATATTCTTTACCCGCAAGGCCAACAACGACTCGGTGGTGTTCAACATTGACCTCTACAAGAGCATTGCCAGCCGCATGCTGGGACTGCGCACCAAGCGATACATCACGCGCAAGGAGGTTATCATAGAAGACCCGAAGTACCTGACCGACGCCGAGCTGCTGAAGAACGTCAGCATGGAGGTGACACAATACATGGAGCAGCACAGGCTGCTCAGGTGGCCTAACCCAATACGCGTCTTCTTCCGTCCGGGCGACGACAACGAGATAGAGCACCTGAACAACGCCCTGGAGGTGGCCATTGAGGACTTGTCGTACACGAAGAACAACTACGTGCTGATGAAGCTGAACCAGTTCCCGGTCATAGCCACGCACGCCCACACACGGCCCTTCCGCCGCAAGTGGCTCAACGCGCTGACGGGACTGTTCCTGCCCACTGGCATCTTCTTCTACTTCCGAATGATACGATTCCGCGTACGCCTGTACCGCGACCTCAGAACCATCCTGAGGGTGAACGAAAAACTCATTCCGCGCGTCATTCTGCTGGGCGACGTAGAGAAGGAAGGACGCATCACCATCGATGCCGACTGAAGCTGAAGCATAGCAAAGCAAGTGTAACGAAAGACATTAGACCTATAGAAGTATAATATATATGGAAAAGATGAAACTGAACACGATTGAGGAGGCACTGGCCGACTTCCGCCAAGGCAAGTTCGTCATCGTAGTGGACGACGAAGACCGCGAGAACGAAGGCGACCTGATATGCGCCGCCGAGAAGATAACACCCGAGATGGTGAACTTCATGCTGAAGAACGCCCGCGGCGTCCTATGCGCACCCGTCACCATCAGCCGTGCCAAGGAACTGGAACTGCCCCACCAGGTGCAGGACAACACCTCGCTGCTGGGCACACCGTTCACCGTCACCGTAGACAAGATAGAAGGATGCTCGACAGGAGTGTCGGCCCACGACCGCGCCGCCACCATACGGGCGCTGGGAGACCCCGCCTCGACACCGAAGACATTCGGACGACCAGGACACATCAGCCCACTGTATGCGCAGGACAACGGCGTGCTGCGCCGCTCAGGACACACAGAGGCCGCCATCGACCTCTGTAAGCTATCAGGACTGTACCCCGCTGGAGCACTCATCGAGATAATGAACGACGACGGCACCATGGCACGCATGCCACAGCTGATGGATTTTGCAAGGGAGCACGACCTGAAGATTATCACCATCAAGGACATGATAGCCTACCGGCTGCAGAAAGAAAGCATCGTCGAGAAGGGTGAAGAGGTAGACATGCCCACCGAGTGGGGACACTTCCGGCTGACGGCCTTCAGGCAGAAGTCCAACGGACTGGAACACATGGCGCTCGTCAAGGGCGAGTGGAAAAAGGACGAACCGGTCCTCGTGCGCGTACATAGTTCATGTATGACAGGCGACATTCTGGGGTCTAAGCGCTGCGACTGCGGCGAACAACTGCATAAGTCGATGCAGATGATTGAGCGCGAAGGACGTGGCGTCATCGTCTACATGCAGCAGGAAGGACGAGGCATAGGACTAATGAACAAGATAGCAGCATACAAACTGCAGGAAGAAGGCCTGGACACCGTCGATGCCAACCTGCACCTGGGCTTCAAGCCTGACGAACGCGACTACGGATGCGGTGCACAGATACTGCGGCAGCTGGGCGTGGAGAAGATGCGGCTAATGACCAACAACCCCGTAAAGCGCGTAGGCCTGGAGGCATACGGACTGGAAATAGTCGAAAACGTGCCCATAGAGACTACGCCCAACGAGTATAACCTACGCTATCTGCAAACCAAAAAGGAGCGCATGGGACACTGGCTGCACCTGAAGTAAAGATACAAGAAATTAGAATTTAAATTAAAAAAAGGCGCGAATATTCTTTAAAACGGAATAAAATGCGTACTTTTGTAGCCCAAAACATAACAAATAGTAAAACTATGGCACAATTATCTGACCGTTTGCAACGTTTGGCCCCGTCGGCCACACTGGCAATGTCACAGAAGAGTTCTGAGATGAAGGCACAGGGCATCGACGTCATCAACATGAGCGTCGGAGAGCCCGACTTCAATACCCCCGACCATATAAAGCAGGCTGCCAAGCTTGCCATTGACGAGAACTACTCACGCTACTCGCCCGTACCAGGATATCCCGACCTCAGACAGGCCATAGCCCGCAAGCTGGAACGCGAGAACCACCTGCACTACCAGCCGTCAGAAATACTCGTCTCGAACGGCGCCAAGCAAAGTGTATGCAACACGGTGATGGCGCTGGTGAACCCTGGCGACGAGGTCATCATACCGGCACCATACTGGGTAAGTTACCCGCAGATGGTACTGCTGGCTGGCGGACAACCCGTCATCGTGGAGGCTGGCTTCGACCAGAACTTCAAGATGACTGCCCAGCAGCTGGAAGAAGCCATTACTCCAAAGACACGCCTCATCATACTCTGCTCGCCCAGCAACCCCACGGGCAGCGTCTACAACAAGGAGGAGCTGGAGGCACTGGCCAACGTTATCAAGCGCCACGACGACCTTTTCGTGCTGGCCGACGAAATATACGAACATATCAACTACGTAGGACGCCATGAGTCGATAGCCCAGTTCGAGGGTATGAAGGAACGTTCCATCATCGTCAACGGAGTATCGAAAGCCTACGCAATGACAGGTTGGCGAATAGGATATATCGCCGCACCTGAGTGGATAGTCAAGGGTTGTAACAAACTGCAGGGACAGTACACCAGCGGTCCGTGCTCGGTAAGCCAGAAAGCCGCCGAGTTCGCATATACCCAGAGTCAGGAGTGCGTAGAGGAGATGCGCAAGGCCTTCGAACGCCGTCGCGACCTCATCGTCAAACTGGCCAAAGACATACCAGGACTGGAAGTCAACGTGCCAGAAGGCGCATTCTACCTCTTCCCCAAATGCTCCAGTTTCTATGGAAAGAAGACGCCCGACGGCACTCCTGTCAACAACTCGACCGACTTGGCCATGTACCTGCTGGAGAAAGGCCATGTGGCTACCGTTGGTGGCGATGCCTTCGGCGACCCTGACTGCTTCCGCATGAGCTATGCCACCAGCGACGAGAACATCGTGGAGGCCATGCGACGCATCAAGGAGGTGCTGAGCGTACTGAAGTAGACACAGCAGGCACGGCTTACTGACTCGTTGAAGAGAAAATACGAGAAACGGAACGCCTGTTCATTGAAAAATTGAGAAATATCAAGTTAAAAGTTCTTAAATAGGCTTTTAGTCCGCTTGAATTTCTTATCTTTGCGGAACGTAAGCGAAATAATACATTTATTCATTTAATAACTAAAACATTAAAAATTACATTTATGGCAACAACAACAAAGGCTGCAGCCCCAGCTAAGAAATCGGGCTTCCAGGGTGTTAAGGACGCATGGATTATCCTCGTTATTTGCGCTATTGCTGGTTACAGCGTATGGTATTTCGTAATGGGTAACCCCGACAACTTCGTTGGTGGCGACCGTACTGGACACCCCGCTAACCTGCTTGGTACTGTGTATAAGGGAGGTTTCGTGGTAGGTCTTATCCTCACCCTGCTCTTCACCGTTATCTGTCTCGGTATCGAGCGTTTCTTCGCTATCAAGACCGCTTCTGGTAAGATGAATCTGGCCAAATTCACCGCTGAAGTAAAGGCTGCCATCAAGACTCAGGACTTCACCAAGGCTAAGGAGCTGTGCAACAAAATGCAGGGTTCGGTTGGCAACGTCGTTATGGCTTCTATTAACATGTACCAGTCTGTTGAGACTGACAGCACACTGAAGAAGGCAGCTAAGATTGCTAAGATTCAGCAGGCTCACGAGGAGGCTACCCAGCTGGAGATGCCTACCCTGCAGATGAACATGCCTATGGTTGCTACCATCGTATCTCTGGGTACCCTGACCGCTCTGTTCGGTACTGTGCTCGGTATGATTGGATCGTTCCAGGCTCTGTCTGCTGGTGGTGGTGCTGACTCTATGGCTCTGTCTGCCGGTATTTCTGAGGCTCTTGTGAACACTGCATCGGGCATTTTGACCTCTTGGGTTGCCACCGTTGTTTACAACTTCTTCTCTAACAAGATCGACAAGCTGACTTACGCTCTCGACGAGATTGGTTTCACAATCGCTGCTACTTACGATTCTAACCACAACGAGGCTTAATTTTCAGTCCATTCACTTAAAACCCTAAAAACCGTTTTAGAATGGCTAAAGTTAAGATACAGAAAAAAGACATCTGGATTGACATGACGCCCATGTCAGACGTGATGACGCTGCTTCTGTGCTTCTTCATGTTGACTTCAACATTCCTGACGCCAGAACCTGTATCCGTCAATGCGCCTAACTCGGTGTCCGAGGTCAAGATTCCCGAGCAGGACGTGCTCAACATTCTGGTAACACCAGAAGGACGCGTCTTCCTGGGTACAGAGAACAAGAACAACATGCAGGCCATGCTGGACGAGATGACCGACAAGAACGGTGTATCTCTGAACGCTACCCAGATCAAGCATTTCCGTGAGGATGCTATGGCTGGTGCACCTATGAACATGTTGGCTGGTTATCTGAACCTGGAGCCCGAGAAGATGGGCGAGGCCATCCAGAAGCTCGGCATTCCATTGGATAGTATCAATGGAGGCAAGAGCGAGTTCCAGCAGTGGGTCTCCGCTGCACGTAGTGCAAATCCCGACATCAAGCTCGCCATCAAGTGCGACTCGAAGACTCCCTATGCTTCAATCAAAAAGCTGATGTCAGAGCTGCAGGATATGAACGAGAACCGTTTCCAGCTGATTACGAATCTCGATGTTAAACGCTTAAACGACTAGTAGTATATGGCAAAAAAGAATCTATCCAAGCAAAAGAAGATGGATACCCGCGTGAACTTCACGCCAATGGTAGACATGATGATGCTGCTGATCACGTTCTTCATGCTGTGTACTACGCTGGCCAAGCCGCAGGCTATGCAGCTGACCATGCCGTCAAACGAAGACACTAAGCAGTTGAACGAAGAGCAGAAGCAGGTAACGAAGGCTTCTCATACCATTACCCTCTACCTCGGGTCTAACGACAAAGTATGGTACATTGCCGGACTTCCCAACTACGACGACCCGTCGTGTGTGAAGCCCACCTCCTATGGAAAGGACGGTATTGAGAAGGTTCTCAACGAGCACACCACAGAGGAAGGCATCAACCCCGTAGCCAAGATTAAACTGGCCAAGAAGGAGTTAGACGCTAAAAAGAATGCCTACAACTCAAAGATGACTGATGAGCAGTATCAGGAACAACTGAAGAAGCTGAAGAGGGGTGAGTTACCCTCGGGCGAAAAGGTTCCCGCACTGACTGTCATCATCCGCCCGTTGAACACGGCAACTTACGCCAACATGGTGGCTGCTCTTGACGAGATGCTCATTAGCAATATTGATAAGTACGTCATTGACAATATCGACAAACTGAGTGAGGACGACAAAGCCCTCATTGAGAAAGCCGGTGTCAAATGATTAACCTCTAAAGTGGAAACAGACTATGGCAAAAATAGATCTTATAGACAATGGCTGGGTCGACCTTGTATTCGAAGGTAAAAACCAAGCATTCGGAGCTTATCAATTGCGCAAGGACACGGGTAGACGTAACCTGAAGGCTATTGTCACCATGTTCATCATCTTCGCCGCTATCGCCGCTATCGTTGTGGCCAAGGTCTCTTTCGATAACTATATGGCATCTCGTAATGCCGCTATCGAGACCGACGTTGAGCTGCAGAATCTGGCTGAGAAAAAAGAGGTGAAGGAAGAAAAGAAAGATGAGCCTGAAGTTGAGAAGATAGAGGTTGAGCGTGTGAAGAGCTCTGTAGCCTTCACCGTTCCTGAAATCAAGAAAGACAATGAAGTGAAGGATGACCAGGAGATGAAGTCGCAGGACGAACTCCAGGAGACCAACACCGCCATCGGTGCCTTCACCGTAGAAGGTAACGACGAGACTGCAGAGGTGAAGCACGTCGAAGAGAAGATTGCTGAACCCGAGCCCGTGAAGGAAGAGGAGACGAAGGTGTTCGACGTTGTTGAACAGATGCCTTCATTCCCCGGAGGTCCCAGTGCTCTGATGCAGTATCTGGCTAGCAACATCAAGTACCCGGTAGTAGCTGAGGAAAATGGTGTACAGGGTCGTGTCATCGTAACCTTCGTGGTCGAGAAGGACGGTTCTATCACTGACGTACGCGTCGTGAAGAGCGTTGACCCCTCACTCGACAAGGAAGCCCAGCGTGTGGTGAAGAGCATGCCTAAGTGGATTCCCGGTAAGCAGAACGGTTCTGCCGTCCGTGTGAAGTACACCGTGCCCGTAACCTTCCGTCTGCAGTAATTGACAAGAAATGAACAGAAACACATCCATTATCGTTGGATTAACACTTAGTTTAGGCTTGCTCCTCTCATGTGGGAGCAAGCCTAATCCTGAATTGGAAGAGGCTTATCAGAAAGCTGCTGCAGCATTTGTGGCAGATGAGAGCTTCTACCCCATCCTCGACGAGGAACTTTTCTATTTCAACAGTCAGCGACTGGACACCATTGATGTGGAATACATCAACGAACAGGATGCCGTCAAGCGCCTTATGAAACTTGACACCTGGCTTGCATTCACTACACGACAGTTCACTGCAAAAGAGCTTAAAAGCTTACAGTCGCAAAAATACCTACCCAGGGCAATACCTATTGCCTACGACGGATTGGCCATCATTGTTAACAATGGAAACCCTGACAGCTGTATTACCGTTAAAGATTTTGCACGCATTCTCAAGGGCGAGGCCATCAAATGGAGCGACATCTATCCCCAGTCTAAACTGGGCAACATCGACGTTGTATTTGACAACCCCCTGTCGAGCACCGTACGCTGGTGTGTAGACTCCATACTTGGAGGCAAGGAATTCACCAATCCCAACATTGGAGCCGTCAAGACAAGTGCTGCCGTAATCGACTACGTAGAACGTCATAAGAATGCGCTGGGCATCATTGGGTCTAATTGGCTGAATGACAAACGCGACACCACCAACGTCACCTTCAAGAAGAATATAACAGTGATGGGCGTCAGCCGCCTTGACTCGGCCACACGCGTCAACAGCTGGAAGCCCTATCAGTACTACCTATATAACGGGAACTACCCACTCATACGCACCATCTATGCTTTGTTGAACGACCCACGGCCCAACGGCATACCTACAGCCTTCGCTCACTTCTGTCAACTACCAAGAGGACAGAAAGTCATACTACGTGCAGGACTATTGCCCCGCACAGCCAACATGAATGTGCGCGAAATTATAGTTAATAGGAAATAAACATTCAGAGTAATATTACGTCAAAGAAAAGAGAATAAGTAACAAACAATATCAACAATACATTTTAAGATTATGAAAGCGATTAAATATCTTATGATGGGAGTGCTGACCTTCAGCTTCAGCACGTCAGTGATGGCACAGGACGGCAGCAAGGCCGACATCGATGCCGTAAAGAGAATTATTAGTAGCAAACCTGCCGATTTGGACAAGCAGATGAAACCCTACTACAAAGAGAACCGTAAGAATGCCGAGAACCTGATAGGTTTCGCACGCGCCTTCTTCGAAGTTAAGGACACTGCCAACGCCAAGAAGTATGCAGAATTCGCTCTGACTGCAAGCAAGAACAAGTGCGCTCCTGCCTACATCCTGTTAGGCGACATCGAAGCGCTCTCAGACGACGGCGGATCTGCTGCACAGCAATACGAACAAGCTATCTACGCCGACCCCAAGCTCGTAGAGGCTTACTATAAGTACGCACTTGTATACCGCAAGATTGACCCTCGTGGAGCAGCGGCAAAACTTGACGAGCTTAAGGCCAACCGCCCCGACGTCAGCGTTGACGCCATCAAGGGACATATCTTCATGATTGCAGGCGATCGTAAGTCGGCATATACCGAGTTCAAGAAGGTTCCCGTCAGCCAGTTGGACAAGAGCTACCTGAATGAGTTTGCACGCGCCAGCTACTTCGGAGGTCACTTCGAGGACGCTCTTGCTGCCTGTGAGGAAGGTCTGAAGGATCGTCCCAATAATCCGACCTTCACCCGTCTGGCAATGTTCAGCAACTATGAGCTGAAACGCTATGACGATGCCAAGAAGTATCTGCATAAGTACTTCAATGAGATTCACAAGGACAGTGTTACCTACTCAGAGTACGACCACTACTATGCAGCCCTCATCCATGAGGCACTCGAGGATAAAGCAAACGCAAAGGCATCTTACCATAAGGCATTAGAGCTGGTAAGCGACTCTTCGATGATTAAGCGTTGGGATATCCTGAAGACGCTCTCCACGTCGCACAAGAAGGACGGCGACCTTGAGAATGCAATCAAATACTATCAGGAGTTCCTCGCTTGCAAGCCTGAGGTTAAGGTTGACGATTACGAGACACTGGCCGACATCTACACCTCATTTGCCTCTGAGGCTAAAGATGATGCCAGCAAGAATGGTCTCTATAAAAAGGCTGCCGACGTCTACGCTACCATCGGTGAGAAGTTCCCCGTTCAGAAAGCATACGCTGCTTACAAACGGGCCGAGATTATCAACAAGACCGACAAGGAGATGGCTGGCCGTTTGGCAAAGGCCGACTACCAGCAGGTAGTAGAGTTGCTCTCTGGCAAGACCGACCGCTCAAAGAGCGAGAACACCATGCTGAAATACAGTCTGCACTATCTCATGTTCTCTTCTTACCTTGACAAGAACATCTCTGGTGCAAAGACCTACGCTGAGCAAATCCTGACTATCGACCCCGAGTACAAGGCCGCTCAGGAGATTATGAACCTGAAGTAAACAGCCTTTGGCTCTAATTCTCATAACATTATTCTGTTGCCTCTGTCTGAACAGCTTCGCACAAGAAGCACCTCGGACGGAGGCAACAGACTCTTTGCTTGAAGAGGTGTACTCAACGGCACTTGCTCGAGCCTTCTTTGAAAGCAATAATTTCGACAAAGCCCTTGAGGCATACGAGAATGCTGATACAGCCCGAATGTCTATACGTGACCTAACCAACTATGCAATGTCAGCCTTCTTCAAGCAGGAGTACCAAAAAACTATCGATGTCGCCCTTTACGGGATTCAACGTCGAGCAGACCACCTACCTTTCTATAGACTGGCATTCTTCAGTACCACGGAACTACACCAGACAGACCTGGCCCGCAGCTACGCCCGGAAACTATTCTTTACCGGCGACACATCACTACTATACTACTACGACTACGAATACTTCGTACGTTACGCCAATCAACGTCCTACCCTTGATGCCGATGAGACCAGCGTATTGAAACAAAGCTTAGAAGCCCTTATTGACCACTATACGCTGAAGGACGAACCACATAGAGTTCAATACTACAGGCGAAGACTTCAATCCCTCATATCGTCACCCCATTCTACGGAGTGAGAGGCAACAGCAAATAAGAAGGGCTACCCCATTGGGGCAGCCCATCCGTTTTTAACCACATAAAAATCAGTACTTTCCTTTAGGGAAGACTGATAGCTTCTGACGGACAAACGTCAGCGCATGTGCCGCACTCTGTGCAAACATCGGGGTTGATAGAATACTTTTCGCCCTCAGAGATAGCTCCTGCGGGGCACTCATCGATACATGTGCCACATGCGATGCAGTCGTCACCAATTACGTATGCCATAATCTTATAAATTTAAATAATTAATATGTTAATACTTACTTTTGATGATGCAAAGATAAACATAAAATTCGAGAAATACCTAACTTTTGGTAGACTATTTTCCGCCTAACTCTCAATTTATACGTAGTCGAAATAATAAATAAAGCGGCTGAGCGTTATAGAATATATAATATGAAGAGAACATTTCTATTGCTAATCATAGCCAGTCTTTCGATTGGTTACAGCCAAGCACAGAGCGACCGCAGGGTACAGAATAAGCCCTACATAGACCTGCGTCAGTTACACTTCGGCATTCTGGTAGGTATTAATCTCCAAGATATCGAGTTCGAGAACGTAGGTCCGCAGACGCTGATAGATGAAGACGGTACCGCTCACGACGAACTGGTGCTGACTGATGCTGACCGTTGGAATCCCGGCTTCACGGTAGGAGTATTAGCAGAGTGGCGACTTAGCGACAACTTCTCGCTACGCTTCACCCCCCAGATGCACTTTGGAGCTAAACACCTCACTTTCCTAAACACGAAGAAAACCGATGAGGAAGGACGCTCTTTCACACAGACGCAAGACCTAAAGAATACTTATGTCTCACTACCTATCGACCTGAAGTTTGCTGCGCCCAGATGGAACAACCACCGTCCATACATCATGGCCGGCATCAACCCTATGGTGAACCTGACGGGTAATGAGTCTGACATCATCAGGCTGAAACGATACAGCACAATGGTTGAAGTCGGCATAGGCTGCGACTTCTATCTGCCATTCTTTAAGCTGATACCCGAACTGAAGTTCTGTTTCGGCCTGGGCGATGCCCTCGACCAGAACCATAAAAGCGAACTGCGCGATGCCAACCTACGGCCTTATGCCGAAACGGTACGCAACGCGCAGTCGAAGATGATAGTACTTACGTTTTACTTCGAGTGAAAATCGACTACCATCCTTCCTATGATACAACCACTCTTTCCGTTCTGATCGACAGGTACCCGTTGCCCCTTCATATTTTTGTGATACTCCAGCTGTCTGAAGAAGGTATGGGTATGTCCACCAAGAACGAGGTCGATGTTGGCCGAACGCTCAATCATATAGAGGTCGTCCTCACCACGATTGCTTTCCCACCCAAGGTGTGAGATACAAATTACCATGTCGCACTTTTCCTTCTCTTTCAGCATCGTAGCCGTTTCCAATGCGACCTTTGCTGGGTCCAAATACTTTACCCCGACACAATTCTTGTCGGACACCAATCCTTTAAGCTTGGGTGAAAGTCCGAAGACACCTATCTTCAGTCCGTTCCTCTTAATAATCACATAGGGTTTGACCAGTCCTTCGACAACGGTTCCCGTAAAGTCAAGATTAGCACAAACTATGGGAAATTTAGCCATTCTAAAGATGGCTGCCATATTGTCAAGCCCATTGTCGAATTCATGGTTGCCAATGGTGGCAGCATCAATTCCCATCTGGTTCATCAGTCCCACTTCCACTTCACCCTTAAACATCGTGAAATAGGCAGAGCCCTGGAAGAAATCACCAGAGTCAAAATACAACAGGTCTGGATTCTTGGCTCTCTCTTCCTTCAGCATGGCAATACGACGCAGGAACCCTCCTCTACCAGCCTTCATTGTGTCAGGAAGTTGCGTGCTGATAGGCAAAATCTGAGAGTGGGTATCGTTGGTGTGAAGAATTACCAGTTGCTTATGTTTCTTTGCCTGTGCTCCAAGTGTCAGCAGCATCA
>Ga0247608_10005380_pt1 | contig 13857 bp, 29 predicted proteins | sample 176DNAGHGlowgp2_FD_193490 | JGI IMG/M metagenome (GOLD analysis project Ga0247608, IMG submission 193490) | Sheep rumen microbial communities from Palmerston North, Manawatu-Wanganui, New Zealand - 1766 DNA GHGlow gp2 | ecosystem: Host-associated > Mammals > Digestive system > Stomach > Rumen ...
TGCGGCTGATTTCAAGTCTGACCGCATGAACGGCTACGAGTGGGTAGTTCCCAACATCATCAAGCGAGCCGAAAAGGATGGCTCTTTGCAGATGTGCGTAACGTTCAAGGAGAATGACCGCACCAAGTTCGAGACATTCTACATTGTGGCTGACCACTTCGCCACCGAGGACGAATTGACCTTCATCAAGGAGCATTTGTATGTAGCACCTAACAAGTCGGTCAAGCAGAGCGAGAGCGGCATCGCTGACGAGGACATCGTGATGGTTCGCAACTACAAGTTCTCCAACATCGTAGCAGTCGGACAGACACCACAGATTGAGGAAGTGTGGGAATCAATCACAGAGTAAGAGAAAAGGTAGGGTAACACCTACCTTTTTTTATGTTTACCCCTAATGCGTACTTTATTAAGTACAAATATAGGTTAACATTTATTAGCAAAAATAATTGCCGATTGGTTTGGTCAACTCAAAATAATTTCGTACCTTTGCAAACGAATAAGAAACTTATATAATACAATTCAATATGGATATACAGAATGAAATTATCAAAGGTTTGGCTACCGAGTTAGCTAAAAGGGACAGAGATAGTCTTGTTCAAAAAGTAAGCTTGTTATCGTTTGAGAGAGCCTATGAGGAACTGAATGGCTACAATCTTTCGATAGATGAGATAACCATGAGAGGAAAGACTATTGGTTTTAATGTCTTCTTCGACTGCAATTACAAGTCCATCACCACAACTATTTTCCGCACAGAGAAAGGTGGATGCGAGGTGTATGATACGGTTGATGTATGGCTGAGTGACATATCCTCACCCATTGACACGATAACTCTATAAAGTCAGACGTACTTAAATAAGTCTAACAATTAAATAAAAAAAATAATTATGTGGTTAAAGTATTAGAAAAAATTATGCGTAAGTTTAATTGGTAATTTAGGGAAAATATAGCAATGTAGGTGCAATAGAAGTAATAAGACCTCACAGAGTATCTTATAATCCTACCTCTCTCTAAAGTGCAAGAAGAGTATCTTAATAGTAGTAGAATGGCAGCACAGAGAATAATGCCTACAAAGGGTTTGGAAGTAGCCTATTCAGTGGTGACGATACTATTCCACAATTTTAATATCGAGAAGGTCAAGCACTTACAATATCCAAAAGCGGTGCAAGGTAGAAAGCGTCTGCAATAGGGCATTCGTAGTTGGTGGTTCGAATCCATCCCTTTTCGCAAATCAAGGTGTAGCAGAGTATGGTTTCATGCGGCCACTATGGACGTGGTGTCTGGTAAGCGTTTTCTGAACGGGGGTAACTTACTTACGTTGGTTCGAATCCAACCACCTTGTCTATTTCAATCAAGAATCAGTAAATGGCTTACGTTATGAAACGTGAGTCATTTTTTGTTTTATTATAAATTAAAATACAAATGCCCCTACCTTATTCAGATAGGGGTATAGATGTACTTATTTAAGTCCAATGGTTTACTTGCAAGTTCTTTCAATCTCCAAATAGACTTCGTTGTTTTCTGCGTAGCATAGTGTTGATTCAAATGCCCAACCATCATCCTCATCAGTTGTGTTTTCGCACATAACTTCTAAAGCGTCATCTTTGCTAAAGCACCTTACCGCAGTGATGTCGCATTCTTCAACAACATTGTAGCACACATGGATGGGTGTTTTAAGTTCCAACATAAACTGACCACTAACGTCTTTTTTTCCGTTTTTGACAATCAGTTCTAATGCTTCAGTACGATTTTGCTCAAATGTTTCTCTAATGTCTATCATATCTTAATTCCTTTTGTTTTACGATGCAAAGGTACGAAAAAAAATTGGAATAACCAAAGATTATCCCAACTTTTTTGTGCTTATTTAAATCTATTTTATTTACCAAACATCTTTTCAATAGCAAGGTAGATTCTATTTTCTGTGCCGTGAGCGAAGTCACAATCCAATATCCATCCATCCTTATCACGGAAATTATCACAGATAGATTCAACATAGTCTTTTTCTTCTGCTTCATAGTAATATTCCATACCACTATCTTCCCACGTTCTTACTTTGGTGACTTTGCCCTCATCTAAGCCTACCATAACCTTTACACCACCATTTGGTAGTTCAATCTCTCGCATATTGTCACAAGGGTAATTACAAGGCTTGCCATGCTTCCACACCAACTTTTGTGCTTCTTCAAAATTCTGTTGAAGAATCTTTTCTATATTTGTTTTCCTCATAATTGTTATTGATTTAGTTTAATTGTTATTTCTTGGTGCAAAGGTACGAAAAAAAATTGAATTAACCAAACAAAAACAGATTTTTTTTTAGATTTATAATAAAAAATATTTTCTTAAAAAAACTAAAAAAATTTGGAAAAAGTATGTTTGGTTTCGTATATTTACATTATAACCAAAAATAATAAAAATGAAAGAATTAAAAAAGGAGATTAGAGAGATTTTATTTGAATTAGATTTTAATGGTTTTTATCCAATAATTATTTATCATTGTGTATGTGGTAATAAGGGCAAAAACATACGTTTTTATTTGAATGATAAAAATAAAGTTTCCCAAGAAGTTTTTTATGATGGTGTCGAAGAAAAACATCATAGGAAAGAATTAACCAATGAAGAAATAAAATGGGTTAGCAATAATATGTTTTCTTATGGAAAAATTAAAAAAATATGCTGACCACTTTCCCAAGCAGTCAGCACAACAACGTTCAATTAAATAAAAAGTAATATGTAACCAATTCCAAGGAGCAAGGTAGGCTTATTTCAGCCCTACCATTGCTTTCAGTTCTTTCTTGATGGCTTTGGCGGTCTCACCTCTCCAAGTTGATGCGTTGGCAAGGAAATAGCGCACAATGCTGTCAGCAGAATCCCAACCATAGTTGTCGTTGATGGAGTCAAGTGATGCCATTGCGTCAAGGTAAGGCTTTGCACCGAAATATATCTTTGAACCCCAATCCTTGCGAATGTCACGTGCAATCTCGTAGAGAGGTCTGTTCTGAACTTTGTTTGCTGTCTTTGTTGCCATAATTGTTATGAATTTAATTGTTTAACTTGTTTCGTGATGCAAAGGTACGAAAAAAAACTGAATTAACCAAATCAATCCAGTTTTTTAACACTTATTTAACACTTCTCGATGTTTGCTTTCAGCAAGTCTTGTTCTTCCATGTCAACGAATATCAGTTCTTTACGTGCTCTCGTTAAAGCAACATACTTCAAGTTCATTTCTTGTTGCAGTTGCCAATTTAACTGATGTGGCCACTTCAAAGGCAGTTTGTTGGGCAGTAGAATAAGCACCCTATTTGCTTCAAGTCCTTTGCTCTTATGGGCAGTTGAAAGCATAACAGCGTTTTCAACTTTCTCGTCTGTGAACAACCTATCAATATAGGTTTTAAGTTCTGTCACGTCTTTAATGCTATAGAGGCAAATGTTTTCGATGCACTTGCACCTATCTTCAAGGTTGAGATACTTTTGTGCTTGTTTTGCTTCCGCTTCCGTACATTTTCTATCACTTCTAATGGTAGCAATCAGTTTATTCTTTTCACTTTCAAGGTAGTCAAGAACTTGCTGAATGTTCTTTGTGTTTGCGTTCTCTATCAGTACTTTAAGGTCTTGCGCTATGTCCTTGCCCTTAACAACGGCAGTAATACCGCTTTGTATTAACTTCATACACAAACCGACCAATGGCGCAGATGTACGGCAAAGAACCATATCGTTTTCCTTAAACAGATTGTAGGAAAGTTTATTTACATGATTTATTTCTCCGTCAATAGCACCCTTATGAGCCTCAATATGTGGCACAAGTTCTTGTGCTAATTTAATCATGTTTTTGCCACACCTATAATTTACTGACAAAGGCAGTTCAATGGTATTAGGCAAAGATGCAATCTTTTGAAATGAATTGCAATCAGCACCTGCGAAACCATTAATGGCTTGATTTCTATCACCAACGGCAACAAAACGTCCACCTCTCGCAGCACAAAGCATTAATTCCCTTTGGGCAGTATTAAGGTCTTGACACTCGTCAATGAAAACGTATTTGTATGTTGGTATTGCATCTTTGTGAAACAAAGGCAGCACAATCATATCAACGTAATCAATTACAAGGTCTTTTGGCATAACGTAGGCATCTTCCAACAAGATATTGCAAACCTTAACTTCGTCAAATAAAGTAATCAAATTATGCTCGTCACACAACTTCTCTAACTTCTTGATTTCTCCATGTTGAATGAGATTAACCCTTGCAAGGTCAAACAACTTCTGAACGTTGCAGCAGAAACCCCACACCTTTGCAGCCGATGTGTCGGGCGTGATAATCGTTGACAAAGAATAAACGTTTTGTCTTACATACTTCTGATACTTCCAACTATCTACCTTAACATACATACGATATTGGGGAAAATTGTAAAGTTTTTTCAGTATGCTAAACCCAAAGGCATGTAACGTAGAAACGTCAGCATACCCTTTTAATTTCTCTTTTAACTCGTCAGCAATTAACTTGTTGAACGCAAGAAACTTTACTTCACTCTCATGCAGATGCAGACGTTTACAAGCCATAACGATAGTTGTGGTTTTACCGCTACCTGCAACGGCATTAATGGCAATGTTTTCCATACCATTCTCCACCTCGTTAAAGATGTTTGTCTGATATTTTGAAAGTTGTAATTTTACTAAAGCCATATATATTATTAATGTTTAACTCTGCAAAGGTACGAAAAAACTTTGAATTAACCAAAAAATCCAGAGTTATTTAGCATATATTAATATTTGGCTGCGCCAAATATAAAAAAGTATTAAAAATAGATTAAAAATTTGGCTATATCAATTTAATTTCGTACATTTGCACCACGAAACAATTAAATTTATAATAATATGCTTAACAAGGAAGACAAGAAAGTTCAGAAGTTCATCAACGAGTGCGCTAATTTCTGCAAGAAAGCAAGTATGAAGACACAGAAGCAAGTTTATGAGTGGCTTCTCGCTGACCTCATGGAAACCTACAAGGGTAAAGCACCCAAGTGGAAGTTAGAGTCGGTAGCAGAAGACATCACAGAAAGCATTTGTTTGAAGTTGAACATACATCAGACTGGAGTTCGCTAAGAACTCCACTTTTTTTCAGTAGAGGAAATTATTATAAATCTAAAATAAAATTATGGATATTACAGCAGAAATTAATAAGTTAAAAACCATTGCCAAGGAAAATGGTTTAGATGTAAGATTTCGTAATCATACGACCAATATGGGTGATTTCTGTATCTTCATTTATGATAAATCAGTAAGGAAATCATATATGGTTGGCTTTGATGGCAATTGGAATAGCAAAGAACTAACATTCAATGTGTGCTTGCGTTCAGCATACAAATGGATTGAGAAACGTGACAAACGTTACATCAAGTCTAATGGTAGGTGGTGGTATATAGGATATGAATGTTAAATGTAAATTTATAGAAAATATGAGAATACAAGCAAAATGTATTAAAGAGGCCTACACGTGGGAAGGCGATGGGGAAGAACACAAATTTCCATATGTTAAATTAGGTTTGGTGTACACATTTGACGTTGACCATGAAGGTGTGCGTTGGCTTGATAAATCTTGCCTTCCCAACAAACAAGATTATGAGTTCATTGACTTCACAAGAAGAGGTCTTGAAGAGAAATATTTTAATCAGATGTTTGAGACCATTGTTGTACTTAATTAAGTCTATGAGTTCAAATAAATACACTGAATTTAACATCTTTACAAAAGACGGAGAAAATAGAATGGGAGTAAAAACCCCATATCCTATGACATTAGATGAAGCACAAGCATATTTTAATTGCCTTTGCATTGGTCATTGTTAAGCGTTCTAAGGCATTATCTCAGTTGAGGTGATGCCTTTTATTATATTCCATCAGAAATGCCCTTAAAACAAAAAACAGATACCTCTACGTTGAAGTATCTGCCCCTTATTGTACTTAATTAAGTATATATTATTATTAGTATCTGCGAGAGCAAGTTTCAAGTTGTTTTCTCACTGCTTCTTTCCACTCAATGTATTCTTTTCTGCATTGTGCTTCCAATTTATCACGATTCTCTTTTGTGTCAATATGGAAGTCTTTAAGGTCGTTCATACGTAAGCGAATCTTAATTCCATCATTCTCAATGATAACCTTATCTTCTGCTGCATTTACAGAGAGAATAATGCTCGGTGTAACTACATGATGGCACTGCATATCTAACCCAAGGGATATGACCTTGCAAGGTAATGCACACTTTATTCCGTTGATAATTGCTGTTTCCATATTGTTATAAATTTATTTGTTTAATGTGGTGCAAAGGTACGAAAAAAAATTGGAATAACCAAATGTTACCCCAACTTTTTTCTTTATGGTTTCAAATTATTATAATACTCTCTTAAATCTTTTCCAAGTTCTTCAACCCATATTTCGCAATCTTCTGCTGATATTGTAACGCCTTTGCGTTTTGCAATAGGGCTACTTAATATTGCAATTAAACTATCTAACGCTTTCATAATATTTTTAATTTATAATACATATACATCTTCCCTTGTATCGTAGTGCTCATATTCAATGGTTTCTCCCAAGAGTTTGGCAGTACGCTTGCACTCCTTTACATCTTCCCAAGTGCATCCCATTGTGGTACGATAACAGAAGCCGTTACGAATCCAGTCAACTGAATATATCTTAGTTTTTACTACTTTCTTTTTCTTAGCCATATATTTATCTCTTTTTGTTTTACAATGCAAAGGTACGAAATTTTTTTGAATTAACCAAATTTATTAATGAATTTTAACAAAAAACCTCTAGGGGTACTAGCCACATCTTCTAGGCTAGCACCCCTCGTCAACAAATCACTAACAATTAAAAGCAGTAGTTGGTAGAGAAAGATTTGCACTTTCGAAGCCACCGAAGTGACACATTAAGCACGAACTTAATGCCCATTTGTCTACATCTACCCTTGCGGATAGTTCTCCTCTGGTATCTACCAAAAGGTGGTTTTTAATAGGTTGTCCACCGCAACCCTATGGTGTAAGTAAGGTGCTTTCCGCTGAAAGTCTTTATGGTGTTCTCGTATCTATGCCCTCAACTTGAACTATTCAGAGGGATTGTTCTCCATTTGACCTTACTTAATGTCTCAATGTTTATCGTTTCAAAGACAATGCAAAGATATGAAAAAAATTTGAAACCACCAAATAATCTTACGTATTTTAACAATTTTTTAGATTTCTATATTCTCAATCATGTCGCATACATGGGTAATGATGGCAACCCACAGATAGGGCTTTTTCTTCATAACCTCACCAAGAGAGTAGGAAAATGTCTCTCTATCTTCTTTCACAAACCAACACTCAATTTTTAAGTCTGAATTTACTCGCAAACACAATAGGTCAGCATTGCAGCCATAGCTGAAATTGATGCCCTTGCTGAAACAAGATGGCAACTTGGGGAAATATGTGAATCCCTCTCCAATTTGTTTACCCATAGCGATGACAAACATCGCCACAAGTGCTTCTACTTCTATTGATTTAACCCTCATAGTTGCCCTCCAATATTTCTGTTATTATTCTATCGGCTTCGTCAAGTTTCTCACTTGCATCTTGAATGAGGTCAAGAACATCTTGATTAACTTCTCTGCACTGAGCCTTGCGCACAAGCGCATCAGCCTTGAATCCAAGGTCTATAACCTCTTCTCTCGTCAGTTCAAGACCCTTTGTTCCATTTAATGTTAATTCTGCCATATTATTAATCTTTTTGTTTATTGTAATGCAAATGTACGAAAAAAAATTGGATTGACCAAATATCAACCCAACTTTTTTTATCATCAATGCTTTTTAATCGTTCTTGTAAACATATCAACTGATTTTACTTCCGATTGGCGCTCGATTAACTTTGTGTAATCAATCAATGGCTCTGCAAAAAAATACGCTACTACCATAATATATTATTTAATATCTATAAAGATTTTCCATTCTGTTATTTGTTTCATCACCATCATAGTGACCAATGCGGTTGTTTTTAACCTTATACCCATTATATCCATAATAGGTAGGTTTTTCGCCCTCTTTGAGACACCAATGGTTGTAAACAATCTGTGAAATGGTGTGCTGCTCTTTGCCCCATATCCCACAACATAGGAATATAGTCAACTGACCATGACACAATCTTGGTGCTCTTGGTTTAAGAACTTTCTTTGTTCTAATGTTCCTAATTCTACCCATATTTGACACCTCATACTTGGGTGCAAAGGTAATCTGTTTCCAATTTTCCATATTCTTATTATTTTATATTATTATTTATGCCCAACGTTTCCAATCTGCTATTGAATTTGATGTACTAAAGCCAAAATACTCTTTTACACTATCTTCTGTCACATTACCATCGTTATTAGCGTTGAATGTGACTCTGCTATCCCACTTCCCACGATGATATTCTCCACTACGATATAACTCACCTATAAGTTTTTCGTTTAGTGTGCGCCAATTTAGTGTGCGCCAAATAACGAGTAATGACCCATTATCGTGTTTGTACATTGCAATTTTTACCATAATTTTTATCTCCTATTATTTGTTTCTTGATGCAAAGGTACGAAAAAAAATTGGATTAACCAAATGATTAACCCAATTTCTTCCAGTTATTTACAATATTTAACATTTAACCCTTTGCGTTAAGGTCAAAAGACCGATTGGTCTCTCGCAGATTAACCTTGAACTCACGCAGCGTCTTCTGATAGCCACGCACCTTTTCACGACCCTTGATAAGTTCCTTGTTGAGCATAAATACATCATACTCCTTGCAAGGGTCAGCCCAAATGGGTGTAATCTTGGCACGTAATGTCTTGTTCTGTTCCTCACGCTTCTGTAGTGAAACACGAATGTTCTTCTGCTGAATGCGAATCTCACGCATCTTCTCTAATTCCTTTGCCATTGTTTTATTCTGTTTTAATTTATTATACGAATGTTACGATATTTTTTGTGCCCAAATTCATTTGTTATCTTTTCAAGTTCTTTGACCCTTTTTTTAGCGTCAGATTTTTTTATTTTTTCACTGCCAAGATACCATTCGTGACTATAAGTATTACTAATTACTTTGCCAAAAAAATATTCTTTCGGTATTTCTTTATAACCTAAATACTCATATAATAGCGTTACCATATCTTTACCTCCTATATTTGTTTGATGGCGCAAAGATACGAAATTATCTTCACACCACCAAATATTTTAATGTTTTTTAATACTCAAAAAGAGTTATTACTTCAACGCCAAAATCATATTGGTCAAGAACAGCGTATTCGCAATAGGCAATCTGTTCTGCGATGTCTTTTGCGTGTTCGCACATAAACACATTGCCTTGGAACACTTCTTTTAATTTCTCTTCAATGGTGCTAACACAATCCTTATGACGCATATCAATGTGCTCTTCAAAAGCACAAATTGTGCCTTTTGTGTTGTCACCGCCATCTACAAAATAAATGTGATTTATCTTTTTTTCAATCATAATCACCACTAATTAAATCGGTTTCAAAGATACATTCAGCAGTCAGTTGGTTTCTCGTTTGCTCGTCTGTCACGTTGTCAAGAATACCACCATAAGGGGAAAGATACTCACCCAATTCGTCAGCGTCATAATCATTAACGTCAATCTCGTCTTGATACCAATCCTTAATTGTGGTCTTGTCGTTAAGGACTTCAAGTAAGCGCTTGCTATGAGGTTTGTCACTCATATCCTTGATTTGGATATACTCAAACTCTGTGTCACTAATCTTACGGCAAAACTGACCTTCATCTGGGTCTGTGTTCACCCACTCATTCACATCAAAGTGAATAGTTCCGTTTGAATTGAAATTGTTGTTAAACATCATAATATTAATCAATTACTGCCATAATACCCTTTACTTTAAAATGCTTTAATGCTTCGCTCGGTGTCATAGGTTTAGGAGAGGTCTCTATTGTCTCTTTAACCTTTTTGGTGTTACCAACTCTGCGAAATACTTTCCAAGTGGTGAATTTCTCTCTAAATGTTATTTCTTCTTTTGACATATCTTTATCTCCCTTTTAATTGTTATTTATTTTGTAATGCAAAGGTACGAAAAAAATCTGAGACTACCAAATAAATCCCAGATTTTTTAACATATTTTAGTTATTTAATGTTTTTACAATGAATTAAGACGTTTGCAATGGTAAGAAACTCACTTGTGGTAAGTGTTTCAACGTCATACTCTGTTGCGCCATCAATAAGGGTGTTGATGTCAACTTCTCTGTAATATGCAGAGCCATCTTTATCTTCGGCAGTCGGCTGAAACCAACAATCCATTTTGGAACGCTTGGCAATTTTACCAAATGCCTTTTCCTCTTTGTTTGTTAATTTAATTGTTCTCATATTCTTATCTCTTTTTGTTACTGCAAAGGTACGAAATTACTTTGAACTGACAAAATTAAAAGGGGTATATTTCAACCCCTTTAACAAACTTTCACAAATTCAACTCTTTTGGCTACACATCTTCACAGACTTTACCAATCTTCTATAAACTTTACTTTTACAGATGTATCTTTAACTCCTTGACTTGCAAGGTAATCGCCAATTACTTTTGCCAACCCATATTCAAACTGCTTTGGGTATTTGATGGACTTTCTAAGCGTCTTGGTGTAAACCTCAAATTTCCCTTTGAAAGCGTGCTGCTGTGCGCAATAATCTTCAAACACTTCATAGTCACAAGTAGAAAGAATATCGCCCTCAGAATGGAAATTTGCATCATGTAATCTTTCTTCAAGAAACCACTGCATACGCTTATCAGCCTTTTGGTGCTGTCGCATCAACTTCATCAAACTATCGTAGCCATAAGCATAATCGCACTTCTCGTTTGGTTTTTTGACATACTTCTGAAATTCCTCATGGGTATAATATATGTCACCATTGTCTTTTTTACCGCCACTAAGGAATTTGTCAATGGCTTCTTTGCACTCTGCCACATTTTTTGCCGCAATTTGATAGTCTTTCGATGGGCATTTCTCGTCGCCCTCTTTACAGAAATTATAATAAACTTCCTTACTCTTTGGCCAGTCAGAATAGCGGCTTGGGTCGAAAATACTGCGCTTATATTCAATATCCGTTACCTTAATAATGCGATAGCCATTATAAATGTCTAACGGCTCTCTGCTTGTCTTGTGACCACTTCTTACACTCATTTCACGCTCTCCTTTTTCAACGTTTCTAAGTTTCTGTCAATATAACCCTTAACGGCTTCGAGAGAACGGCACACACTATCTTTAACTTTCATGTTCCGCTTTGTTGCTCCCCTTGGAATGGTAACGTAGAAATCACCATACCAATTATTTCCAATCATGCAACCATACTGCCAAACATCAATACCCTTGTATCTGCCGCAGTAGTGCTTTTTGTCGTTGTTTGTAAACATTCCCATATCTCTATCTCCTTTTTAAATCGTTCCCCACCAAGAATATCTTAGTGGGGGTGAATCGGCTGCTTATATGCTTTTTTCCTATCACGTTGCAAAGGTACGAAAATATTTTGGATTGACCAAATAAAAAACCCCAAAATGTCAGGTTTTTAACTTTCCTTAACATTTGGGGTTCAAAAGGAGAAAAGAATGAGAAAAAATTGACAAGGTTATGAGGGGTTTGATTTCTTGTGTGGGCAATCCTTATCCTCTCTTTGCGATGGCTACCCAATCCCATCTTTCAACTCAACCTTGCCTTATATCTGAAAAGGAGAAACTAAATAGTGGTGGAGTCGCACTTTCCTTACTTGACTACACAGCCAACCACTTACACAAATGCGCATTGTGCGTAAAACGACCTACTCTTACCCTTATACGAGGTTATTTCTCCTTATATTTTTATACTTCTACATCGTCAGTTCTTTCGATGTGCTGATGTAATATATTATGCAGTTGCTCAAAATCGAGGTCTTCACAACCCCAAACAAGTTCGTCTTTTCTGTCTCGTAGCAATTCAACATCAAAATAGTCACTTGCTGGGTTATAATAAACCCTTACACGTCCACGATGTTTCAATCCAGTGACCTTGAACTGCAAACCATAGCAGCCATCTGTTGAGCCGATGAGCATAAATGACTTTGCTCCCCATGTCCAAAACTGACGCAGCCTTTCTGTGAGATATGTCACTCCATTTTTTTGCTCTGGTGCTTTTGTTCCTTTCAGCAGCATAAGGATATAGTTAGCCATTTCCTTACAAGCGTTAACGTCACTTGGTGCTGCAATTTTTTTCATTTCGTAATCCATAATCATTCTGTTTTTGTTTCGTGATGCAAAGGTACGAAATCTTTTTGAATTGACCAAATGAAAAGGGAGAAAAAATCTCCCTTTAACACTTTTTAATCATCTTCGTAGAAAATGGCATGGGTTGCATCAAACATAAGATAGTAGTGTCCATTTCCACAACCTCTGTATTCCTCACTATACCATGCACGTTTCTCTCCGTCACGATTTGCAATCTCAACAGAATTGTCGTAGCCATTCTCCCAACGTCTGCTGAAATCCTTGCCGTTCTTGATGCAGTCAGCCACTTCTGCGCTCATGCGCTCACGCTCCCACTTGCGCCATGCGATAGACTTCCAACACGTCTTATTAGTAAAGGTGCAGAATACTTGATGGCAGTGTACCCAAGCATATTTTCCGTCATCCCAAGTCTGCTTGTAAAACTTCTCGTAGGAGTCTGTGATGATGTCGTTCACAAGTTCTCTCTGTTCTGTCTCTGGCAGTTCAAAGAAATGCTCAATGCTCTGTCTGATGTCTGACCACAAGCCACTCTCGTTAAGCATCTTTAAGGCATCTGTGGCACGTTTAACGAAACGCTTGTAGTAATCAATCTCGTCATGCTCGACAAGCCTCAACGTTGCCCAATTCTCAAAGCCATCCCAACTGCTCAATTCATGACCCCACTTCTTTCTGCCTTTGTCCATGATGGCAATGCGTCCATCGTTTGTCTTCCACAAACGCACGATTTTGGAACCACCAGTGATAAGGTTTACACGATACTGCTTTGCGTGATTGTTTGTAACAATTGTTTTAATTTCTTCTCTGTTCATATCTTATCTCCTTTTGTTTTTACAATGCAAAGGTACGAAATTCCCAGCACATAGCCAAATTTGTTAACACATTTTAACAAAAAAGTGGATGCAATTCGAAAAAATCGCACCCACTCAAAACAAAAAGAATAGATTATGAATGTTTCTCAATCAAATCCCTAAACATAAAGGGATATGCGCTATTCTTCTTCTGGTCAGCAATCATTTTCTCAAAGTTTTTCTTCACATACTTTGAAAGAATGTCGTTTACACGCTCATCATACTTGAACTGAGGAATGACAATCTGCGCGTTGGTCTTACCCCTTGCGCCTTGTGTTGCCCTACGTATAAACTTCAACTGCCAAGGAAGATTATATTTCTCTTTGAGAATGCTCTCCACGATGCCAATGATACTTGCACCGCTATCCTTGAAATATGCCTTGCACATCTGATAGTTGGTGAGCAGACTCTCATTCTTCTGATACATTGAATATACCTTATTTGCCTTGTTGGAAATGGCTTGTGCTTCCAATGCCTTACGTACTTTACTATTACTCATATCTATATCTTTTATTTGTTTCGTGATGCAAAGGTACGAAAAAACTTTGAATTGACCAAATAAAATACAAATTATTTTTAGAAAAAAAATAAAATGGGAACAAACCTCCCCAAGTTCGTTCCCAATCAATTTAAAAAGGTTTTTCTTCCTTATTATCAAAAGTGTTCCTCATTCACTTTTGATGGCCTTCCATTTCTTTGCAAAGATATAAAAAATCAATTTGAAAACCAAATATAAATATCATTGGTTTATGATATTTT
>Ga0247608_10005381_pt1 | contig 13857 bp, 15 predicted proteins | sample 176DNAGHGlowgp2_FD_193490 | JGI IMG/M metagenome (GOLD analysis project Ga0247608, IMG submission 193490) | Sheep rumen microbial communities from Palmerston North, Manawatu-Wanganui, New Zealand - 1766 DNA GHGlow gp2 | ecosystem: Host-associated > Mammals > Digestive system > Stomach > Rumen ...
TGGTGGGTACAATTATGTAGATTCTGTGAAGATTGAAGTATGTGGATTATGTGAAGATTTAGAAGCCTAGCATGGTCTTGAATTTGTTTACAGCTACTGCCGCACTTAGCGAATTTGTAGCATCAAACTGTACCACGTTTGTGTTATCGTCCCCCTCACTGAAGGTAATGTAGCCATCACGAACAATCACCTTAAAGGGCACAATTTTGAAGTCCTTGGAGCGCGTAGCAGCCTTTACAACATTGGTGTCCTTGGTGTCCTTGGTGTCCTTGGTGTCCTTGGTGTCCTTGGTGTTCTTGGTGTGCTCAACCGTAATAGGTTCCTTTGTCTTAGAAGTCTTTTCACGCTTTGGAGCCACTAGAGCTTTAACAGCCCTAACACTAGTTGAAGCATTAAGTTTACCGTCTGCGATATAGGATTGAATCTGCTCGTCGGTTTGACCTTTAAGGGCAAGAAGTGCTGTCCAACCAAGACCAGTAAGCTCGGGAAGCGCGCCGATGTTGCCGTGTTCGTCAATGTCGAAACGTTCGGCGACATTTACCATATCATAAGCGTTTGATTTGCTATACCCAAACATAGAACGGGCATAATCAGTAAAACCACCTTTGAAACCATTTGCTATTAGGGCATCGTCTCCCATGTCCCTAACAGCTGCAAGGGCATTGCAAGCGATGAGTTTCATGCGCGCTCCCGCTGCTTCAGCCTGTGCGATGGTTGTGGTAAGTCGTGCAAGCTCTACCGATTCAAAGTCAAAAGAGAACGTAGGCAAGTTGGTGGGTTCATAGTTGCTGGTGTTGGGCGTGATGTTGGTGCTGTTCTTGGTGGTCATTGTAACCCCTCTCTTGTTCCGAACGCTCGGAACGATTGCGACCGCGGCGCGTCGGTCTTTGCTATGTGCGCCTTACATGTACTACTATAGCACCGTATCGGGTAATGTGATTGTAATTCTTATATGTTCACATTATCTACAAATATAACTCAAAAGTAATTAGATAGCCCATATTCCAAAATCGAATACTGAATTATGGAGATTTTGTGAAGGCTATTGACAATCTTGACCAAATGTGATACAATAGTGCTATGCACGAGAGGGAGTTACAACTTCTTTGGTGCAAATGGATTGCAGGGCGTTCCGAACGTTCGGAATTAGCCAAAAGGGATGCCATGCTATCCGATGCCATGATAAATTAATAAATAATAAAAAGGGGGTGTAAATATGATTTATCAAGTGTACTGGCAGGGCGCAGCTAAACAGGCAGAGTTTACAGATTACGATGAAGCATTGGAGTACGCACAGACAATGACTTTTGAGGAATCAACTCTGAATACTGCTATCATAGTAGCGCGCAAAGAATCACGCGTAAAGCAGGTGTGCATTGTAACGTGGTTCGCAGATGTAATGTGGACTATTGAAACCGTAAAGTATTAAGTCCGAACGTTCGGAAAATAGGGCATCCCACAAGGGGATGCCCAAAATTAGAAAGGAAAAATAATTATGGCTAACATGTTCGCAGATATTGCTAAGAAGGCAGTAGCAAATAGTACTGTACGTGAGGGTCGCGAGCTCATCACAACCGAAGAAATTCTTAGGAATTATCCTGATGGAATTACCATTACCGAATTTGATATTCTGACTAGGCGTGACGGTTCTAATCTGGTAACGTTCCCCACTTTTGCTTTCGCAGAGGATATCACCAAGTATTATAATGGCGGTCTGTCTTTGAAGAAGGTTGTGGATGGTTGGCTTGCACATTTTGAGGGGGATATTGAATCCGCTAATGCTGCTCTTAAAGCCAGTGGCGGATGCAAGATTAAGCTCCTGCCCATGCAGCGAACGGGCAATGGAAATAATTTCGTGCCTGTCGAAGTTATTGGCTAATTTCCGAACGTTCGGAATCGGGCACTCCGAAAGGGGTGCCCATTTTTGTTTAAGGAGAATAAAATGTGTACAGCAATCAGAGCATTCATCGCAACAGTTGTTACATTCTTTTCCTCATTCGTGTGTGTTGTCATTGGTTTTGCACTAAATAACGATGAGCTTTTTATTTTGGGTATTTTTATACTTTTCCCGATGTTTCTAATGACACTATTTTGGTTTAAGGAGGAATTTCTAAATGTCTGGAATGACCCATGGATTCAATGAAGTAACCCCAACATATCTGGGAGCTATGTGCGCACAATTTAGGCGTATGTATACATCATATACACAAGAGCAAGCAGCAGCTGAAATCGGGTGTTCGCGTGAAATGGTATGTAAATTTGAGCGTGGACGTTCATGCAATGCCGTAGTTTTTCTATGGTATATAAAACAAGGTCTGTTTGAGTGGTGTCCAGCCGAACGCTGGAATGGTTGGGATATGGGGATGTAAATGGCTTCATATAAAGATTACTTAACTGGTAAAATTCAGATTACCAAGCAAAATATATCTAGGGCAGTATCCTCAATGGCAGCAGCTGCAAATAAAAGGCTAAAAAGAATAGCTCAAAAAGGCTGGACATATGCTAAAGCAGATTCCGAACGTTCGGAATCCCCAGATGTTATAGCAGGGCATAAAAAATTTGGAGCAAGAGGGAAAACCGAACAAGAGCTTAATACGGAATTGAAAAGACTTCAAGATTTCTTTGAATCTGGCATGTCAAGCGTAACGGAAGTGCGCACACAAGCTAAAGAGTATAATATTAGAGAATCAGAATTGTTTGATTTTGTCCAGATGAAAGAAGCAAAGGCTCAATATGAAAAGGATAGCGCTCAATATGTAGAGTATGAGAAAACGTGGTCTAAGAAAGACCAAGAAAGATTTGAGCAGGCTGCAAAGGCTGAGCAAACCAGAAGTGACCGCAGAGGAAAAGACACAACATTTCATGAGGGATGGGATACTCCAGAAGAATGGTATGCTGACTTTTCTGAGGGTGTTAGATTTTATAATAGGCTTGTTGAGGAAAAGTATTACAGACCCCAAAGAGGAGAATCAGATACAGCAAGAGATATTGCGCAGGTAGTTGTGGTTGAAGCCAGAGAGCATAATTGGACATTTGATAATATGGTAGAGAGATTTAACGAGTTGATGGAGCTTCAGGATTCGAGAAGAAATTATCGCAGACGCGCAAGAACATCCACTAGCGATTTTGTAAGTGGTCCGAATATCTAATTCCGAACGTTCGGAATCATGGTACTAGACGAAACAGCATATTCAAAGGCGGATTTGTGGTGGATATTATATAAGACGCTCTATGAAGAGTCACCGAAAGGAGATTATCGAAAGCGTTATTATTACAACAAATCATGCGCTTTTGATATAGAGACTACTTCAACCGTTATTAACGGAACCAAATGCGCGTTTATGTATGTGTGGATGCTTGGAATAGATGGGTACTGTATAGTTGGCAGAACATGGGATGAATTTAGATGGTGTATTAATAAGGTAGTAGAATTTTGTGGATTAACAAGCAAAATATTATTACCTGTTTATGTGCACAATCTATCATATGAAATGCAGTTCATAAAAGACATGTTTGAATGGGATTATATATTAGCGTTAGATAAACGCAAACCTATCTATTGCAGAGCCACATGCGGTATTGAATTTAGATGCAGTTACAGACTGTCTGGATATAATTTGGAGAAAGTTGGTGAAGGATTACGTAAATACAAAGTTAAGAAAATGGTCGGTGATTTGGATTATAGTAAAGTAAGGCATTCAGAAACACCATTAACAAAAGAAGAATTAGGCTATTGTGTGCATGACGTTTTGGTTGTTATGGCTTACATACAAGAGTGTATCGAAGAAGAGGGTTCTGTAAACAATATACCATCAACAAAAACAGGATACGTTAGACGGTATACTAAGAGAGCTTGTATAGGTACTAGTAAACATAGGAATCATAGATATCGTAATATGATTAGATATTTAACACTAGAGCCTGAAGAGTATCTACAATTAAGACAATGTTTCCAAGGTGGATTCACGCACGCATCGCCAATTTTTTCAAACAGACTTATTAAGGATGTGGATTCTTATGACTTTACTTCTTCATATCCAGCAGTAATGTTGTCTGAAGAATTTCCAATGTCATCGAGTGAGTTGGTGGAAATTTCCGAACGTTCGGAATTTGAGTATAATCTGGAAAATTACTGTTGTATGTTTGACGCTACTTTTTACGATATAGAATCTAAAGAGCTATTTGATGATTATATATCAAGAAGTCATTGCAGGAATGTTAGTCCGAAATGTCAAAATAATAATGGTAGAGTTGTTAAAGCAGATTATTTAACCATAACCATAACTGAGCAGGATTACATGATTATAAAAAGAATGTATTCATGGTCTAAAATGGTTATCTCAAATTTCAGAAGATACAAAAAAGGATATCTACCGACTGAGTTTGTAGAAGCAATTATTAAGCTGTATGAGGATAAAACGCAATTGAAAGGAGTTGAGGGAAAAGAAGTAGAATACATGCACGCTAAAGAAAACCTAAACAGCTTATATGGAATGACAGTAACAGACATAATTAGAGATGAAATATTATATGATGGTGAGTGGATTTCAGAAGAACCAAATCTAGAAGAAGCAATACGCAGGTATAACAGCTCAATGTCAAGATTTCTGTTCTATCCGTGGGGAGTTTGGGTTACAGCATACGCGCGAGTGAATCTGTGGACTGGCATAATTTCAGCTGGAATGGATTATGTATATTCTGATACCGATAGTATAAAGATGGTTAATGGAAAAGACCACGAAGATTATATCAATAGATATAATCAGATGATTAATGATAAGATATTAGATGCTATGGAGTATCATAATATTCCGAACGTTCGGACTAGGCCGAAAACAATTGAGGGAATTGAAAAACCAATAGGTGTTTGGGACTATGAAGGACACTACAGCAGATTCAAGACGCTAGGTGCTAAAAGATACATGACAGAAGAAGATAATAAGATATCAATTACGGTAGCTGGACTAGGAAAGAAAATTGCAAGAGAATTTATACTTAATCAGTCCAGTGACCCTTTTGATTTCTTTTGCAATGATATGTACATACCTAAAGGACACACAGGAAAAATGATACATACTTACATAGATACACCGTCCCATGGTGTTGTTAGGGATTATCGGGGAAACTTAGGAGAATTTAACGAATTGAGTTCGCTTTATATGGAACCTGCGGATTATTCGTTATCGTTAGGTAGAGAGTATGCAGATTTCCTGTATAGCATGAAGGAGATGATATTGTGAGTAAAGATTCCGAACGTTCGGAAGATGAACATTATGATTTGAAACCAATACTGAAAGAAAAGGCGCATTATAACCTAATCATAGGAGAGCGTTCTAACGGGAAAACTTACGCGGCGTTGTTTTATGCGCTAGAAAGGTATGTTAAAGGTGGAGCAGAAGCGGCCTACTTACGGAGAATGCAAGAGGATTTTATTGGCAAGCGAGGTGCTGGCTTATTCCAGCCACTTGTCGTTAACGGAGAAATTTATACACTCACCAACGGTGAATGGGAAAATGTCTATTACTACGCGTCAAGATGGTACTTGTGCAAGTATGTTGAAGGTAAAAAAGGACAAGAAAGAGTGACGGATTCAAAACCTTTTATGTACGGTTTTGCATTATCTCAAATGGAACATGAAAAAGGCACAGGATATCCTAATGTGAAGAATATTATATTTGATGAGTTCATAACACGTACTGCTTATCTGCGTGATGAATTTGTTCTGTTTATGAACACACTATCTACCATTATTCGTTCACGTGATGATGTTAAGATATTCATGCTTGCAAATACTGTAAACAAGTATTGCCCATATTTCGATGAAATGGGATTACGACATGTACGTGAAATGAAGCAGGGTGAAATTGACGTGTATCAATTAAAGCACGCTTCAGGAAAGGTTCTTAGAGTTGCTGTAGAATATTGTAAGCCATTTGAAAAGGGTAAAAAATCAGACTTCTATTTCGCATTCGATAATCAGAAACTAGAAATGATTACATCGGGTATTTGGGAGATTGATATTTACCCACACTGTCCATACAAGTATAGACCAAAGGATATCAAGTTCAAATACTTTATAGAATTTGATGCTAATCTTCTACAATGTGAAGTTGTATTTATCGACAATATGACATTTACATTTATACATAGGAAAACCACACCATTAAAGGATGAGGATAATGACCTGATTTATTCAACTCGTTATGACCCACGACCTAATTGGCGTAGAAAAATTACATTACCTATGTTTAAGGTAGAGCATAAGATTTTGGAATACTATAAAGCTGATAAGATATTCTACCAAGATAACGAGGTCGGTGAAATAGTTAGAAACTATCTTGTATGGTGCGGAAAAACAGCATAAAAATGCCCCGTTCCGAACGTTCGGAACGGGGCTTCTTTTACAGCCTTACAAGGTAATCATCATCTTCGACTTTGCCCGTGTCTAGACCTACGGCCACATAACGTAGCTCGCCAGAAGAAGCGCCAGTATACCGACCCCAGATATAACCATCGCAGCTAGTATACCAATCATCAAGTTCTACCACCTGTCCTGCATCGTAATGGGTGATAACATTTCCAGAAGTAGTGGGTGCATCCCTAACACGCAATCCATTAACATTGCAAATGTATGTACCGCCAAAAACAGCAGGCGGGTCAGGCGTAGGTGAAGGTTCACCGTCAAGTCGAGCATTAACCTCATCGGCTAGACGTCCAAAATTACGACTAAACCAAGCACCGGGACAATCGGTATCATCATACCATTTGTGCATAGTAAGTGTGCCGCTATCGTCACCTGTAAAATCAAGATAGAAACCATAACGAGTACAAATATCTACACACAGCTCAACGAGAGAGTTCCAAGTGCTGTCAGGAATAACACCATAACGCGCACCGTCCACATAACAAGCGCACTCAATAGTAATAGCACGATTATCGTTATAAGCACTCCCAGAAGTCCAAGCACGATATTCTTCATCAACGTTACCCCAAATTTTACCATCGTAACCGATACAGTAATTGGCACTCGCTCTACGCTCGGGAGGAACAAATGATTCGCAACACTGCTCACCAGTCCAGTATGCACACATATAATGTGGAGTAATTCGACATACGGAATGATTCCTATATCCCGAATGATTATTGGTTCTAAGAATTCCATCAGTGAGAGACGAAAAACTCATTACATCATCTCCAATTTGTTCGTAATCTTATCGAGAGTTTGATTAACATTATTAAGAGTTTGGTTAACATTATCCAAAGCGTTAACAATGTCCTTAATAGTTTTATCGTAAAGCGTAAACAAACCAACACAAGCAACAATAGGAAAACCAACACTACCTATTGAATTAACAACCTCAACCCAATCCATATCAACACCTTTCCGAACGTTCGGACTAAATCAAAACGCCCTCTTTGAGCAAATCCTCAATCATAGACAATTCAGTATCAGTAGCCGACATACCTTCTACGTGCACATCCGAAACAACCACCTGCCCTTCAAATTCGCTTAGCTTACCACTTACATTAGTGGGATATCCAGAGAGAGACGGAAACAGTTTTGCAAGTTTTGTTTGAGGACGCTCAACGATAAGATAAGGAATCTTACCTGCCATAGCTCCTGCGTTACCAGCAAATCCCCCAGAATGAGATACATTAACTGTACTCATTTGTTGCATGCCATGCAAAGCCATTCCAGCAGCAACAACAGAACCACCACCAGTAGCAGCTAGAGCTGTAGCACCGCCTATAGACATTAGACCAGATAGAAAACCTGCCGCTCGTTGACCCGATAATGGATATTCAACCGAAGCATTTCCAGAATATTGATACATTACAACAGTATTACCATCCCTAGCAACTTCAACTGTTGCAAGACATACACCAGTAAACAAATCCATGCCATATACAACATGCAATGTGGAGCGCATTACTTCAGCGGTATTTAACTGTTCAATGCCAATAAACGGTAAATAAATACTTATTTCAGTATTGGTATAATCAAATACGTTACCGAATTGCTCATGACAATCAACATAACCGCAATCAACATACACATATTGTTGAGTGACTATTGCACTAGGCACTTCACTATCCAAAGCTCCTGCATGAATTGTACTTTGACCTGCATCAACTGGAGTTATAAAAACCTTACGTAAGGATATTACAGCATCCATGGGATTTTGAAATACTCTTAATAGTTGGTCAAGAAAAGCATTAGACCACAACCATCCACCAAAGGAATTTACCTGTGCCTGTGTTGGATGATATACAGACCATAAAGCACTAGCAGAGCCTGAAGGTGGTGTATGGATAGGGCTATTACCTGTTCCTGTATCTGTTGGATTTAGCGGGGGAGTAACATCATCTGTGGCTGTATCTGTAGAAGTCTGTTGAATCACTTTCAGTAAGTAATCAAGAATATTTTTCGTTGTATCTGTTGGGGATATTTCGGTAGACGTTTGAGTTTGAGTGTCACTAATAGGATTTCCGTTAGCGTCAATAGCAGGAAATGGAACAGGTATATATCTAGTTAGATTACCTGTTTCGCTATTTGTAGGGCTATCACTATTCCAAACCATAGGATTAGCAAAAGAATCGGGATACTGGTTCTGTAGTGATTGAAGAGTAGAAGGTATGTCATTCCAGTCTGACACGTCGGGAAGCGTTGCACCAACTTGGTTGCCTATACCTTCAACGCCGGTACTAGAAACGGAATCGTATACTGCTAACCATGCTTGTTGTGCTAAATTTTTCGCATTATTTTTAGTAGCGGTAGGTCGTGGATAGCAATCAATTATCTGTTCATAGGTATTATGTGTAAAAGCATCATAACGCACCATTTTATTATCATATGTATGTCTGTGACCAAATTCAAACTTAAAGGTGCGAGAGTAGTTGAGCACACCATTATTATAATAATCTTCGCGGAAAGTGTGGTCACCCTCAACAGTAGTACATGCCACGAACATTCTATCACTATTGGAAGAACCTAATGGTAAGAAATTCATAAATTTGGCATTCGGGTCTGTCTCATCAGTATAAACAGTTACATTAATTTGACCACGATATGTGTTTGTCCAACTTATATAATTTCCAGCATATATAGGTATATTAATATTAGTGAAATGAGTCGGGTCTGGATTTTCATTAACAATATACAAAGGTTCAGAAAACGCTCCTTGCTGTTTCATATAATAGGCCATATATGCTAAAGCATTTTCGTTCATATATGCTTTAGCTTTACCCGTATCAGGGTCAAGACCTAATATAAAGTTGAACAATCCAGCAAACGGACTATCATCACCATTAGTAATACTATTCCAAGTTTCTGGATTCAGCGAGCTCATTCCTACAGAATCCCAAAAATCAGGAAACGCATTATATAGTGCGCTATCAATTGTTTTCCCTAGCCAAATACCAGTAGATGTTGCAGCCACTCCACTAGCAACAGAACCTGCTAGATAAAGAGCTTGACTGCCCAATCCACCACTAACAGGAAATCTGGTTGGCACCCAAGTTTGTACACCACCTGTGCCAACTTCATTTAAACCACCATACCAATTGCGTAAAGTACCACGCGATACATTTGCAACATTGGAGTTAATTGGATTTGGCATTGTAGTTATAGTTGGTTGAGTAGAAAATGCACTACCTGTCCATGCGCCATTACCATTATATTGAATCTCATAACCAGCTGTTCTTAGCTCTTTTGCTATTTCATTTGCCCATGCTTCCTGCGTTGTCAATCCACCAGCTCTGTATGGATTTGCCCTTAGTTTAGCTGTAATTGAATTAAGCAATTCTGTTTGCCCTGCATAATCAAGATTGTTTGCTGCATACTCTAGCAAATCCTCGAAATTAAGCAATTCAACCGTGGGATTAAATGTTGTAGTTGGCATTATGAAGCTACACCCCCTGAAGTAATCAAGATATATTCACCGCTATCAAGCAATCCCTGTGGAAAAGAAATAACATCTGTTTTAGTCTTTACTGTACTTTTCCACACATCGCCTTCCATGTATGTTGGTGATTCTCTATCGCCAATTGAAGCATCACTAACAGTAACGTCAAGATTAAGAATTTCAGCTCGAAAACTCATCAACACATCTACATTACAGTTAATGCGCCATATATGAGTACGTACACTGATTATATCCGTAATAAAGTAATATCTATTGAATGAGGGTATGTAACAGTAATTATACTGACTCGGATTTGTTGTTTCAATCAAGAAACTAGGATTGATAACGCTACTCTCACCGCGTAAAGCGCCAGTTAACTCATAAGCATTTGAAAGATTTTTTCTAACGGCCTGTCGCTCGGAACCGTTAATATAAAGTATGATTTCCATTTAAATCCTTCCGAACGTTCGGAACCGAACATAGGGCGCCTATTCCGAACGTTCGGAATAGGCGCCAGCAGAGAGGAATTACGAAGAAACTGCCGCGTAGAAAACAACAATATTCTCGTTAAAGTCATTGAAATATTGAGCATCAACCTTATACCAGTTATTGAAAAACTCTGCGCGGGCATTATAATGAGTGGTAACGCGCCTATCCTGATTGCACACACCCAAAGCATCGCGGTCAAACATGACACCAATAATGCCGTTGGCTACAATATCCACACCATCATTTGCACCATCAATGGTAACATTGATACTGGAAATTGAATTAGTATCATAATTAACACCACTACCCTGCCAGTAAGGAACAGTTTCAGCATTCGGAAGAGCCGTAAATTGGTCGTGGAAAGTGTCGGACTGATTGTAAACATCAGCGGCCTTTGCAAAGTCATTAAGCATTACAAAGTGCAACCTGTCCTTTGGAGTGAATCGAGCCTTACCGCCAATGTTAAAGAGCTTAGAGAGCTTCTTCATCCTGTCCTCATAGAGAGCCATATTATAAGAAGCGAACCTAATAAAGCGTGGGTCACTCATAGCGCTTGCAAGGTCAGTGTGGGTATTATTGGGATACTCCTGATTGTACATGTAAAGAAGATTTACAGCCTTAACAGAAGTGCCGGCATCATAACCAGTACCAGTACCATTACCAAAAGAATTAGCAATCGTGTGTGCAATAGCATTATTGATTGTACGCATGATAAGCGAATCAGTCTTTACAGTTTGACCGTTATAAATTGAGGTATCAATCATTGAGAAGAAAGCGTTAAGCTGAGACACGTTATCAAATGCAGACTTAACTTGACGCTCGGCAAAACTCATTTGAGTTTCAAAAGTGGTCTTACTGTTATAAAACTTAGCAGAGACACTAGGCTTACGGAACGTATCCTGTACATACGTCTGGCCGTCCTGAAGATTCCATGAATCGTTAGCCTGTGCAGTCGGCATTTCTGCTTGAATCTTCTCAAGAACAGAACCATATTCCCAAGAATCCATAAGAACACTCGGCGCGCTACCAGAATACGGGCGATTGACAAATACAACCTTCCCGATGTGGTCGATAAGAGAACGAGTGTAATTCTCAAATGCCGCGCTGCCAAGATTAGCAATAGCATCGCCAATCTCAACAACGTTAGACAAATCCTCATTTACTACAGCAGAATCGCCAAGAACCTCATTAGTAATGGCGTTTACAATTTGATAAATCTGTTCTACCTGCATTTTAATTTCCCTTCTTCCGAACGTTCGGAATTAATAAATAGACATAGTTAAAACACTATCAATATCATCGAACACTGATTTGAAAAAGTTCCATTGCCAAAGTTCCAAATCAGCCACCAACATTTCTTGTGGTGTATTAAAACCAATATTGCCATTTTTCTCTAAAGACCTAGTCGTTTCTGACTGTTCTTCAGACGTTCGCGTAAGATTATCAGTTCGTGTGTCTGTGGTGTCAACGGTGCCCGCAAGGTTTTGCGTTTCCGTTTCTGTTGCATCCTCATCCGTAGTAAGATTCTTTGTGTTCGTGTCTGAGTTGCTCGCTGTGTGCGTGAGAGCCCGCGTCCGTGTATCTGTGCCACTTGTAGTCTCCGTAAGATTCTTAGTTTCGGTTTCCGTCGTGTCAACAGTACCAGCAAGATTATCTGTTCTTGTCCCTGTAGTGTCTACATCTCTAGTATCACTTCCTACCGATTCATCGGAATTAAATCCAAAGATACCATCTAATGTATCACTAGAGCCAACAGTACCAACAGTACCAGTATTAGTAGTATCTGTATCAGTTACCGTTGTGTCTGTTCCTGTGTTAGTAACAGTATTAGATTTCTGAATACTTTCATTTCCACCATCACTTTCTTGTTTAGTGATATTATGAGTGTCTGTGCCTGTATTCTTTATCTGTCTATCTGTTACTACTTGGTCAGTACCAGTATTAGTAGTATCAGTATCAACAACACGTTGCTGAGTACCTGTATCACGAAAAGTTCCGCTATCATCTGAATTAATAGTCTCCTCTTCGGTCAACATGTAGTTATAAAGAGGATTGTACTCAATGTTGTAAATGTCCCAAAGGCGATTCCATTTGTCTTTGAAAGTTGTATATAACATTAGAGCAATCATATTGCGTTCAACTGTAGTCAAAGGTTCTACAACCTCATCAGTCAAAGCGCTAGTTAAATCTACAACAAATGGTGATATCAACTTTCTAGCAGACTGTAAATAATATCCATAATTTAGAGCTGCTGGACTTGTTTGCACCCATGGCACATCTAATTGAGCCAAATCATTAAAGATACCATCACTCATCGTCTGGTTTATCAGATTCGGGTACATCATCTGTACCGTTATCCTCTTCTTCCTCGGGTTCCACATTATCATCACCCCCTTCACTTTCCGAACGTTCGGACTGCTCAATCTGTGCTTTCATAATATCATGAGCCAGCTCCGTCTCTTCAATATTATCTTTCCAAGAGCTTGCCCAATCTACAGACCAATCAGTACCAAACATATCATTTACTTGCTCAATCCAAAGTTTACGACAATTCATCATATCATCAACCAAAGGAAGAAGCATATCATCGTTCAACTGTGATTCATTGCTAGTAATAGCTTCACGTTTCATATTATAATTAGCATTCAATCCAAGCTCATTGAACCAAGATGCTTTCATATATTGATGAAACTCAATTAAGTCTGTCAAACGCTGATAATTATGCTCTCCATAAGGTTGTGTTGTAATACCATCAAAAAATTGTTGTGACGCTATTACACCATTCTCACCAGCTTCAATATCATCAAGATATTTTTGAGCGCTCGCATATGTAGAATCATCTTTTGCGTCAATCAATGCAGCAATACGTGAGTTGATATCAACCATTCGCATTGTGATATCATTTTCCACAAGCAGTGAAGCATACCGCTTAAACATGGGCATAAGACCGTAATAGAGGCTATCGTTATGAGCCAACACACAATCCTCACCGATGGTGTAAGTCTTAAAGAGATTCAGATAAGGATTAGCTACCACATATTTAGTCGGGATATAATACTCGTTTGGTTCACCACCCCAGTTACCAAAACAGACATATAATTTGCCCTCGTGTTCAATAATAACAGAATGTCCGTTTGTCATGATGTAAATTTCAATCATCTTCTGAGGAATGGTATCGGGCAACCCCTTATACTCAAACATTGATTGCACACGATTAAGCATATAATTTACATATGACCTCACCGCCTTATCTTTGTTCTTGAAATCATATTCACTAATAAAACTACCCAAACCAAAGAAATTGAACTCCATGTTCACCCCCTTTCCGAACGTTCGGAACGCGCTCAGCTCATCGCGTTCTTTCAGAACATTATATCACAAACTGGATGTTATGTCAAGACCCGAACTTGTGTTCGGTTTTACAAAATAATCGAACGTCCGTTTGTTTTAGGGGGGGTTATTT
>Ga0247608_10005384_pt1 | contig 13850 bp, 10 predicted proteins | sample 176DNAGHGlowgp2_FD_193490 | JGI IMG/M metagenome (GOLD analysis project Ga0247608, IMG submission 193490) | Sheep rumen microbial communities from Palmerston North, Manawatu-Wanganui, New Zealand - 1766 DNA GHGlow gp2 | ecosystem: Host-associated > Mammals > Digestive system > Stomach > Rumen ...
CTCCTCGCCCAGCTCGTGGCGGTTGAGTGCCAGGGCCGACTCCTGGCTGCGGGCTACGCGCGTCACTGCCCTGGGGTCGCACAGTATGTCGCTGTCCATGAGCAGGAGCTCCCTTCCCCTGACCACCTGTCCGGCCAGATAGAGCGAGAAGATGTTGTTGTTGTGTTCATAGTCGGCATTGTCGATGAAATGTATGGTCAATGCCGGGTAGCGCTGCGTGAGATGGCTGCGCACCATGTCTGCCCGGTAGCCGGTGACCACCACCAGCCGCCTGACTCCGGCCAGCAGCTGCGCGTCGACGATGCGCTCCAGTAGCGTCTTACCGCCCACTTCGAGCAGGCACTTGGGACGCGTGTCGGTAAGCGGGCGCAGTCGTCGGGCCATGCCTGCGGCAAGTATTACTCCTGTCATCTTCGAGCTATTTCCAGTATGGTGTCACAAACAGCCTGCGTCTGCTCCCTGCGACCCAGTGTGATGCGTACGCAAGACTCCAGCCCCTTGTCGGTCATGAACTTAATCTTGTAGTCCTGCGCGGCCAAGGCCTGCTGCAGGGCCTCCTTGATTTCGGGCGGGTACTTGATGAGTATGAAGTTGGCCACCGACTTGTAGACCTTGAAGCCTGGCAGCTGGCCCAGGCACGCCTTGTAGAGCCGCCGGCCCCATTCCATGTCGTTGGCACAGCTCCGGTAGTGCTCGTCGCTGTCGAGGGCGGCCAGGGCCACGGCCTCGGAGAAGCGGTTGTAGCCCAGGTACTTGTTGACCCAGCTCAGGAACTGCTCGTGGCCCTTGCCTATGAAGCCAAAGCCGCAGCGCAGGCCGGGCAGTCCGTAGAACTTGGAGAGCGTGCGCGAGATGATGAGGTTGCCGTACTTGTTCACCAGCGGAGCTATGTAGTCCACGTCGGTAGTGATGAAGCTGGCGTAGGCCTCGTCGACGAGCACGATGGTGTCGCCAGGGATGCTCTCCATGATGCGGCCTATCTCGTCGGCGGTCAGGCTGTTGCCCGTGGGGTTGTTGGGCGAGGCCAGCAGCAGCATACGGGGATGCAGGCGGTTGGTATAGTCTATGATTTCGTCGACGTTGTAGGCAAACGTGTCGTCGTGCTCGTAGAGCGGGTAGAGCTGGAACTGGCCGCCACACTCGCTGGCCACCTTATTATAATACCACCACGAGAACTGGGGGATGAGTATTGTCCGGTTCACCTGTGCGCTGTTGTTGCCGCTCTCGTCGGTGGTCAGGAAATAGTGTATGGCGTTCTTCAGTATGTCCTCGCCGCCGTAGGCCAGCAGCACCTGATCCTCGCTCACGCCGTAGATCTGACTCAGGCGCACCGACACCACGCTTTTCTTTCCCTGGTCGTAGATGCGCGTGTAGAAGCACAGCTCCTTGGGGTCGAAGTTCTTGATGGCCTCGACCACCTTGGGACTGGGCTCGAAGTTGAATTCGTTTCTATCGAGATAGTTCATTGATTATCATGTTTACTTAAAAACGCATAAACTTTTGCTTGTCGTTCAGAATTAAGATGCAAAGATATGCAATCTTGACGATATGGCCAAAAAATATGCACTTTTTTTCCTGAACGACGGGAAATTAGCGTCGGCGCAGGTAGGCTTCCACGCGGTCGGCCATGTTCTGGCGTATATAGGGGTAGTAGAATTTCAGCTCTCGGTCGTGGTAGTTGCCATCCTTTCCTATCACGGGCAGCAGTCGGCGCTGCTGGTAGCCGTCGACGAGCAGCAGGTGGCTCTCAGGATGGCAGCGCACCGTGAGGCCGTTGCCAAAGGTTGCGGCAACGGTGTCGGTGCGCCAGTTCACGGGATTGATGCACAGCACGTTGCCGTCCGTCACTATGGGGACCGTACACTCTGGCGAGCGCACCGAGTTGTAGCAGATGGTCACGCCCAGGTCGGTGGCCTCCTGGGCGGGCTTGATGGTGGAGCAGGTGTCAACATCCTGCTGCGACACCTTGTAGCCTATGACGTAGGCCGCCACCATGCGCTGGTAGACGCTGTCGGGCATCTTGCGCATGATGTCGAGCATGGCATGGGCACCCTGGCTGAAGCCGGCCAGGATGAAGGGTCGCCCCTGGTTGAAATGGCGCAGGTAGTGGTGCCAGCTGCGCTCAGTGTCGCCCAGCGGAACGGCCAGGCGCGACAAGGCAAGCGACTCGCTGGTCCACGACTGAATGGTGGCCTGCCTGTAGTAGGGAGAGAAGTAGTTGAGGTTGCCAGAGAACAGGGAGTCGACAGCCCGCATCTCCTTGGCCATGCCAGGGCAGCTGCCCTTGTCGTAGGTGTTGGCGTGGTGGCAGCTGTCGCCATTGAGCAGATAGTCGCCCGTCTCGGTAGAGATGATGTAGAAGAGGTCGGCCGGGGCCTCGCGCCACCTGATGAACCACTGCGTGGAGTCGCCGTAGTCGGGAGCCTGGGGCAGCACCTGCCGGCCCTCTGTCGGCGCAGAGGGCACGCTGGCCGTCGACACGCAGGCCATCACGGCAAGAATAAGCAGCAGTGGTACGAAAAACGATCTCATTCTGGAAAAGGAAATTCCACAAATATTTAGATTGAGGGTGCAAATGTACAAAAAAAAGACGAAAACAACAAATTATTCGCAAAAGTTTATTACTTTTGCAAACTCATTATCATCAACCATGGCTAATACGCACAATCTCAGCAGATGGCACGCTGCGGCCAGCACCTGGGTGCTGACCGCATGGGCCATGGCTTGCTGGGCTTTCTTCGAATGGTGCTATCCCTACCACTTCTTCTTCAAGGAGCAGCAGCAGCTCGTGCTGCTCACCAAAACCCATCTCAGCGCCTATCTGGACCAGGGCTGCGGCTGGATGGCGAGCCTGGTTGGCGACCTGCTCACCCAGCTATACTACTACAGGTTTGCGGGAGCCGTGGTGCTCACGCTCTGCCTGCTGGCCGTGGGCCTGCCGCTATGGCTGGCCTTGCGGCGCTGCGGCGTGGGGCGCATGGTGGCCACCGCCATAGCCTTGGTGGCCATGACCGTCGAGGCCGTGTTCCAGCTGCGCCCCAACTTTCCGCTCTCAGCCACCGTGGCTGTGGCCCTGTGGGCTGTGGCGCTGTGGCTCGCAGTGCTACTCGTCACGGCCAGCCACAGGCGCTGGCGGCGGCTCCTCGCCCTGGCGGCCTCGCTGGCCATCGTGGCCCTGGCCGCCTGGACGGCTGGCACGCCACGCCTGGGGCGCATAGCCGCGCCAAACTGGGAGCTTGAGCGATACCTGGCCATCGACAACGAGTACTATTTCGGCAACTACGACCGAGTGGTGAGCTTAGTGGAGCAAACCGAGGACCCGTCGCAGGAGATGAAGTTCTTCTACAACCTCGTCATGGCACAGCGCGGCGAGCTGCCCGACCACTTGCTCCAGCTGCCCGCCACCGACCTGGGCACCTTCTACCACATAGGCCCCGACACGCCGCTGCCCACCATCCGCATGATGAACGAGCTTTACTGGGCACTGGGCGACATGACCTTCACCGAGCGGGCGGCCATGATGGCCTGTGTCTTCTCGGCCAACAATCGCAACGTGCGCATGGTGAGGCGGCTGGCCGAGTGCAACCTCGTGAGCGGCAACGAGGCGGCCGCCGCGAAGTACCTGCGACTGCTCAGCCACACGCTGGCCTACCGCCAGACGGCACGCCAGCTGCCACAGAAGATAGCACAGTCGGGGAAAGCTGCCTTCCAGAACCGACAGGACACACTCGCCGTGAGCGACAATGCCCACTTCCTGATGATGCAGCTGCTCGACTCCAACCCCGACAACACCGTCGCTCTCGACTACCTGCTCTGTAGCGACCTGCTGCTCAAGGACATCAACAACTTCAAGCGCGACTACGACCGCTACTGCACCGACCGCCCACGGCTGAAGCGCCTCTACCAGGAGGCCCTGTGCATCTACCTCGCAGGCACCAACGCTCCCGAGGAGCAGTGGCGACGCTATATCGTCATGGGCGACGTTGTCAGCCGTTTCTCACAGTATAACCAGCAGCGCCGCCATCCGAGCTTCAAGGGAACCTACTGGTACTACTTCGACACAGCCAAACCACCCGTACCACAATGACACACACACGCCATACCCTACCCCACTCCCCCGCGTCGGCAGCCCTGCTGGCCATACTCATGGCCGTGGTGCTCGCAGCCTGCACGCCCACGCCCCACGACGCGGTGGAGAGCGGCGAGGCGCCGCCCATCTACCCCGACTATGCCGACGTGGCCATACCGCCCAACATAGCCCCGCTCAACTTCATGCTGCGTGCCGACGACTGCGAGGCCCTGCAAGTGGAGGTGACAGCCTCGGGCGACGACACCGGCGGCCTGACACTGAACAGCAGGGGCAACGAGGCCCTGTTCGACCTCGACGAGTGGCACAGCCTGCTCAGCTCCCACAAGGGCGACACGCTGCGCGTGAGCGTCACGGCCCTCATCGGCGGACAGTGGACGGCCTACCGCAGCTTCACCTGGTATGTGGCACCAGAGCCCATCGACGCCTGGCTCACCTACCGCCTCATCGAGCCCGACTACGAGGTGTGGAACCGCATCGTGCTACAACAGCGCTGCGTGGAAAGCTTCGACGAGGCGCCACTGGCCGACCACCAGCGGCAGGACAACCGCTGCATGAACTGCCACACACCAGCCCGGCAGCGGCCCGACCTGAGCATGCTCTACGTGCGCGGCGAAGGCGGCGGAGCCATACTCAACCGCGGCGGCCACCTGCGCAAGCTCAACCTCAAGGGCAAGTCAATGGTGTCGGGAAGCGTCTACTTCGGATTCTCGCCCACGGGCCGCTACGTATGCTTCTCCACCAACGTCATCATACCTGCTTTCCACAGCCTCCACAACAAGCGGCTGGAAGTGTACGACTCGCGGTCGGACGTCTACGTGGCCGACCTCGACAGGCAGTGCTTCCTGAGCAGCCCACTGACGAGTAGCGGCAAGGTGCTGGAGACCTTCCCCACCTTCTCGCCCGACGGGCACTACATCTACTACTGCGCAGCCGACAGCGTGCCCCTGCCCGAAGACCTCCACCGCCTGCAGTACTCGCTGGTGCGCATCGGCTTCGACGAGCAGACCGGGCAGATAGGCAACCGCACCGACACCATAGTCAGGGCCGCCGACGGTGGCTCCGTGTGCCATCCACGGCTGTCGCCCGACGGGCAAAGGCTGCTCTACACCGTGCAGCGATACGGCACCTTCCCCATCTGGCACCAGGAGGCCGACCAACGCATGCTCAACCTTGCCACTGGCCAAGTGGACAGCCTCACGCTGGTCAACAGCCCCATGAGCGACACCTACCACTCGTGGAGCAGCAACTCCAGGTGGTTTGTCTTCGCATCGAAGCGCGACGACGGCCTCTACGGCAAGCCCTACTTCTGCTACGTCGACCCACAGGGCCATGCCCACAAGCCCTTCTGCCTGCCGCAGCGCAGTGCCAAGCGCTACGACGAGTGCCTCAAGTCGTTCAACGCCCCAGAGCTTTGCACCGGTCGTCTGCCCTTCGACCCCGACGACGTGGCGCGCGCCATGAAGCAGGAGGCCCTGCAGTTTGAGGAGGACAAATAGGAGGAAAGAAGCTTTAAAGACAACAACACGAATAAGGGCAACACCCAAAAAAGAACAGATAATCATGAACAAGACAAGACTCTGGCTCACCGCAGCCATCCTAACCCTCGTGTGCGGCCTGTGGCTCACCGCCTGCCGCTCAACCCAAGACGACAAGACTGCCCTCGCCGCCACCGACGACAGCAGCCAGTTTGTAACCCTCACCGACGCCGTGCCCGACGCCATCCTGGAGATTCGCTACTTCGCCACCTACAACTTTGTAGGCTCGCGCATCGACGGATACCTTGAACCCACGGCACTGCTCACGCGCGTGGCCGCCGACAGCCTGCGCGCCGTGAGCGACGACCTCAGAGCGCAAGGCTACAGGCTCAAGATCTACGATGCCTACCGCCCACAGCAGGGCGTAGACCACTTCGTGCGCTGGGCCAAGGAGATAGCCGACACCCTGATGAAGCCCTACTTCTACCCCGACCTGGACAAGAGCGTGCTCTTCGAGCAGGAGTACATCTACGAGCGCAGCGGCCACACGCGAGGCTCCACCCTCGACCTCACGCTCTTCGACATGCGCACCGAGAAGGAGGTAGACATGGGCGGCACCTTCGACTGGTTTGGCCCGGAGAGCCACCCCGACTTCTGCGGCAACCCCGAAACGGGCCAGTACACCGGCGACAACAGCAAGAGTCCTGTAGGCCGCACCATCAGCGAGGCGCAGTTTGCCAACCGTATGCTGCTTCGCCGGGCCATGATGCGCCACGGCTTCAAGCCATTAGCCACTGAGTGGTGGCACTTCACCTTGAACAACGAGCCGTTCCCCGACACCTACTTCACATTCCCCGTGCGCCAGCTCAGCCCTCAGTAGTCGTAGAGCCTGACGTGTAGTATTTTCCACTCACCCACGCCTATCCTTACGTGCCGCCCCTGGTGGGTCTGGTCCCCGTTGTGGCGGCGCAGGAAGGTGAGCTGTCCGTCGTGGCCTATGGCCACCTCGTCGACGGCAAGCAGTCCTAACCGATGGCCGTGGAAGCGTTGGGCCTCGCCGCCGGGAGCCGTGGCGGGCGAGGTGTCGCCATGCTGTGCAAAACCGTCCTCGCCCAGCTGGCGCCGAGCCTCCTGCGCCAGCTCCGAGCGCGTCTTGAAGTCTACCACCACGCCACTGCCTGCCAGCACATAGTCATACCTACCGAGCCTCACCAGCATGGCACCGCCCTCCGGCCAGGTGCTGCCGTCGGTGGCCCGCGGGTCCCAGGGCAGGGTGAAGAAATGGCGGCAGGTCATCACCACGCCCTCGTCGTCGATGGTGCGCTCACGGTCGTCCTGGTCGAAGAGCAGTCCCCAGGTGCGCGCCTTGAGCGGCTGGCTGAGCGCGCTGAGCGTGTAGAGCTGGCGTAGCAGCGCATAGGCCTGGGTAAGGCTCTCGGTGTCGGTGGCCGACGCCTGGTCGATGGCGAAGGGCGAGAATCCCAGCGCGCAGTGCTCGCCAAAGGCATAGAGTGCCCTCACGCCGCTGTTCTGGCAGCACCGGCTCTCTGGTATAAACAGTCGGTTGTCCACCCGCTGCCCATCCTGCGGGCGCGGAGGCATGGCATACTGTGCCGCCCACTGCTTGAAGCCGCTGTCGTAGATGTCGGGAGCCAGCAGGTCGATGGACGGCGCGCCAGCTTTCCAGAACGTGGCCAGGTGGGCCAGTGGCCCGGCCGACGGGTATTCGCCTGGCCGCCGCCCGCGGCTGTTCATGGCGGCGTTGACATAGAGCGGCACAGGGTGTATCTGGCGGGCAGCCTGTGCCAGGCGCTCCACGTAGCAGGCGTAGTGATAGGCCATGAACTTCTCGTCGGCATAGTCGTCGGTGCCAAACACGTCGGCCCAGGTGCTGCCACCACGGCCTGCGCGCTTGCCCAGCGCCCGGAGCAGCGACGCAGGCACAGCCTGGCGGTAGGCCTGCTCGGCCAGTGGCGAGTGGTCGCGCGCCGACTCGAGCATACCTATCTCGTTCTCCACCTGCACCATGGTCACCACCCGCCGCTGCGGGTCGCGCTCGGCAATGTGGCGCATCAGCGCCGAGAAGGCCCTGAGGTCGGCCTGCAGCACGGCCTCGCTAAAGGGCGTGGCTATCTCCAAGGGCTTGCCAGCAGCGGTCTGGGCGCGTGGAAAGCGGCGCGTGTCGCGCTTTAGCCACTCCGGGGCGTAGCACGACATGGAGTTCTTCCATGCGCCAAACCAGAGCAACACCACCTGGAGCCCCTGCTGGCGCGCCACGTCGATGGTGCAGTCGGTGAGCGTGAAGTCAAGCTTTCCCTCCACAGGTTCGAGCAGTTCCCAGTAGACGGGCACGAGCACCGTGCTAAGCCCCAGCACCTTCATGCGGGGCAGCACCTGCCTGATGTCGTCGACCGACGTGGCGGCCGAGTTGCTCAGCTCTCCGCCCAGCAGCGGGCACAGTGAGTCCAAGGCAGCATCGGTAGAGCGATGCTGCCACGTGGTGGCAGGCGCTGTGGTGGCGAGGCATAGTAGCACAGCCGCCACGACAGCCGCCAAAGGGCACCTCACAATATATTTCATCACATTCAGTTTTTAGTTATTGTATTTTGGGGACAAAGATAATAAAAAATCGCGAGACAAACGAAAAAAAGGACAGGAAAATCGCAGGCCGTTGGTCGCTGGGCAAGGGCCTTCGCGGGCATGGTTTTGGCTTTGCTGCAAAAGTCACTGACTTTCGCGCGAAAAGCACTGACTATTTTGCAAAAAGCACTGACTTTCGCGCGAAAGTCAGTGCTTTTTGTGCAGCAATGCCAATATGTTGAGCAACAACAAGATAGAAAACCGTCTACGGCCTCTTATCCATAATCAGTCTAAACAGCGTAAGCAGGCCCCGACGGGTTTCCCTCAAGCGAGGCTACTCGTAGTAGGTGATGGTGCGCGAGGTTTCTATCTCCTGTCCCATCATGGTAGTCTTGCGACTTGTCCAGTTGCCGTGGGAGTCGTACTTGTAGTCGGTATAGGGTATCGACATGGTCTGTCCGCCGAGGTTCATCTCCTGGGAGGCAGGAGCGCCGTTGTCGTTGTAGGTGTAGGCGGTGGTGATGTCGTTGCCCATGACGTTGACGGTCTGGCTCTTGAGCTTGCCGTTCTCCCACTTGAACGAGACGGCCACTTGCTGGCCGCGCATCTCCCACTTGGCCGACTGCAGGTAGCCCTCGGCATCGTAGACGGCATCGGCCATGCCGGCGCGCTGCATCTTGCCGTCCTGGCTGAAGTCGATGTTGATGTCGGCGCCCATGAGCGTCATCTTGATAGCCTTCACTGGGCCCTTGGCCTCGTTGAGTTCTACATCGTGGAACTTGGTCTGTGCCTGCAGGCAAAGCGATGCCATCAGCACTGTCATCATCAGGAATAATTTTTTCATGTCCTTAGTCTTTTTGGTTTTACTAATTGAGTACTATTGTCTGGTTACGGCCCCTTGAGGGGGCTTCCACTTTTGCTTTGACGCTGGCGGTGGGCCAAGGTTTAGTCCGGGGCTGCGATTTTAGCGGCGGGGGAGAAGGGGGAGGCGAGACCCCGGCGGCAAAACCGCCGGGCACACTGTAGGCGGCAAGGGGTGGTCAGCCCAGCTCCTTGGTGAGTATGCTCTCCAGCTCCTCGGCGGAGAGGTTGAGGTGGAACTTGCCCTTGATGGCCACTGATATGCCGCCCGTCTCCTCGCTCACCACCACCGCCAGGGCATCGCTGTCCTGCGACATGCCCATGGCTGCGCGGTGGCGCAGGCCCAACTCCTTGGGGATGTCCATGTCGTGGCTCACGGGCAGTATGCAGCCGGCAGCCTTGATGCGGTGGCGGGAGACGATCATGGCTCCGTCGTGGAGGGGTGAGTTCTTGAAGAATATGTTCTCTATGAGCCGCTGGTTGACTGAGGCGTCGATCACGTCGCCCGTGCTCACAATGTAGTCGAGCGGCATGGTGCGCTCCATGACGATGAGCGCGCCCACCTTGCCCTTGCTCATGCTCATGCAGGCCATGACCACGGGCATGATGGTGGCCTTGAGCTGGCGCAGGTCCTGCTTGCCGTTGTTGTGGGAAAGCAGCATCGACAGCGAGCGCACGCGGTCGTGGGCACCCAGGTTGTAGAGAAACTTGCGTATCTCCTCCTGGAAGATGACGATGACGGCTATCACGCCCACGCTCACCAGCTTGTCCAAGATGGAGCCCAGCAGGCGCATCTCGAGCACTTGCGACACGAAGAGCCACATCACGACGAAGAGCATGATGCCTATGAAGACATTGAGCGAGCGCGACTCGCGCATCAGCCTGTAGATGTAGAACAGCATGAGTGCCACCAGGAAGATGTCGATGCAGTCTTTTATGCCAAATTCTATGAACATGTTGCAGAATGGATGGTGGTAAGTGGTGAAGGGTTATTGCTTGAGAGCAGCGTAGAGCCTGACGCACTCCACGGCCTGCCTTACGTCGTGGACGCGCAGTACGGAGGCTCCCTTGGCCAGGGCAATGGTGTTGAGCACGGTGGTGCCGTTGAGGGCCTCGGCGGGTGTTATGCTCAGCAGGCCGGTAATCATCGACTTGCGCGACAGGCCCACCAGCACGGGCAGCTCCATCACGGCCAGGCGTTCGAGCTGGCCGAGCAGTCGGTAGTTGTCGTCGAGGGTCTTGCCGAAGCCGAAGCCTGGGTCGACCAAGATGTCTTTCTGCCCCAGGTCGCGCAGCTGCTGCACCTGGGTGGCCAGGGTGATGAGCATGGAGCGCAGGTCGGCCTGGCGCGAGGTGAGCACGTAGGGCACGCCAAGGCGTGCCACCAGGCGGAACATCTGCGGCGAGGGGTCTACGTCGTTGACGATGTCGGCTCCAAACTGCTCCACGGCCATACGGGCCACGGCGGGGCGGAAGGTGTCGACGGAGAGCGTGGTGTAGGGCAGCTCGCGGCGCACCACGTCGAGGGCCTGGGCCAGCCGCCGTAGCTCCTCGTCCTCGGTGGCCACGGTGGCTCCGGGGCGCGTGGAGCAGGCTCCCACGTCGATGATGGTGGCTCCCTGGGCCACTATCTGGTTGGCGCGCTCGGCAATGGCGGCATCGGTCTGCTGCCGGCTGGCAGCGTAGAACGAGTCGGGCGTGGCATTGAGTATGCCCATCACCTGCGGCTGGCTCAGGTCCAGCAGGCGGCCCTTGATGTTCAGCGTGTAGTCCATGTGGGTTAGGGGCTATGGGTTGTTGACTTTGATGACGCGCAGCGAATAGGGCGGCAGCTCCACCGACCGTCCGGCGGGCAGGCTCACGACGTGGCACTGCGTGCGCTGCTCCTCGGGCTTGCCCTCGAAGCCCTCGGCCTGTGTACCCTCGGGCAGGGAAAGGCCCTCAAGGCTGAGCTGCAGGGGCACGGGCAGGGCGTTGACCAGCTTGAGGTACTGCTCGCCGGTGGTGCTGTTGGCCACGAGGCTCGCCGCCACGCGGTGGCTGAGCTGTTGGTCGGCAATGGCCAGGTGGGTGGCTATGTACTCGTTGCCGCTGGCGTTGGAGAACAGTCGCTGCACGTCGTAGGCTGGCGTGGTGCGCAGGCTGGTGTTGTTGAAGTAGATCATGTCGGGGTTCCAGTTGGCGTTGCCCTCCTTGCAGAGCAGGGGCGCATAGCTGGTCATCACCACCACGTCGGCGTTGCGCTCGATGTCGGTGAGGTAGATGGCCTCGGCCAGTGCCGTCTCCACGTTGGGGCGCTTGGCCTTGGTCGACGCCGCCCACTCGCCCAGGTACACCTTCGCCCCCTGGCGGTCGTAGCGGTCGTAGTAGTTGCGGTGGTGGAGGAACCAGCCGGTGGACTCGTAGTAGTGCTCGTCGACCATGTACTGCAGCCCAGGGTTGCGGCGGGTGAAGTCCCAGCCCTCCTGGTAGTCGGCCGAGGGGGAGTGGAACGGCCCGACGGTGCCGCACACCTTGATGTCGGGATACTTCTGGCGTATGGCCTTGCATATCATGGCGTAGCGCTCCTCGAACACGGTGGAGATGATGTCCTCGTTGCCTATACCTATATATTTAAGGTGGAAGGGTTCGGGGTGTCCGGCCTCGGCGCGCTTGCGCGCCCAGGGCGAGGTGGCCGGGTCGCCATTGGCCCACTCTATGAGGTGCAGCAGCTCGTCGATGTAGGCGGGCATCTGGCTCATGGGTATGCCTCCCTGCTGCCCACCGTAGCCCTCGGCATCGTTGGCCGAGTTCTGGCAGGGCACGCCCGCCGCCAGCACGGGCAGCGGCTCGGCGCCTATGTCTTCGCAGAACTGGAAGTACTCGTAGAAGCCCAGTCCTCGCGTCTGGTGATAGTGCCAGATGTTCATGTCGGGCTTGCGGTCGTAGAGCGGGCCTATGGTCTCTTGCCAGTGGTAGATGTTGGCGAGTCCCTGGCCGTGGCTCATGCAGCCACCGGGAAATCGCACGAACTTGGGCTTCAGGTCGGCGATGGCCTGTGCCAGGTCGCGGCGGAGGCCGTTTTTGCGGCCCATGAATGTCTCGCGGGGAAAGAGGCTCACCATGTCGACGGCGGCCTCGACATCCTTCAGTGCCACCAAGGCCAGCCGGGCATTGGCCTCGCTGCGGCGGGGCTTGAGCGTGGCGCTATAGGAAGTCCAGCCAGTGCCCTGCGCCTTCAGCTTGTCCTGCGCCAGCACCTGGCCGTCGGCGTCGATGAGGCTCACCACAAACTGCTTCTTACCCCCCGACGGCAGGCACACGTACATGGAGAAGTCGTAGAGCGCGCCGCCCTCAACGGCCATGCCGCCCCAGCCCTCGTTGTAGAGCGTGTCGTGGCGGAGCACCACGTAGTGGGGATTGTTGGCCGACAGGGGCTGCCGGGTCTCTATGCGCAGTGGGCCGCTCTGGCTCCAGGCCGTGGCGGCGCTCCATCCCTTGTGGTCGCGGCCACTGTACTCGAAGTCGCGGTTCTGGACCAGCTCGGCATAGAGGCCACCATCGGCGGCATAGCTGATGTCCTCGAAAAACACGCCAATGAGCTTGTCGCTGATGGGCTTGCGATTGGCTGTGCTGACGGTGAGCGTGCCCTTCATGGGCGAGGTGAGGGTGGAGAGCCTCTTGGCATCGTCGTGCATACGCTCGCTACAGAGGCGCTGGTCTTCGTGCTGTGCGTCGAGGTGGCGGGCTATGGCCATGAGTTCGTCGGCGGTTATCTCGAAGCGGTTGCCGTCGACGAGCTTACCCCCTATCTCCACCGTGTCGCGTATCCACAGGTCGTCGTCGACCTCGCAGGCCACGGCAGGCTCAAAGCGTCGGAAATCGTCGGACGCCCTGACGTAGCGCTTGCCCTCGGCCGAGCGGTAGTAGATGTCGGCGGCGTTGCCAGCGGCCAGCACCACCGGACTGAGGCACTGGCGCGTGGCCACGCGCGGATAGTCCTGCGGCCGCCAGGTGATGAGGTCGCGGCTGTAGGCCGCGGCAAACACGGGCGAGTGGTCGTTGACCTGCCAGACGGCCCGCCACGTGCCGTCGTCGGTGCGGGCCACCGAAGGGGCGTACATTTTTTTCTCAGCGCCCCAGGTGCCATAGTCGCTGGCGCAGAGCTGCCCCATGGCGTTCCACTGCCCATTGCCAAAGTAGGCTATGTGCAGGCCGCTGCGCTCGTCGGGAGCGTAGAGCATGACGACGTAGGTATTGTCCTCGGAAGGCTGGTCGAGCAACAGCTGGACCTGGGCGGTGGCGGTGCCCCCAAGCATGGCTCCCATGGCGGCCAGCAGCAGGTTAAGTAGTTTGTTGGTCATTTTCCTGGTTGTATTAGACGTGACGGCTTGCACTGGCTGCAAACCAGCGGCAAATATAGATATAATTCCCGAATTACAAGTCAGTCGAGACAAAGAATTAAGTTTTCTTTAGAGGAAAGCTACGACAAAAAACCGAAAACCGCAAACAACTGGCCATTCTTTCTGATAATCTAAGGCCTGCTTGATGCCTCCCACCAACGCCACTGGGGACAGCTCGTCGAACGAAAGGGCCAATCGGAAGGCAAACAAATGTTATTTCACCCTTCTCCCCGTAGAAAAAAGGCTATTTGTGCTGGATTGTGGAGGAAATAGACTATCTTTGTAGCCGACTTTGGGAACGCCTTCGCCCTCGCCCGCCACAGATGAGGGCGAAGGCGCCCGCGTTCCCAGGCAAAACAGTTAAATAACCATTAGTTATATAGAAGCCCCAGAGAAAAATGAGACACACATTGTTAGCATTTGCCATGCTGCTCGCCATGGCAGCCTATAGCCAGAACAAGC
>Ga0247608_10005385_pt1 | contig 13849 bp, 14 predicted proteins | sample 176DNAGHGlowgp2_FD_193490 | JGI IMG/M metagenome (GOLD analysis project Ga0247608, IMG submission 193490) | Sheep rumen microbial communities from Palmerston North, Manawatu-Wanganui, New Zealand - 1766 DNA GHGlow gp2 | ecosystem: Host-associated > Mammals > Digestive system > Stomach > Rumen ...
AGATCGAAGAAAAAATCCGTGATGGAAAATTCCAGCAGGCGGTTCATATTCTTGCCTGGATGCTTTCTCAGAAAAGATAACATGCAGGCATGATACCGGATCCTCTGGGTCCGGTTTTTATGATCCGCGGCATCCTGCAGAGAAATGAAGGACACGGAAACACCTGCGTGCATGTAAAAGAAGCCATAATGAAATATTCATCATGACCCCTATGCCCTGTCATTGAAGAAAAACTTTGCAGATACCAGTTCCCTGAGTAAGTCAGTCTTTTGTGTAGAGAATCAGGGAAATCATTTCAATCGGCTCATCCACGGCCTGAATGGAATGACATTCGCCATCGCCGCAGTAACAGACATCTCCTGGATTGACATCCGTAACGGTGCCGTTGTCATTGTATTTTCCGTGTCCGGAAAGGATATAATACGTCTCCGCGTCCCCGTGATGGGTATGAAGACCGAACTGGGTTCCGGGATGAACGGTTGTGTGGCAGAACGCTCTTCCTTTGTGTTCCATCTCGTCGGGGCCGTTCAGGAGATCTCTTACGGTAATTTCTCCGATGCCGTCAAACGGTGCGGGTTTGGTTACGGTGTTTTTTTCACTGCTTCTTCTGATCATGATTGTTTCCTCCTGCAAAACACATGTTTCGCCTGCTGATTCAAGTATATATGATGCGCTCATGGGAATGCACGGAAAACGGAGTTCACCTGCAGTCGGGACATACGTAAGCGGGTATTTGAAAAGGGGACGGCTGTCCCCTGAAACTGGATTCATGAAGTTAGTTCCCGTTTTCTTTCTTCCTGCTTTTTACATAGGCTTCAAAGACGGGAATGATCGGGTCGCTGAGCTCTGAAGGCAGCTCATCCAGCGCGAAGAAGCGTGCCTGTGACATCTCCTCTTTCTGAGGAGTAAGCGTTCCGTGATACTTGGAACAGGTATATACGATCTCAACGTTGTATACTTCATCGCCATTGGGATAGATATAATGCGTGCGTTCTCCGGAGTTGATCATGAAGAATTTCAGTTCTTCGGCAATAAGTCCGAATTCCTCCTTCAGCTCACGTCTTGCGCAGTCTTCAATCGTCTCGCCCAGTTCAATGGATCCTCCGGAATACCCCCACTTGTGATTATCCGTGCGCTTCCCCAGCAGGATTTCGCCTTTTTCGTTTTCTATGATGACACTGGCGGCACACTGCATCAGCGGCCGGTGGCCGACCAGTTTTCTGAGATCCATCATGTAGTCTGACATGCGGGAATCCTATCCTTTCTCAGCGGTTTCTTCGTCAGATCCGGATTCATCCTCCATGACCTTCCTCAGACGGTCATAATACTGCGTTCTCGCTTCCTGATACTGCGTATTGAATTTTTCATCGTTGCCGGAATGCAGGTTGGACATATATCCATGACCCTCGGCAGTCAGTTCCGGTTTTACTCTGGCTACCGTCGCAAGACCGACATTCGAGCAGATGTCGGAAATCCGTTCAAGATTTCCGAGCGTATCCATGAAGTGTGTTCCGGCGTAGACGTTGCATCTGCCGGAGGACAGCCGCTTCAGATGGCTTTCTTTCAGCGCGTCAACGATATCATCCACCACCTCTTCAAGCGGTTCGATCGCCCGGGCGGATTTGTAGTCTCTGCGTTTGAACGCCTGTTCCGCAAGGTCGAGAATATGATCGATGAGCTCATGCAGGATGGAAAGCTCCTCCCTTGCATAGCTCGAGAAGACAACATCTTCCCTGTTCATCTGCTCAGCTGTCTCCGCGATATTCATTGCGTAGTCACCCAGCCGTTCGAAATCATTTACCATCTTGTAGTATTCGTTCAGAATCTGAATGTGAGAATCCTGGGTCAGATGCGCGGAGAGCGCCGCCAGGTAGGAACTCAGATGGTCGGTCATATAATCCAGCGTATCCTCATCCTCCCGGATCTGTTTCATGACTGCCTCATCATAGTTTTCCAGAAGGCCGATGGAACGCTCAATGTTTTCCCGCGCGAGATAGAACATCGTAAGCAGAAGATCATAACAGGAGCGAAGCGCAAGCGCCGGTGTGGAGAAGAAGTTGGGATTCAGGGCATCCAGCTTGTCCTTGTACCGGTCAGTACGGCCCGGTTCACTTTTGACAATCTTCATGGCTGCCTTTTCATACAGTCCGACAGAAGGCAGAAGCACAATGGCACTGATGAGGTTGAAGATGGTATTGGTGTCGGCGATAAGACCCGGATTTGCCGGCCGGTTCCACAGACTGTTGAGAAATCCGAACTGATGAAACAGGGTTACCCCGATCAGAACCAGAGCGGTTTTGGCCAGATTGTAGAGAATATTGACGATTCCGACCCGTCTTGCGTCGGGCTTGGCGCCGATCGAGCAGACAATTGCGGTAGTGACGCAGTCACCGAGGTAGACACCGGCGATGACGGAATAGATGGAACTGAACAGCAGCTGTCCGGACAGAGAGAATGCCTGGAGAATACCGATTGTGGCGGAGCTGCTCTGAAGAATAAAGGCAACCGTCGCGCCGGTGAGATAACCAAGCAGGGGATTGCCGGAAAGACTGGAGAACAGGTCGTTGAAAACACCGTTGTCCGCAAGTGTATTCACTGCCCCCGTCATATTCAGAAGACCGGAAAACAGAATGCCGAAGCCGATCAGAATATTGGAGAGGGTTTTGGAGTTCCTGAATTTGAAGCCCATGTACAGGATGGTGCCGGCGATCAGAGCGATCGGGGCAAGAGAGGATGGTTTGAAAATCTGAAGCCATCCGCCGGTACTGGAGTCAATATCGAGAAGGCGGATGATCTGTCCGGTGACGGTCGTACCGACATTGGCACCGATCACGATGCCGAGAGACTGATGAAGCGTGATGATTCCGGCACCGACAAGACCGGAAGTAATAACGATCGTTGCTGTACTGGACTGAATGATGGCGGTAACGACAAGACCGAGAAGGAATGCCTTCACAGGGTTGTTGGTTACATGCTCCATCGCGACCTTCAGAGTTCCGGAGGAACTTTCCTTCAGGCCGTCGCCCATCAGACGCATACCGTAGAGAAACATGGCGAGACCGCCGAACAGGGTAAGCAAACTGAAAAAATTCATCGCTGTTACTCCTTCAAGATTGTGCGAAACAGTCAAATCATATCACGAAAAAAAGGCATGGAAAACAACAGGAAAGAGCTTTGCTTATCCTACTTAAAGATGCGTCCCTTCAGAAAAGCGGAATAAGATATAATCATTTCCGAAAAGAGGGCGGGAAATGAAACTGAATCGTGTTCGGATGGATGAACTTGTACTCCCGGATTACCGTCAGAAAAAGCCGGATGACAGGATGATGGAACGACTGAAATCTTCCATCGGGGAGTTTGGCTATGTTGTGCCGCTGGTAGTGAATACGGAAAACAATCATGTGGTCAGCGGGATCGAACGGTATATGGCGCTTCAGGAACTGGGCTATGAAGAAGTCGATGCGGTGATGGTCACGATCAAAGCCATTGAGAAGGAAGAGACGCTCGCGGTGGCTCTGAACAGGATTTCCTTTGACTGGGATACTGAAAAACTCCGCAGCCTTCTCGAAGAAATCAACCGGTCGCCGGTGGATTTTCTGAAGCGGTCCGGTTTTTCGGAAGAAGAACTGCGGGCATTTGAACTGCCGGCGGAAAAGAAGGAATTCTCACCTGGAAAACATTCCATCATTTCAGAAGCCTCACGCTTCAGAGGAATGAAACAGACCGATATAAAACCGGGTGATCTGTTCCAGCTGGGGAAACACCGCCTGATCTGCGGCAGCTGTATGGATCCGGACATCCTTTCCGCTTTGATGGCCGATGAAAAAGCGGACATGATCTTTACGGATCCCCCTTATGATTTCACGGACTGGATCACAGAACATATTCTGGATGAATATATTGAAACCGGCCATGTTTTCATGATGTATGATGACGAACACATCGTGAGCTACCTGAAGGAAAGCCGGTTCCGGTTTGAAGAGTTTTTTGTGGCGGATATCGGCTTTGCGACCATGATCAATAACCGTTCCTATCTGCGCCACATTCTGATTTCACATGAAACAGCCGGGAATCCTATGGAAGTGGTGGATCCTCCGTTTCAGAGCATTCTGAAAATGAAATACCGGGCGGTGCTGGAAGGGGAAAAAGTCTCACATCCTCATCAGAAGAGCATCGAATTTGTGGAACAGTTCGTAAGCGTCTATCCGGGTGAAACCGTACTGGATCCTTTCGGTGGCTCCGGCACAACCCTGCTTGCCTGTGAAACAGCCGGCAGAAGCTGCCGTATGGTGGAGCTTGAGCCGCATTATGTCCAGCTGATCATTGACCGCTGGGAAGAAAAGACCGGTTTGAAGGCGGTGCGGATCAGATGAAAAAGGCTGTCAGATGACAGCGCTTTTTGTTAATTCTGATGGTAATACGCTTTGGCTTCCTCAACGCTGACGGCAGGACGTCCCGTATCCAGGCAGAAGCCTGCCAGCGCTTCCGCTTCGGACGTTGAGATCTTTCTGCCCTGAAATTTATAGCCGTCATTTGGGAAGGTGCCCGGGCCGATGATTTCCACTCCGGCCTGCCTGTATTCGTCATCTCTGTAATGAGAAAAAAGCCCGCCGCCGTTTACTTTGCTGAGTTCGTCGTTATTCAGTCTGTTTTTGTTTTCGTCCATTGAGATCTCATTTTTTCTTTTTTCCATGATTGTATACGTACATCATGGGTTTTCTCGATCTGGCTGCTGGAAAGGGTATGGGAGTCGGCAGTAGAGAGTTTCAGGTTGTGGTAGAATAGTAAGCAATATGACGCTGAAGGAGAACACTATGGCGGAAGAAAAGATCACAGCAGAGGAAGAAAAAGAAGAGGAAAACCGGAACTTTATCTATAACTTCATCAAGGAAGATATCGCTCCGGGCGGACAGTTTGAAGGAATGACGGTTCATACCCGGTTCCCGCCGGAGCCCAATGGCTATCTGCACATCGGCCACTGTAAGGCACTGTGCATAGATTTCGGCATGGCGGAGCGCTTCAACGGGCTCTGCAATCTCCGGTTTGACGATACCAACCCGGCCAAGGAAGATACCGAATATGTCAATGCGATCCAGCAGGACATTCACTGGCTCGGTTTTGACTGGGGCGACAGGCTGTTCTATGGATCAGACTATTTTGAGCAGGATTATGAATTCGCACTGGAACTGATCCGGAAAGGACTTGCGTATGTCTGTGAACTGACTCCGGAACAGTTCAGGGAATACCGCGGCGATACCGCAACTCCGGCAAGATCCCCGTACCGGGACCGCCCGATTGAGGAAAACCTGCGTCTGTTTGAAAAGATGAAAAACGGCGAAGTGGAAGAGGGAAAGATGACCCTGCGGGCGAAGATCGATCTTGCCAGCGGCAACTTCAACATGCGTGACCCGGTGCTTTACCGGATCCGCTTCATCAACCATCACCGTCAGGGAACCAAATGGTGCATCTTCCCGATGTATGATTTCGCACATCCGATTCAGGACGCTCTGGAAGGGGTGACGCATTCGCTTTGTTCTCTGGAATATGAAGATCACCGGCCGCTGTACAACTGGGTTGTGGAGAATGTCAGTATTCCGTATCACAAGCCAAGACAGATCGAGTTCGCAAGACTCGGCATCGATCATACCGTCATGTCCAAGCGGAAGCTGAGACAGCTGGTCGAAGAAAAGTATGTGAGCGGCTGGGATGATCCCCGGATGCCGACCCTGTGCGGACTCAGAAGAAGAGGATATACCGCGAAGTCCATCCGTACCTTCTGTGACTCGATCGGAGTGGCGAAGTCTGCCAATGTCATTGAGTTCCGGGAGCTCGAGCGCTGCCTCAGAGATGATCTGAACCTGACCGCGGAGCGTACCATGGCGGTGCTTCATCCGGTCCGCCTTACCGTAACCAATTATCCGGAAGGACAGTCAGAAACCTTTGAAGTGGAAAACAATCCGACGGATCCTTCTCAGGGCACACATACCATTACCTTCAGCCGCCATCTCTGGATTGAAGAAGATGATTTCCTGGAGACGCCGGTTCCCAAGTACAAGCGCATGTATCCCGGAAATGAAGTACGTCTCAAGGGTTCCTATCTTGTGACCTGCACCGGCTGTGTGAAGGATGAAAACGGGAAGGTGACCGAGGTGCTCTGTGAATACGACCCCCTGAGCCGGGGTGGAAATCCCGCGGATGGACGCAAGGTCAAGGGCGCTACGATCCACTGGGTGGATGAAGGAAACTGTCTGGATGCGGAAGTCCGCCTCTATGACAATCTGTTCTCTGACCCGAACCCGGACGGACCGGACAAAAACTTCCTGGAAGCCATGAACCCGGACAGTCTGACTGTGCTCACCGGCTGTAAGGTGGAAAAGTCCATGCAGGAAGTGGCACGGAAATTTGATGAGGAACCGGATCGGACCGCGGAGAATGCACCGACCTTCCAGTTCATGCGGGTTGGTTTCTTCTGCCTGGATAACCGGGACAGCAGTGCGGACCATCTGGTCTTCAACCGCAGCGTATCCCTCAAGGATGGATTCAAAAAATAATCTGTGATTGATCTGAAAGGGGCTGTAAAAAACCTCCGATTAAAAATCGGAAGTGATACAGCTCCTTTTATTGGCTGATGTTAAAAAGTGGCTTAAAAAAGGGCTCGGGGAATCGAACCCGGAGCCCATTTTTGTAGAATGTCTTTGACTAGGAGACATTTACTATGAAACATTTTAGCACGAGGCAGGCTTTTTTTCATGTGTTCCTCCACTAGTGATGTGGAGGAGTGCACGAAAATCCTCCGTTTTTTGGAATATCCGGATGACTCAGGCGTCGCGGAGATACTCAAGAACGTCAAGCCGCAAAGTACTCCATCAGGAGGACGGCCTGAGATCAACCGGTATGATTTATTTGCGACAATCGTATATGGATTCGCGTTCGGATCCGGAACTCTTCGTGATCTTGAAGACGCATGCAAGTATGACATTCGATATATGTATCTGATGCACCATGGTTTCTTCGCTTCAGAATGCGGATGAGGCATCCAAATGGTGCACGTACTGTGATACCCTGCCGCTTGCAAGAAAGGATCTCGTCAGGGAAAAATACGTACTGATGCTGGTGATTATTGCCGCTGCTGTTATCGTGCTTTCCATGATCATGGCCGGTCTTCTCTCTTCGTCCATTACCCTGGCCACGGCATTTGTTTTCGGACCGCAGCACAGTCAGGTCATGCGGCTGATCGTGGTTGTTGTCATGGTCGGTGCGTGCATGGCAATTATCAATTATGTCCCGGGGTTCATGGATTGGCTGATGAGCCTTTCTCCCATCCTTCTTCTGTGTCTGAGCATTGTCATTCCTTCGCTGTTTGCCTTTGCGAGTTTCCTGATCTCCTGTGCCGGTTTTGAAAGAAGGACTCTGATCTGAATGGATACCGCTTCCTGGCGGAAACTGACAGATATTCAGCGGGAAGGGAGTTGACATTTCTCAAAAAGATATCAGAATGATATCAAAGAGATACAGGAGGTCTGTATGAAAGAAAAGGTTTTAAAACCCCGCATCAGCGGTATGGCAGTTCTGATTCTTACCATTGCGCTTTACATCTGTGCGATCCTGGCCATGTTTTCGGGGAAGCCGGTTCTGACCGTATTCTCTGTCATCTGGATGGCATTCGGCTGGATTCTGTTTCTTGGCCTCAAGGTTCTGAAACCTCAGGAGGCGCTGGTTCTTACATTGTTTGGAAAATATATCGGAACCCTCAAGGGCGAAGGCTTCTACTTTGTCAATCCCTTTGTGCAGTCCGTGAATCCTGCCGCAAGAACACAGCTTTCCCAGTCCGGGGATGTGCGCTCGGAAGGGATTTCGGCAATCATGACAGGAAGCTCTGCCATGCCGCGTGATCTCTCCCGCAAGATCAGCCTCAAGGTCATGACGCTCAACAACGCGCGTCAGAAAATCAATGATGTGCTTGGAAATCCGGTGGAAATCGGCATCGCGGTGACATGGCGGGTAACCGATACCGCCAAGGCGGTATTCGAGGTGGATAACTACAAGGAGTATCTGTCTCTCATGTGTGATACCGCGCTGCGTGATATTGTCCGTCTGTATCCGTATGACATGGCGCCGGGCATTGATACGACAGGTGACGGCATTCCGGATGACGGCAGCCTTCGGGGGTCCAGCACGGTAGTTGCGGAGAGGATCCGCACGGAGATTCAGTCCAAGGTGAATAACGCCGGTATTGAGATACTTGAAGCGAGAATCACATATCTTGCCTATGCGCCGGAAATCGCGGCGGTGATGCTGCAGAGGCAGCAGGCAAGCGCGATTATCGATGCCCGTAAGATGATTGTCGACGGAGCAGTTGGAATGGTGGAAATGGCGCTGGAACGGCTGAGTGAAAATCATACCGTAGATCTTGATGAGGAACGCAAGGCTGCCATGGTATCCAATCTTCTGGTTGTGCTCTGCGGCAATCATGATGCTCAGCCCGTTGTGAATTCCGGCAGTCTGTACTGATGGCGGAAGAAAAGAAACAGATTCCGCTTCGTCTGTCCGCGAAGCTTTACGCGGCGATCGCTGCCTGGGCAGAAGATGATTTCCGTTCGGTCAACGGGCAGATCGAGTATCTTCTGACGGAATGCGTAAAGCAGCGGAAGAAAAACGGAAAGTATGTCGGCGAAGAAATCGATGTGCCGCCGGATCTGGATATTCACTGAAACAGAAGGGGAAGCCCTTCTGTTTCTGCGTTTTTTGTCCTCCTTGTAAACCCTTGATGGGTATGTTACATTTACCGAAAAGAGAGAAAAAAGCTGTCGGATTCCGATGGGAAAAAGACAGTTGGAAAGGATCATGATGAGCAGATACGATACGGATTACAGCCAGATGGGTTTTGCTACGAAGGCTGTCAAAAGCGGGGAAGGACCGGATCCGGTGACCCGGGCGCTGAATACGCCGATTTATGAAACATCGACTTATGGATATGAGACCGCTGAGCAGTATGATGAAATGCTCGAAAGAGGGGCGGCGTGGGAGCCCGATCTCTATATCTACAGCCGTACCACGAATCCCACGACCAGTGCGCTGGAAAAAAAGGTGATGGCTCTGGAAAACGCGGAAGACGCAGTGATTACCGCCTGCGGCATGGCGGCGATTTCCAATGCGCTGCTTTCCAATCTGAATGCGGGAGATCACGTGATCTGCTCGGATGATACCTTCATGTGCACTTCCAGCCTGTTTGCGGATATTCTTCCCGCCAAGGGCATTGAAACCTCAAGAGTGGAAGTACTGGAGCTTGACAATATCGAAAAGGCACTTCGTCCCAATACCAGAGTGATCTACCTTGAGGCGCTTTCCAATCCCCGTCTCAAGCTTTCGGATCTTCCTGCCATTGCCGAGATCGCCCACGCGCACGGATGCCGGTTCATCGTGGACAACACCTTCCTTTCGCCGTGTGTCATGCGGCCGCTGGACTGGGGCGCAGACATTGTTGTTCATTCGGGAACGAAATACTATGTCGGTCACGGGGATGCCCTGTGCGGGATTGTGGCCGGAAGAAAGGAAGACATGGACCGGGTGCGTTACTACTATGACAATCTTGGCTCTCATATCAGTCCTTATGATGCCTGGCTTGCCTTACGCAGTGTGAGAACCATGCCGCTGCGGGTGCGCCAGCAGTCAGAAAACGCGATGACGCTTGCGAAATGGTTTGAGTCCCGTCCGGAAGTGGATTATGTGACCTACCCGGGACTGGAAAGTCACCCCCAGCACATGCTTGCGGAGAAACTGTTTCTGAACGGAAACTTCGGAGGCATGCTGTGTGTGCATCTGAAGGGCGGTTATGAAGAGATGTGCCGGTTTGCGGACGCGACCAGAATTCCGCCGATCGCGACCAGCCTCGGTGATGTGGTTACCCTGATGTTTCCGAAGAAAGCCTATGGCAACCTGATCCGGATTTCCACTGGATGTGAGGATGTAAATGATCTGATCGCAGATTTCGGCCAGGCTTTTGAGAAAATGAAATAAATCCTGAAATACATGGCCATCTGACTGACTGGATCAGATGGTTTTTTGTTTCCGTTTCATTCCGGTTTTACCGTTTTTTGCATGCAGGTCATTCAGGAGGGAAGCGTACGATAGAGAAAACGGAAAACTGCGATGAAGGAAATTGACGACCGTTATCCGGAAATCGCCCGGCCGTATGAACCGGTCAAAGGGGGAAAGCATTACGAGAAACTGAAATTTCCGCCATTTCTTCTGGCGGCTTTTCTGGTGGTTTTACTTCCGGCAATCCGTACGCCGCTTTCCCCGCGTCCAAACGGTCCGGCTCCGCAGGCGGAAACCATTCTGGCAGTGAGCACTCCGGAACCTGTTCCTTCCTATGAGCCTTCATCCCCTTCTCCGCTTCCTTCATCGACTCCGAAACCTTCCCCGAAACCTTCCCCGACTCCTTCCCCAAGTCCATCTCCATCACCTTCCCCGACTCCTTCCTTTATTCCTTCTCCCGCTCCCGCTCCCTCACCATCCCCATCCTATGAGCCGGAGCCGATTGTGGAAGAAATGATTCCGCCTGTTCCGGAGCCGCAGGAGCCTGAGGATTCAGAGGAAGAACCGGATGAGCCGACTCCTGTTCCCGATCCCAGACCGGATCCCGGACCGGATCCTCAGCCGTCAGAAGGAGCTCCGGAAATTTCGGTATATCCGGAAATGAGCGTGCTTCAGGACAGCTCCGGTCAATGGGCGAATTACCGTGCGTTCGAGGTCAAGCTCAATGACGCATGGGACGGCAGCGCGGAAGTTCAGCTGTATGTGGATGAAGGCAGCGGATATGTTTCCAATGGCGCGACAGGTCACGCGGAATATGAAAGCGGAAGCGCGGGAGAGGGAGGAACCTGGTCGAATGAGGTGATCTATCTCTTCCTGGATGGCTCAGAGCGGTTTATGAAGAGGAATGCCAAACTGGTTCTGACATATAAAACAAAAGACGGACGGAAAGGAAAAATTGAGAGTCCTGTCTTCCGTCTGTATAAAGGCATGTTCGCAAGGTTCGCGGACGCATCCAGCGGAAATGGAAGAGCTGTCTTCCGCTATGCGGTGGATCCATCGATTACAGTTCCGGATGCCCTCGATCTTGAATACAGTTTCCTGGAGATCACCGGAACGGGTTTCATCCGGCAGTTCAGCAGTCCTTCTTCTGTAAACAGAACAGGTGATGCAATTGAGCTGATCTATGAAACGGGTGAGCTGCCGGAGAACTGTGAATACAGTATTTCAGCGGGATTTGCGAATGATGACGGTGAAGGAACGGTATGGACCAACTTCCTGTCGGCGTCCGGCGTTCTGCAGTAAGTAAGGATAGGGAGGAAATCATTGTATGAAGAAAACAAAGAGTATCATCGGGTTTGTAATCGCGGTGCTTCTGATTGCGGTGCTTGCCAATCCGGCCTGGCTTCCGGTTTCGAAGGAAACACTGGCGAAAATCAATGAGATCCGGCAGAACAGTTTTCTGCTGGAGAAAAGCTGGGAGTTCACCGCTGCCCATCTTCTGAACCTGCTGTTTGCCTTTGCGATCGTCTGGGTGGTTTACACGATCCTGAAGTTTGTGCTTACCGCGGCGGGAGAAAAGGACGAACGGACCAGAACCATCAACGGTCTTCTGATCGGACTGCTCAAATATATCGCGGTGATCGTGGCGTTCATATGGGCACTGAGCATCCTGGGAGTGGACACAACCGCGGTGCTTGCCGGAGTCGGGATTCTCGGTCTCATTATCGGCTTCGCAAGCCAGAGCCTGATAGAGGATATTATTACCGGCCTCTTTATCATCTTTGAACATCAGTATGCGATCGGAGATATCATCATTCTGGATGATTTCCGGGGAACCGTGCGCAGTATCGGCGTACGCACAACCGTGATTGAGGACGCGGGCGGAAATCTCAAGGTGGTAAACAACTCGGATATCCGTAACTTTCAGAACCGCTCCAGACTTCATTCCCTGGCCCTCTGTGAGCCGTCTGTTTCCTATGAAACAGATCTTGTCTATCTCGAAAAGGTGCTGAAAAAAGCATTGCCGGAAATGTACCGGGAACATTCCGATCTTTATCTGGAAGAGCCGGTTTATTACGGTGTGACGGAACTTGGAGATTCGGGAGTGACAGTGCGGATCGGCGTCTGTGTAAAGGAAGAAAACATCTTCATTGCCCAGCGGCAGCTGAACCGGGATATCAAGCTGCTCTTTGACGCCTCCGGGATTGAGATTCCATTCCCTCAGGTGGTCGTACATAACGGTCACTGAGCGATCAGTACAGACAATGGAAAAGAAGTTTCCTGATGCCTTTACATGGCGAGAAACAGGAACTTTTTTTTCTGTCCGGGAAGGAAAAAGAGAGGAACCGGTGTACTTGAATTCAGCATAAGCATGGGGATATGATGTTTCGTAACGTACTCCCTACCAGGGGCGCGTGCCGGAAAAAGGAAAGTCCTTTCTTTCCTTTCAGGGGGTTGTTTCATGGCTTTGAACAGAGAAGCGTCCGGAATCAGACGGACGGTCGTTTATTCCGGAATTTCCATCCTTATCATGGGCGTTCTGATTCTGCTGGTCTATTGGACCGCAGTTCCGAATCCGAATATGATTCTGATTACGGCACTGGTTTTTTCCACTACGGTACTGGGCATGATACCCGGGGCGTGTTCCGCTTTCATGATGCTTTTATATTCGGCGTATTTCTTTTCAAAGGATCACAGCATGACCGTATTTGATTCTGCCGGCAGTCAGAAGGTTCTTGTTGTTTTTCTCGGAGTAGTGCTCTGCTATGCCTGCACCGCGATACTGAGATCCCGTGGGGAGCTCTATGAACGGCAGCTGGAAAGGGCGAACAGGGATCTGACGGAACGAGCGGAAAACGCGGAACGGATCGCGGCGCTGCGGCAGTCGATCAGTTCCCTGATGATCAACATGCCGGCTCTGAGTTTTTCCAAGGATGCTGAAACGGGAAAGTATCTTGCGTGCAACCGGAAGTTTGCGGAATACGCCGGCAAAAAAACTCCGGAAGAGGTAATCGGACACACGGACTATGAGCTGTTTGACCGGATGACTGCGGATCATTTCCGAACGGATGATCAAAAAGCGCTGACGATGGATCAGCCGCAGATTTTTCTGGAAGAGGTGCCGGATGCGGACGGAAACAGAATGAGCCTGCAGACGACCAAGATGCGGTTTGTCGATGAGACCGGAAGGCAGTGCGTGCTGGGAATGTCCGCGGATGTGACCGAGCTCAGACAGGCAAGGGCAGCCTATGAGGAAGCGAAGAATGAGATTCTGACGTATGAGCATATTGCCCGGGCGCTGTCCGTGGATTACATGCATGTATACTATGCGGATCTGTCGGCTGACCGGTTCAGGGAATACATACTGGATCCCGCAAGGAATGAGCTGATGCAGGTGAAGGAGGAAGAACATTTTATTTCCTATATCCGTACGCTTGCCGGACAGATTCTGTATGAACCGGACCGGGAGCCGTTTCTGCAGATTTTCACCAGGGAGAATATTCTGAAGGACCTGCGGGAAAAGCAGACCTTTGAGGTGACCTACCGTCAGAACACGGAAGACGGGGTGCGCTATATGAATCTCAAGGCGACCCGGATGAGTGATGACAATGACCGAATCGTTGTGGGAATCCGGGATGTGGATGCCCTGATGAAGCGGCAGGAAGAGGCGGAACGGGCTCGCCACGAACATCTGACCTACTCCCGCATCACCGCTCTTGTCGGAGACTATCTTGTCATCTATACCGTCGATCCAAAGACGGACGATTTCACTCAGTACATGGCGGCAGAAGACTATGAAAGCACTCAGACG
>Ga0247608_10005389_pt1 | contig 13842 bp, 21 predicted proteins | sample 176DNAGHGlowgp2_FD_193490 | JGI IMG/M metagenome (GOLD analysis project Ga0247608, IMG submission 193490) | Sheep rumen microbial communities from Palmerston North, Manawatu-Wanganui, New Zealand - 1766 DNA GHGlow gp2 | ecosystem: Host-associated > Mammals > Digestive system > Stomach > Rumen ...
ACATATCATCAATAGTAAGATAAATTCCAAATTCTTCTGCACAATAAAGTGCCATTAATTTGGCAAGTAAAACATCCTCTCCAATCTCCAAAGAAAAATACAGAAAATAAACTGGTTTCTCTTCATTAATTTGTTTTAAAAGATTATACATCATATATAGCACAAACGAGGTTTTACCTACAGAACTAGCTGCACTAACCAGATAATATCTATGTGGCTGAATACCACCTATGACTTTATCTAGTTTCGGCATACCGGTAGATTTACCAATATTTTGACCTTTTCTACCTTGAGTAATTATTTTTCAAAGTTCTTCTAATTGTGCCATTATATAGTTTCGTATACATTAAATGTCGTTTCAACTTCTCCTTCCTGAGGATGTTCTTTTAGATAAGCGAGCTCTGTTCATTTCTGAGATATAATAAACTCACAAATTCCATAGCTAATCTTACCATGTTCTTTTCCTCATTGAAGTAATTCCATTACCTCTTTATGTTTTTCTGGATTGTGTTTAATTGCAGAAGAATAAGCAAAGAAAAATTCATCTAAAGTATTAAATTTCTTTGCAATGTTTCTTAATGGAAGTAATTTTCCATTGGATGATATAAAAGGTGGATATGCTTCAAACAGTTCTTGCCCCATCTCACCTGAGTTCTTAAGTCAAGATTTCAAAAAGTTCTTATTGAAATCAATTTCATTAGGATTATATTCTTCGGGATTATAATCTTTTTTGATTAAACCCTTACTCTTTAACGATTCAAATATTGTTCTTAGTCGTGTTCCTCCTCCATTATTAAATCATTTAGCGAAGTATTCAGGATGTCCTTCCTCGTCACGAGCTAAAAATGTTAGATAAACAACTAAGAGTTCATCTGCCGTTAAATTATAAGTAGTTAATAAATTTAAAATAGTGTTTATATCCAATTTAATAATGTTTAAGTTAAACACACCTCAAACATTACATTTATTTATTTCTCCTTTAAAGGATATTTAATCGTTAAATAGTTTCATCTGTACAGGCGGGAATGATTGTTTGATTTTATTCTGTAGTTCTTCAGATTCAACACAACCATGGATAAATTCACAAATCCAATCCACGCTTTCTACAACATCTTCTTTTAGATAATCAAGAAATTGCTTTTTAGATATTCCACTAAGAACATCTTGTACTTGATTATCAGTTAAATAAATAATCATTAGAATCTAAATTTAGTATTTGTAATACTTTCTCTTTCTCTAGTTTCTATAGATTCACCATTAAGAACCCTATCCAGTTGTTCTTCATTAATTGTAATAACCTTAGAAGTAGTTGAATTGTTAAATCAGTTTACTTCTTGAGTTCCCTTCAAAACTAATGTAAATATTTCAGAAGTTTTTCCCTCTTCAAATCTTATAGCTCTACCAATTCTTTGTGTCTTTCTGGTTTTAGACGAATCAGTATGAAGTATTACTTCAAGATTTATTCCTTTACAATCCAATCCTTGATCAGCTGCTTTAGAAGTATGAAGAAAACCACAAGTTGCTGCATCAAATGCTGCAATAGTAGCTTTATTTTCCTTCTTTTTCTTTTCAGAATGCATTGTTCAACCATTGCCAAAAGATTCCGCTTGTTTTATAGTAGACGAAAAAGTTATTCCTTTTTTATCTTTTCGAGCTTCAAGAATTTTCTTCGCAATTTCCATCTTTTTAGGATGATTGTAAATAAATTCCTTTCTTTTGCGCATGCAACGATTTCATTTTTGAGCAACTCCCATTAGAGTATTACCATCCAATCCCATCTTTTTAGCATATTTACGACATTGAATGATATCTGTAGCACAACTCATTGCTAATTTGAAATCTCAATCAAATACAGCAAAACATTGATTGAATTCTCTTGTTAAATTATTATATTCTGTTAAGTCTACATCTAATAAAACAAGATATTCTCTATGTGGAGCAACTCATCCATTTGTTTCTGCTAATTCTATTGGAATTGTATCACAAACAGGCGCATATTTACTAATAAGTATCTGTTTGCCATCTAATCTTTCAAAAGTAGCAGTAAGACCAAGAATGTTATTGTATGAAACTTTCTCAAATACTTTTGAAAAAGTATCAGCAGCCATTAAATGAATTTCATCAATAACAAGAAGATCACAAGTTCAATCGTATTTTACTACAGTATTAATTATTTCTACTCTAGCATTGTCTAGTAATCCTCATTCTTCTAAATGATCTATTCATTGTTCTTTTAAAGCGTCAGTAGGAACAACTACTAATGCAGAAGATCTATCGTTTCGTTTAACAAAAGCAGATATAAGATTTAAAGCTATTCTGGTTTTTCCAAATCCAGTACAAGCTACAACGGTTGCAGCACCAGATTTTAATCAGTTTCTAAGACATTCTTTTTGACGTTCGGTTCTATCCATGACGCACTTCATCAGCTAATAGAACAACTTCTCATAATTGTTCTATATCGGAAAACTCAAAAAGAGACTCCATAAGTTCTCCAATGTTATCTTCTCCGAATTCTTCTAATCAATCATATAATCAATCAGGTGTTCAGTCAGGAATAGAACCATGTTCTCAACCTTCTGAATCTGCATCGCAGATTCATAAACTTGGATATCAACGTCCTTCAATACACTCATCATATTCTTCTTGAGGTACACCTCAATCAGGAATCTGAACGCCTATTCTATGATTGCCTTTTATCTGATTTAATTTATCAAACGTTTCTCTACTTATCATAGTGTTAATTGTTGGTCTTTCATTTTTTCAATAATCTTATATGCTTCTGATATATAATAAGTGTAATTAATATCCCTTTCTTTAATAGGCATAACATTAAACTTATTATAAATTGTTACAGGAGAGAATGCACACAATGCAATTGGAGAACCCACAGGTTTACCAGATTCATCGACTTTTTGTTTATAAATCAGTTTACCATACATAGACATATAATATCTATTTATATGAGATACTCTCTTATCTCCATAAAAGACTTCAAATTTCTTATCAACCTTTTGAAACGTACAGAATTTCTTAATATCTTCACAAGATCTAATTGTTTCCTCTGGACTAATTCCCTCAACAAAATATTTATTAATTGCCTCAGGAATAATCAATGGTGCCAAACCTTTTCCAAGTATAGGTTCATCAATAAACAAACCCTTCTTCTTAATAAGTTTTGGATCGTGAGAACTACTTCAGCCTTCTTTAACTCCTAAATAATCATTAATAGCATATTGATAAAATCGTTCAAAATAATCAGATGCTAATGTAAGTCCGGTAATTTTACACCATTCGTCACATCATGCGTGTGCTTTTTCTTGAAGATTCTTCTTCATCAAAACAAACACGCCATCTGTATTACTTTGAATTATTTTACATCCGATTTCACTTAATCCTTCTGCAAGCATCAGTAACATTAACTGACCATTGATTCTGATAGTTAATGCCATTTTTGGATCATAACACCAAGAATATTCACTCTGTAGATTACCAGAAAGACCATTTACTGACAATTTTAAAGTTTCATTCTTTAATTTATTGCCATTACGTTTTGCTTCAAGTCTTTCTGATAGAATTCCAGCATAAACCTCTGTAAATTCTGGACCAAGATGTTGAGGATACAATCCTTGTGAAACGATAATCGATGGATACATCGAATCGACATCAACGTCCTCGAGAAGTTCATCATCAGAAGGTTCAAATATTTCTGGAGTATTTACACTATGAACACCACCCATAGCAAAGGTGTGTTCTACACCACCAAGAATAAAGTGTCTTTCAAATGAATTATCGTTTGGATCAACACACAGACTCTTTAACTCGCCTAATAAATTCTGTAATACCTTCGTTTTAAATGAAATAAATGGAAATATTATATCTTTAAAACAAAGATTATCACAAGGACTGCGTAAATCTTTTATTTGAAATCATTGTTTACCTGTTCGCTGTAAATAACGAACTTTAATAATTTCCATGCCTAGATTCACACCGTCTTTATTTAATGCTGATATATGATATTCATCTTCAATCGCTAAACGAAGATTAATATCTTTTTCACAACGAGACAAAAACTCCTCAGTACTTTCTACATCATTTAGATTATACGCGAGTAATTTTTCAATATCTTTATCTGGCAGTGGTCTATTGAAATCTCCATCATATTCTTCTACATTTTGATATTCCATGGTTACTTGCAATGCTTTTAAACTAGTTCTCAATTTCTGAGATCATTTCATTGTAAGTAAATCTAAATCTGGAAATAGTTCTGCATACTTGTATTGCGATCAAGATGCTGAAGTTTCGGAATTAATGATTTTATCTGAGAATTGTTTGATTTCTGCAGTAATTTCTCAAACTGGACGAAGAATCAACCTCTTATAATTTATAATTAAATAAGATATGATTGGCTTATCATAATGCATGCTATTGAATCCTACGAAATAAATTCCACCATGTAAAAATAACTTGACTATTTCTGGCAAATCATTTCTACGGGAAGATATTTCGTACGATTTAACACGCTTAGATTCGGTATTTTTAACGGTGACACTAAAAAAATTAGGAAAGATTTCTACATCGTAAACAAAACAAGTTTTATTCCTTATTATCATCGTACTTATTTACAAGACTCCAACCCTTGTAAGCAGCAACATTTTCGATTTGTTCCTTTAGATTAGTCCATTTCTTAATGTGATACTCAAGGTCATTATCAAGTAAAAGAAGAATTTTATCTCTAAGTAACGTTAAGGTTGCAGACGGAACGGATGATACTCTTGTTCTTTGTTCAAGATTAAGAAGTGCTCTTAATTCAGAATAAGTTAGTCCAGTAGGAACTACTCGGAAATATCCTCCATCAATAAATAATCTTTCCTTCATTACCTGGATCCATGGACGAAGTTTATTATTTTCATCGAACTCTGTTAAATCCTTCTTTTCATCTTCTGTAAGCCAGATTCCAAGAGACATAATAAACTCATCAGAAATTAGTTTTCTATTTATGGGTTCACAGGCATCTAGACAAGCATAAAGCAAATCTCCAATTGTTAATGTTTCAAATTCTTTTGGAAGAGCCGAAAACATCATTGTAATTGAAGCATCGTTTCCAACGTGATTAAGTTCCTTAAACTTATTAATAAAATCAAGAATATCTTTGTTGGTTTTAAACATTTCGATAGCCAAATCGTGTTGTAGATATCTATGCAGAAGTTCTGCATTACAACTTCTATGAAGTTTCTGAATATTTTTTCTCACTTCAAGTTTGCCAAACTTATAGTTCGTCTTACGATATAACATATCTAGTGTATGATTATATGCTCTTTGTAGCTCATCTAAAGACATATCTAATAACCGAATTGATTCGCCATTTTTATTAATTCAGCTTCAGTTATTGATATTGTTTTCACGCTTTTCCATTGCCTGCGTGAGTTTATCTGCTAAATCACTCATATCTTTAAAATTTATAATTGTTATTAATTGATTCTTTATCTAATTCCTTTATGAAGTTAAGAAAATAGCATTGGGTATACTTATACGTTTCCTTAACTCCAGTATTTCGCTGATAGTATTCATCACCAGCATTTACATATTCACATTCTAAAAAACCAGTGTCTCCTATTTCTGGATTTACACCTGATCAATTAGGAAGTTTTGTTACAGTAATATAACGAAGAAGACTGTTGTTAGGTTCATCTAGATTCTGAAACACCATTGTAGTATACTGTTCGTCCAGTTTAGCTACTAGTTTCCCCCGAATTGTCGTCTTCATTTAATGTACAAAAATAATGATCAAACTCCTTAATTATATGACTTAAATAACTGAAAACCTCTGCATTATTCTGTTCTAACGCATTATTTCCAATCTCTTTAAGCATATTATAATACTTTTCTTCAATTGTTTTTAGATCTTTTACACCTTCTACTGGTACATAATCTACTGTCATAGTAGGATGCTTGTGTTCAGGATCAAGCGCAATTGCCAATTTAACCAGATCACTACAATTAGATTCTATGTTTCTTTTTATATAAGAGAGTTGTAGAGACTCTGTTATATTACAGGAATTAATTGCATATAAAAACTGCTTACATAGAATAATAAGATCTATAATACTTTTAAGAAAAGGACTTTCGTTCGATTCTTCTTGAGATTTAAATTTCATAATCTTTCTTTTTAAAGAACACACAAATTTATAGCATATAACGTTTTGTGAAAATTAGTATTAAATTGTTCTTCGAACAAATCTAATAATAACGTAGATACTTCAAATTCATGGTCCTTAATATACATTTTAATTGGGAAAGTTGCTGTTGTATTCAGCCATTTCCAAATATCTTCGTCTCTAAATTGAATCGTATTTGGTTCTAGCCAAGTATGTACTTCAGATAATAGAAAATGTAACTCTTCAGAATGATTTTTATCCAAGAGAGTAAGTAATTTTTCCATCTTCGGATCCAACATTAAATCTAGTGGATCCTCGTGAGTCAGGCACGGATACCAGTGGTTCCCCACCTTTTTTACTTTTATTAGAAAATTCATCTTCGGGTAAATTTAAACATCTAGCGGCAAATACACACAACTCATCAACTTCATTGTTAATTTCGTTGTCAGCATGTCCTTTTGTCCACTCCATCGTAACTTTATGAAAACTAAGATAATCTAGTATCTTGAACCATATGTCAAGATTCTTTTTAGAATAATCTTTTTCTCTATACCATTTTCCAACCCAATCCTCTACAATCGTATTGACAACATACATTGAATCAGAAATAATAGTAATTTCAACAGGCTCTTTAAAATATTCTAGTGTAGCTAATACAGCAAGAGCTTCCATTCTATTATTAGTGGTATTTTTAAAACCTTGATATAATTCTTTTACTTTATTACCTTGTTCATCAAAAATTATAGAAGCATATCCTCCAGCTTTTATACTATCTTGATAAGAACCATCAGTATAAGCTATATACTTTTTCATTTAATTAAATTTTAGTACAGAACATCTTCTATTTCTGAAAAGTAAGTCTTGCAGAATCAATTATAATCCTGCAAGACTTTTAAGTTGCTTACTTAATGTACTTAGCAAGACACTCCGAAATTAGAGACATTGCATGACTTCTTGAAATCTCTCTAATTTTATTTCTCTTAGCTACAATTGTAGAAAATTTAGGAGATTCCTTTGCTCTTTTTTCAGCAAGTTCCCGTCCAATCCTCTTTACGAAAACATCTTTGACAGAACAAACAGCAACACCAAAAGTCATTGTTCTTGTTTCAGGATCATAACAAGAAGCTACTGTTACTCGAGGAACTCTCTTAGATTCAGGTTCTGTCTTTTCATAAACATAAAGAACATCTCCGTTGTCATTCGTCAAAACAGGAAGACGACGAATGTGCACAGGAGCAGAATAATAAAACTTAACTTTCTTCATTTTTATTATTTTTAATTAATTCAAAAACTCCATCGTTTGAAATGGATTTGATTACATAATCATTAATTTGGTCTCCAACACTGAGGAATGGACCACCTTCTGGATCTAGAGCTGCGACAAAATTACCTACCTTAGATTCACCTTCAAAAGCTATTAATCGATAACTATATCCAGAATTCTTATCAACTTCAAGTTGCCACAAATCATCTTTGATGTGTTTTAATTTATGAACAAGATGATACCTAGCAGGTATTAATATTTCTTCATTAAAATTGAATTTCTTCATTTACAATTAAACAACTAGAAGACAAATAAAGATTAAGTACCGATATTGCATTTTCAAGAGCAAGTCTATCTGATTTTGCAGGATTTATAATTCCTGCTTCAATCATATTAACCCATTCCATTTTATTTGCATCAAATCCTATATCAGGATCACCTTTATAGTCTTTGACGTTTCCACCAGCATTTACAATAATACGTTCTTGGACAGCAAACAAGGATGTTAAAATAGCATTAACTTCTTTGCTTAAATTCTGTTCCATTAAAGGTAAAATTGCTTTAATGAAAGAAACTCCACCTCCAGCAACATATCCTTCTTCGATAGCAGCCTTTGTAGCACAAACCGCATCTTCTATACGATCTCGTTTTTCTTTCATTTCTAACTCAGTGGTACCGCCAACATAAATTGAACAAACACCACCAGTTAATTTTGCTAATCTTTGAGAATGAAATTCTCTTAAAAAATCAGCATCTAATGTATCAGATACTTGTTTTAATTGTTCTCTAATCTGATCAACTCTTTTGCTAATTGCTGCTTTTGATCCATGTCCTCCAATAATAGTAGTACTTTCCTTAGTTACAGTGATTTTTTCACATTTTCCAAGCATGTCTTCTGTAACTTTTGGAAGTTCTATTCCAGATTCATAACTAACAACTGTACTATTAGTAAGAATAGCCAAATCATCTAGAATAAATTTTCTATATTCACCATAAGAAGGTGTTTTAATAGCACAAAGTTTAATACGACCTTGCATTACATTAATCTTTAGATTTGTAATAACTTCATCATCATAATCTTGTGCAATTAAAAGAATTGGTTTGTGTTTTCTTGCAGCAATTTCTAGAATAGGAACAATATCTCTCATTAACTGAATCTTTTGATCAGTAATAAGAATATACGGTTCTTCTAGTTCACAAATTTGTTTAATCGGATCAGTAGCAAAGAATTCGGACTCCATACCTCTATCAAACTGCATTCCAGTAATAATATCAGTATAAGTCCAAATAGTAGGACTTTCTTGGACGGTTATTACTCCATCTTTTCCCACTTTCTCGAAAGCTTCAGCGATAAGTTTTCCAATTTCTGAATCATTGTTAGATGAAATTCTAGCAATCCTTTCAATATCGCCATCTCCAATAGGTATAGCCTGATCTTTAAGATTCTGAACGACATTTTCAAAATAAGGCTTAAGAAGATTTTTTAGTTGAATTGGATTTGTTCCAGATTTAATAAGCTCATCAGCTGTTTTTATCATTTCGTACGCTAATACTACAGTAGTAGTTGTAGCATCTCCTGCCATTTCAACAGTACGAACACTAGCCTCACGAAGTAACTGTACACCAAGATTTTCAAACTTATTCTTAAGCTGAATGTTCTTAGCTACACTTACTCCATCTTTTGTTATTAAAGGCTTTTCATCTCTATACTCATCTATAACAACACATTGTCCTTTTGGACCTAATGTTGAACTTACAGCTGTAGCAAGAACTTCCATACCTTTAAGCATAGAAGCTCTTGCGTTTTTATTAAATAGTAACTCTTTATTCTGCATTAAAATCCAATTTTCATCTTTGCAGAAGGTTCTGTATAATCAGGTTTGTCCGGATTATAAAGTTCAGCTAAGGTCATATCTTTAATAGTAGAATGACCGAGATTATATTTTTCATTTAGTGCTGCAACCTTATCTGCGTGTAGTTTGCCAAATTCATATTTAGCGATACATCTTCCTTTTCTAAGTAGAGCAGGATCAATTCTCGTAATAGGAGCATTAAATGTACAAATAAATTTAATATTTACAATATCACTTAAAAGTCCATCTGCCATATTTAGAATAGTAGCAATTGCGTTGTTGAATTGATTTTCCTCTCTATCTTCTAGAAGTTGTTCACAATCTTCAAGAATGAATACAGAATCAGTATGATCTGTTATGAAAGTAGTCAAATCTGGATCTCCAAGTCGCTGTGCAATACTATTTGGAACAATAATGTATTCCTTTGGTACTGCACTAATAAGATGTCTAATATAAGAAGTCTTTCCACTTCCCATAGTTCCATAAAGCAGTATTAAACCACTGGAACGATCTTTAAGGAAATCCACAATGTCTTTGTTAATTGGAAGAAAATCATCATTATAATTTTCTTCAATATTAACAATTCTAGGTTTAACGTCTTTTTCAGATGTATAATAATCACCTTGATAAACCTTAATAAGGTTAACCTTGCCTTCTTTAGATTCGATTTCTTGAGCAGGATAAGTATAGAAAATCTTCTTAGCGAATTCTATAATATCCTCTACCTTTTCAGATTGATCGTAACAAACAGTGATGCCATCTCTCTTTACATAAATAATTCTGTTATCTCCAGCAATTATATTATATCTTTGACTTGGTTTACCACTATTTCTCCAAGAAGGACTTGTGATTGGAATAGTTATTTCGTCTTTTTGTACTTCAGACGGATTATCAAGATAATCAGCTTGATATGTACGAACACAATCAATTTTTGTAAAGAATGGTTTAATTCTTTCAACATCCATTTCGGATATTTCTAAATTAAAATCATCATCTACATTATATTCGTATTTAGAAGGAATCTTATTATATAATGTGATATATAAAAGTTCAATATCAAGATTACCCTGAGAGTTGTAACATTCTCTAACGTTCATCTATTTGTTCTTTTATTTGTTCTATTATTTCAGATTGAGAGTTTATGTCCCAATCCTCAAACTCTCACTCTTTTTCTCTTTCATCTTTATAATATAATTTGTGATCTTTAATATAAAAGGTCCATTTTTCTGTCCATATATCAAAGACTTCGTTATTATGCTTTCTAATTATATTATATAACTCACTAACAGTAGCAGGAATCTTGATAACCTTAGTCTTTGAATTATCAATTAATTCCGGTGCTCATTTTAATAATACAGCTCTTATTTTTTTCTTTGGAGGCATTCCTAATTTACACTGAATATCTCCATAATTTCAACCTTTTCTACGTAAGCCGATTATGATTTTTTCAAATCCAGTAGCATCTGGAAATTCATCAGAAATGTCATCGATACATTTCATGAAGCCTTGCGTTAGTTCTACATATTTTTTCTCATAATCCATATTATTACTTATTTAAGATAAAACTACCTCCAGATTTACTGGAGGTATAAAACGAGCACCCTCACAAGGACTCGAACCCTGAAAGTCAGTTTTGAAGACTGATGGCTTACCATTAACCTATGAGGGTATAAAATTACGCCACTATATTTCAAGTGGCGTAAAGTAGATTTAATAAAGTCGACATTAGGGGCCCTGTCTTCTTTATTATTTTCTAATACAAAGATAGTAAATTTTTATTTACTTTGCAAACTTTTTTCAATATTTGCATTTATTTTCTCTTTGACTTCTTTCCAAGAAATTGGTTTGTATTCATTATTATCCACTCCAACATCATATTGACTAGGAAAACAATATTCTAGTCTAGGCACATCTGTACCATTAGATAATGGACCAGAATGAACGTGTCCAAATAATTGAATAGCAAAATCAGTATGTTTACTTGGATTTTGATGAGAAAAACACAAATAAGGAAAATGATTAAGCCAAACTTCTCTATTATCAATTAGAAGTCTTGCTTGAGATACACATTCTTCAAATAACAATCTTGTATTAGCAGTAAGATTCTTCCAATCCTTTCTGTTTAGTATAATTCGCTAAATTATACCCATATAGCTCATACTTACTATTCGTATGAGAACTGACTATCTCTTCACCTCCGACATTACTCGCTGAGGGCGAGGCATTTCGAATCGCTTGATTCTACTTCCATTTCAGGAATAGTCGATGAACCTTCCGATTTCTCGGCTTGGCTGCTGATTACCATTTCAGGCGTCCCAGCAATTAACCTCGTTTCACTTAATGATTTCTCATTAAGAGCACAAAATTTCTTCAAATTTTTCTTTTTTGGATTTACAATAAATTGTAGCATTTTTATAAATCAAATTATAAAATTTTCTAATGTTTTTTCGTCCAGAATATTCTAGAGTAACAATATTAGAATGATTTTTATGTCTTACGTTTAATCTCGTTCTTGAAAATTCAAAATTATCAACTAAATAATTCTGAATACCTATAATAAATGAATTATTTCCAGTGATATTAAATTTTACATTCTGGATAATCCTTCCATTAGGTCTACTCTTAAACTGCATAAATTTGCGTTTTCCATTTCAAATACACCCATCTCCATCGAAATAACCTCTAATAAAATGAGGAATTAATTCTTTAGAAATAATTTGTTCTGAAGGAAACTCTAATAAATCTGATTTATTTTGCACAGCTCCTGCATTAGCTATATCAGAACTCATCTTTTTAGAACAAATATTCAAAGTATACTTTCCAGATGTATACTCTTTTATGTTATAATTACATAATAATTGTTCTCTAATTTGTTCTAATATATCCAATCGTTCTTTAATCTGTACAAATTCTAAAACTCCAATTTTTTGATTATTATAACCATCTGCATAGAAAAAACCTAAAACGTAGGCTTTTTCTGGAGTATCTATTTTCTCAAAATAATTTTCATTAACTTTATATATTCTTTTCATATCTTGTGTAAATAAGTTATTAATTTAATTTACACAAAGTTAATGAAAATTCTGATGATTTCCAAAAAATAAAATTAATTTTATGATTGCCTATAACAAGAATAATGTGTCCATTTAATTGATCTACAATCTTTTTCCAAAAAGGATATCCTCCAAATCCAAAATCCCCTAAATGAAATATTGTATCGTCTACACCGACTACGGAATTCCAGTTGGCAATTAATTGTTCATCATGTTCCTCAATAGAACTAAATGGACGTTTACAAAACTCAAGAATGTGTTTATGTCCAAAATGAGTATCGGAAGTAAAAAATAATCCGTCTCCAGAAAATCTAGTTATCATTGTTTGGTTTATTACAATATAAAATCTTATTATCTTGAATTATCGTTGTTGCATTCATAGGTCTTGGTATTTGAAAACGAAAATCTCGTAAATCTTCACCATAAACAACTGTTATACATCTACGACTTATATCCCAAATCCATCCAGTATAAATTTCTTCATCTTCTTTAATCCAAACGTCATCTAATAACTGAAGATCTTTAACTGTTTTGAGAGTTGCATCTTCTTTTATCGAATTGCTCTTAAATAAATCTCTTAATCGCATAATCCTACTCTTTTTTCGAAGTCTTTTAGCAATGCTAGCATTTCTTCGGCATTTTCAAGTGACCAATTTTCAGTTTTAATATTAAGAAATCTAGCAACACCATTATTTCTACAAGATATTGTAATAGATTGAGCATCATCTTCACCTTCAGTACAATCTGAACGTTGAAGATATGTTATAGATACATCATCTATTCCAACTTCGTTATCTTCAAAATGAAAATCTTCATAAGGTTTAATTTCCATAATTACTTTAATTTAATATTTAGTACCTCGGCTGCGATTCGAACGCAGGACCCACAGCTTAGAAGGCTGTTGCTCTATCCAACTGAGCTACCGAGGCAGATGACAGGTGAAGCTAACCTGTCCACGGATTCCCTACAGGCGGCCGGGTTCCGCAATGGATGTGTTCACGCCCATTCATCATCCACTTAAAGCTTTCTTTGTGCATTCCTGAAGAGATTCGAACTCCCAACCTCTTGATTCGTAGTCAAGTGCTCTATCCGATTGAGCTACAAGAATATAGACTACAGATATCGCGCTGTAGTACCGCGTCTGATTTAATCAGAAATTGTTGACCTAACAGCACTCCTAGAGAATTACCTCGTGGACTGTTGCCACGACGGGGGTCCGTCTCCAATGGCTCAGGGTTCCTGGTTTGTCAACACTCCTAAACCCTTTTCGTTTACTCATCAATTTCTTTCATATTCAAATCCTCCTCTTCATCGTTAGAAATTATTTCTTCAAAAGACTCTTCTTGTTTCCTATGTTTCTTTCAATCTTTTCGATAATTTGGCTTATCTGAATACTTCTTTTCTTTTGGTTGTTTTGTTTTCTTCTGCTTCTTCGGTTCGAACTTTTCATCATCTAGATGAGCAAGTTCATAATCAGAAACTTTTGGCATTATTCTACCTCAACTAAATCATTAGAA
>Ga0247608_10005393_pt1 | contig 13839 bp, 17 predicted proteins | sample 176DNAGHGlowgp2_FD_193490 | JGI IMG/M metagenome (GOLD analysis project Ga0247608, IMG submission 193490) | Sheep rumen microbial communities from Palmerston North, Manawatu-Wanganui, New Zealand - 1766 DNA GHGlow gp2 | ecosystem: Host-associated > Mammals > Digestive system > Stomach > Rumen ...
TACAATTTGTAACAGATGTATATTTAGAATTTGTTCCTAATGAAATAACTTCTCCTGATTCAGCATCAGTATTTTCAAAATGACATCCAGAAACTGTAATTGCTCTTACATTATTTGTTTCATCATTATTACCAATTTTAATAGTTGGAGTTTTAATATTATTGAATTGGCAATTATTGATTGTTACATTTTCAGCATATTCTTGGATATCAATTGCGGTTTTAGCAGTTTCAAATATACATTCATTAAATACAATATTATTTGCAAATGACGATTCAATTCCAGCGATAGTAATTAAAGTATTATTACCAGTTCCAGAAAATTTTACTCTATTAAATGTTACATTAGAACAACCAATTAATCTTGCTAATTCTAATGAATCACCTGAAAATGTCATATCTTCAATTAATATATTTGATGGAGTTGATGCTAATCCATAATCAAAATTACCATATTCTGAATTAAAATTATTATCAAAACATGTTAATAATGTATTTGTTGTAACATTATTTAAAATTGTTCTATCAACGCCTTCACCATGAACATGTAAATTACTAATTAATGGAAATGGTGTAAAATAAGAAAGATTTGCATCAATATTAACTAAATCATAGTTATAATTTCCTGCTGGAAAGAATACATCTCTATAAAATTGATTATCTGGATAATTTTTATAAACTTCTGATAAAGCATCAAATATTTTTTTTGAAACATTACTTCCATCACCTTTTATAGCAAAATCAGATATATGCAAATTATCATCCAATTTTTCAGTTACTTTTCTAATAGGCATAGAAATATCATATGTCTCTGGTTCATATCCAATAGCTGTTATAAGTTCTGGATTACTTCCTGTTAAATCCAAATTATTTGATGTACAAACGAATGTAATAACTTGAGTAGAACCTGGAAATACAGTAGCATATACATTTGTTCCTGCAGAATATGAATTAATTTTATTTACAATATCATATATATCAGAACCAGCATCAATAGAAATATCAATTCCATTTATTTTCAATATTCCTGCTGGAACAGTAGTTGGAGTTGTATGGCATGAAACAACAATTGGTAAAAATTCTTTTAATTTTAATCTATCTGTTTCACCATTTGCTGATGTAATATTATTTTCATAAGAATATTTGAAATAATCTTTTAATTCAGAATATTCTGTCAATAATTCCAAATTTTGATATGGGAATATTTCTCTATTCTTTAATACTGGATTAGCAGCATTTCCAATGAATAATCTATTAGCATCTTTTGCCAAACCAAATTCTGATTGATGTAATGCTCTTGGCATTTCTGATAATTTACCACTACGAATTTGAATTAAAGCAACTTCTTTTGTATTTCTTGTCATAATAATTCCTTAAAAATCTTATATATGATTATTTATTATGGTATATGATGAAAACTTGATATAGAAAAGACCACCTTTTTTGGTGGTCTATATTTTAGATTATCGACCTTGAACAAGGTTATGTAAATATGCCCAACGATTAAAGTTTTGTAATTTTTTCTTCAATTCTTCTTGAGCTTTCTCTGTAGGTACATAATGTTTTGAATGAGGATCGATTAAAACAGCTGATTTTCCAACAGACTTAACTTGTTCTGGATAAAATTCTGGCATTTCATCTGGTGTATGCCAAACTTTCTCTTTCTTTGGTTCTTCCATATTATTCTCCTTTTTGAGAATTTTCTTTGTTAAAGTCAATCCATTTTTGGTCTGCTTCACTATCATTTGTAATAGCACCTTGTGGGCATTCACCAATGCACATTCCACAATCAATACAAGTATCTGGATCAACAACCATTTGTGTTTCTGTTTCTTTAATTGCTTGTACTGGACATACTTCTACACAAGCACCACATTTTACACATTTATCATTAATTACACTTGCCATTTTTACTCCTTATTTACCTGAACTTCCAAATCCACCAGTTCTTTCTGCTGTTACATTATCATCTTCTGTAATGCCAAATGGAACAAAAATCATTTGACAGATTCTGTCGAACTTTTCTACAACAACATCTTTGTCACCTTCATTACGGATTTTTACCCACATATGACCTTCATTGGATTCATTATCGTAGTATGAAGCATCAATAATACCAACTGTATTAGCCAAACGTGTGTAGTATTTAAATCCTAATCCTGAACGAGGAACTGCCATTAAAAACCATCCATCATTCATCTTGCATTTTAAACCAGTAGGAACTTTAATATCTTCTCCTGGTTTCAATGTAAATCCATATGGTGTATGAATATCATAACCAGCACTTCCTACTGAACTTCTTGTTGGCATAGGAATACCTTCAAAAGTTTTATCTCCTTCTCCAGCAGAATCTTCTCCATAATCTTTATGCCATTGTTCTAAACTAATTTTTTCAAATTTACCTACTACTTCTGTCATTTTAATTGTCCTTCAATATAATCTGTTAATTCACCAACTGTATGAATTCTTTCAGCAGCATCATCTGGAATGCTAATTCCAAATTCTTCTTCAATCTTCATAACTATTTCAACAGTATCTAAACTGTCACATCCCAAGTCATCTACAAAATTAGATTTAGGTTGGAATTTCTTTTCATCAATATCCATTTCTTTTGAAATAAGTTTGACTACTTTATCATATATTTTATCATCCATTACTATATTTCTCCTTTGATTTAAATATTATATCATAAAAAATATACTTGTCAATATTGTCTTCTTGACTCTAGCATATCATACATTGAAGCAAGACGAATTAACTTCATATCCTTGCATTTATCATTATTAAACACATTACCAAATAACTTAACTCTATCTAGTAATGGCATTGTTCTTGGTAAAATTATATCTACATATTTTTTAATAAATTCATCATTTATAAAAAATTCTTGTATATGTCTTTTATTTTGTTCTAATCTAACTTCTGGATTTATAAAAAATCTTCTTATATTTTCTTCTACCATTCCTTGTTCTTCTAATGGATTTGATGACATTCTTACTAAAGCAACTTTTACATCAATATCATTTTGCATCATATCTTTTGCTGCCATTAATTCACGAACACCAACAATTCCTATACTCATTGGTTTATTTGTTGCTAAAAATGTTTTAATATCATTATTTATAATGCCATAATCTTTAGAACGAATCCAAAAATCTTGCTTCTCATATTCTTCTGGTTTATATAATCGTAAAAATCTATTATCATCATCTGGTCTTGGTTTTCTACAAGATGATTGTACCATAGGAAACAAATCTTGGTCAATATTCATCAATAATTGAACAAAAGTTGTTTTTCCAGCAGTACTTGGTCCAGTAAAAAGTATTAAAGTTTTCTTTTTCATTTTCCATTCTCATTCATATATTTCAATCCCATTTTAATAAATGGAGTTACCTGAACTTTGTTATTTATAATATCAGATAATTTAATCCATTCAGCACCATTAGAATCTAATCCATCACCTTTAGTAGATGGTTCTCCAGAAACAGTTGCCAAATAAAGAATTCCAATATGTTTAAATAAAGCATTTGGTTTCCCTTCTGCTTCTCTATTCCAATCAAATCTTGTATCAACTGTTGTTAATTGTGTTGAAGCAATTAAATCACAATTTGTCTCTTCTTTAATTTCTCTTTCCAATGTTTCTTCAATAAGTTCTTCTGGTTCAATTGTTCCACCTGGTAAATCATATAATCCTGTATATGGTCCTCTTGCTTTTTTAATTAATAAAATTGAATTCCAATTATCTTTAAAAATAAATCCATAAACACCTAAATGATTTTTTACTACAACTGATTTTTCTTCCATAGTTTTCTCCTTTATAAAATATTATCTATATTTTTTGATACAATATATTTTTTAATTCTCTGAATTTCATATAAAACAATATCCATGTCTATATTTCTACTCATTCTTGAAGCAACATTAGTAATTCCTTGTTTAATCATATACAGATATATTCTGTTTAAAAAATCACTTTCATATGTTTTCTTCAATTTCTCTCTCAATATACAAAACAATCTTTTACTATTATCAGTATTTAATAATAATAAATCATGTAAAAAATGACCTATCTCTAATGCTAAATCATTTAATTTAACATACTCTAAATCAATAATTCCAATAAATTTTTTCTTATTATAAATTAAATGTCTTGCTCTTAAATCTTGTGTTATAAGATGCATATGATAAGGTTCATTTCCAGTTTTTGATAACTCTAATGCTTTGTTTATCATATCAGTTGAAAAATCTAATTTTCTAATCCAATCAATTGTCAATTTATTTAATGCTTTTTTCATAGATTTTTCAATTAAAGTTTCATCATCATCTGATTTATATGGTATACAAAAAATATTTTCTTCCATTTGAAAGATTTTCATAATATCATCAGCAACATTTTGTAATTCTTTTTCATTTAAAGAACTTAAAAATGTATCTAGTGATTTTCCATCTAAATCTTCTATAATGGTATAATTTTTATCAACACCATCAATATTAATAGTTCCAGTTGAATAAATTTTTGGAGTACATTTAATAGGTAATGCTCTCAAAAATAATGATAAACTATCTAATTCATTGTGATATTCATTATCATGCCCATCTCTATAAATTTTAAAAATATAATATTTTCCATTATCTTTTATAAAATGGACTTCATTTTGGTTATACGAACTTGGTTCTAAAACTTTTGTTTCAACAGGATTTTCCATTAAATTATTATTTTTGAGAAATTCTATTATACTAGTCATTATAAATTCTCCTTTATTATTTTCAATAATTTATCCGTTGTTTTTTCTATCGTATATTTTTTTCTAATGATTTCTTGCGCATTTACTAAATCTCTTCTTATTTTATGAATATTTGTATTAATAGCAGAAATCACATCTTCATCTTTTGGTTCATATACAAATAATGGGTTACCAAGTTTATACTTTTGTGGTTCTACAAGATAATCTTCTAATCCTATCATCTTCATAACTTCTGATAATCCTGCCATGTTTAAAGCAATCGGCAAACAATTACACATAACACTTTCTAATGCTATTGTACATCCTGCTTCCATTTGTGAAGGAATTAAAGCGTAGTTGCATTGAGATGACATAAAATAGAATAAGTCATTCTGACTTAATAATCCCATATTAATAATATTTTTAGACCTAAACTTATAATCACCATTACCGCAGACATAGATAGTACTATTAGAAAAATCTGCAAAATGATCTGTCCAATAAATTCCTTTATCAATTGATTGTGGATGCTTTAATCTTGAAGCATGAATAAATCCTGGTTCTTCATTTAACCATTTATAATTATTTGAGAACATAGATGATAATTCTGGGATTCCATGATAACAAACTTTAATTTTATCATAATCCTTGTAATCAGCACAAGAAACAATTTGTCCTCTAACATATTCAGTTGGAACAATGACTAAATCAGACCTATCAACAATATCTTTACAGATATTTTGAAATCTTTTCATATATTCTTTTTGATATTTTTCTGAAGAATCACAATTTTTAATATTACCAATATCTCGAAATTTGCTTCTCCAATCACTTTCTTCTTTTGTAAAATAAACAAAGGATACTAGCGGTTTTGAAAGCATATGAGAAATTTTTGCCGCCATATCAAATATTTTTCCGTCTCTTATTCCAAACGCAAATATAATATCTTCAGACATTTTTAATGAAAATTGTAAATTATCATCAAATTCTTTTGAAGAATAAATTATTGTAGTTGGCGTTCCAGATTTTTTAATTGATTTGTATTCAATATACCCATCATCAGATTTATCTGCTAAACAATGGATGATTATTTGATAATCCCTTTTTTCTAATTCTTTTGAAAGATGATATACTTGTGCTTCTAAACCACCGATAATATTTAAATCTTTATCAATATATGCATATATTCCAATAGTTTTAATATCCTTCATAATAATTCTCCTGTTTCTGTTATAATGTTTCTGTTAGAGTAATTATTATTCTAACGATTTAATTTTATCATAATTAAAATAAAATGTCAATAAATAATTTTGGATAATAATTTTCTGTTATCCGTTATAGAAAATTAAGGAGAAAAACATGGGAAGACCATTAAAAGAATCAATGCTTAAAGCTATGGAATTAAAAGCCGAAACAGCTGATGGCGAAGTCACATTAGGTAAACAAGTTGGATACAACAGATATGTTGTTGAAGAAGAACCAGAGAGAAAAATTGTTAAATTAGCAGAAGAATTGGTCGAAGATCAAGATGCTGTTATGAAACTCTTACATGGTGAAAAAGAAGAACCAGTTTTAAAAATTACAAGAACTGTTTTCCAAACTCCAACATGTGTTCACCCATATGAATTAGATGAAGAAGGAAAAGTTGTATTCTTAGAAGAAGATGTATCCTTTGCTGGTGGTTCTGAATCAGGTTCTGAATCATAATCTAATTTATAATAAATTAAAATCCCTCTTTTTAGAGGGATTTTTCATATTTAGAAGGATTAGGAAATTCTTTTTGTAACCAATCTCCTATTCCCATACTTATAACTTCATCACTTGTTGAAAAACAATCATTTGTTTGTATTCTTTGTAACCAATCATTCATATGTTTGGCACGAATTTTCATATCATTACAAAATGTTCCTTCTATATCATTCATATTACAATAATATGATCTAACACCAACAATATGCCTATGCTTTGCTTTTATTTTATAAAATTTTTGTTCTAATGATTCAAATTTATCTTTTTCATAAATGATTGGACAATGTATTTCAAAATTTGTAATAGGTTTTCCTTCTTTTTCTAATTCAAGTTTTGTATCAGTAATCATTCTATGATAATTATTTTTGCCTATATCTGTATATTTTTTTAATTCTTCATGACAATAATATGGATAATTTTCTAAATCCACATCTTTAATAAAGAATATATCATCCATCATATAGCATGCTTTTTTAATACCTGTTTCAACAAAGAATCTTTTAACTTTATACCAATGGTTTGTTGCTGGAGTTCCTATATCAGCTGCTTTAATATATTTTACATTATCTGAAATAAAAGATGGTCTCTGACCTACAATATAAACTTGACCAACATTATGTCCATACTTTTCCAAAGAACGCATAGAGTATCGTATTTCATTATTCTGCCATTTACTGCCAGATCCTAATACATAAAAAACATCAATCATTTTATGCCTTATTTAATTCAGGATGACATTCTCTATATTTTTCATTATGATTTTTTAATATTTCTCTAATATATCCCAATCTTTGATCATTGGATACAGATTTACAAATATTTGTTTCATGTGATCTATAAAAATACATTATTTGATGAATACTTTTGATAGGCATATGTTCTAATATCTGAATATGAAAATCCAAATCTTCACACATTCTATAATTTTCATTTATAGTACATTTATCTAATAATGTTGATCTAAACATCATTCCACCAGCATAACCAACACCATTTATATGACCATCTAAAACATCTTTTAATATCCATTCTTTTGGTCTTTTGATAATTTGTGTTTTTTTACCAAATCTTTTTAATTCACAGCATGTCGCTCCAATTTCTGGATTTTCTTCAAGCATTTTTACTTCTTTTTCAATCATTTTAGGACTAAAGTAATCATCACTTCCCAATCTCATGATATATTTTCCTTTAGCAAGTTTAAATGCTTTACTAACTGTTTTATTCATTCCCAAATTAACTTCATTTTTATATAATTTAATCTTATTAGATAATTTAGTTATATAATCATAATTTGTTTTTGGAGAACAATCATTTACAGCAATGATTTCTACATTTTTATATGTTTGATTTAATATACTTTTCAAACATTGATTTAAATATAAAGGTTTGATTTCATATAATGTTAATATAATTGAAACCAAAGGCGGATGTTTTTTCTTGTAATCATCTATCATTTTCTTATTCTTTGCTAAAACTATTTTTCTTTGTCTTTTGATTCTTTCTTTATATCTTGAATTTCTACTTAAACTTATATTATTTTCATGAGCAATATAATTACTATCATGTGATGATGTAATTATATTACAATGAATTAAATATTGTGTCAAGAAGAATGAATCCTCACCATAATCTAATTTTGTATCAAATTGAATTTTATTTTCTTTTATAATTTTTGTTTTAAATAATTTATCAGTAACCATATGATATTGCGTAAATAAATCATATTCTACCATAGGATAATATGAAATATCTCGTTTAGATACCCAATTTCTTTTTTCTTTACCATTACTATCTAATAAAATTCTTCTTCCACAAACCAAATCTGAATTTGTTTTTTGTTGATTATTATATGAATTTTCACAAAATTCTGGATTTATATAATCATCACTATCTACAAAAACAATAAATGCTCCAGAAGATCTTTGTATTCCAATATTTCTAGCGAAACTAACTCCATGATTTTTGATATCAATAATTTTTATCCTGCTATCTTTTTGTTTATATTCATTTAATATTTTTAAAGAACTATCTGTAGATCCATCATTAATACAAATAATTTCTATATTCTTATATGTTTGATTTATAACAGAATCTAAGCATGTATGTAAATATTTTTCTACATTGTATACAGGTATAATTATTGATATTAAAGAATTTTCCATATATTTTCCTTATAATATAACTTCTTGTGTTCCATTACCGTATAATCTTGATAAATTACTCAACTGATAATTAGCAGTTTCAAATCCTTTTGATAATGAAATATACTTATTTCTTACTAAAGCAATTTCATTTATAATTTGTTGGATAGCAACGATTTCTGGTTGCCCTTCAATATAAATTTTGATATCAGAACTTGATAATGCCCTTTGATAATTTTCTAAAAACTTTTTATAAAGTTCTGATTTCATTTGTGTAAGTTTAATTTCAAAATGTTTTAAAATTGCTTCAAGCTCTTGTAATTGTGATAATCTATATTCAAAATTAGATGATAATTCTGAAACACATTTACCAAAATTTCCTGTAACTTTAACTTCCTTCCTTGCTTCTTCATATTGTTGATTAAAATATTCCAATGCTTCTGGAAGTGCATTTTCATTTTGCTTAATTGCTTGAAAGTAATTTCCTACCATTGTTAAAATACTCCATATTTAATAATTGCACATAAAGCGGCAATTCCTGTTACTATTATAGGCGCTAACATTTTACCACTCTTCCTCTTCTTCTTCGTCACCGTAATTTTCTTTAATATATTTTTTGATGTTCTTAGATATCCACATTTCTTCATTGTCTTCTGCATACTGTTGAATCTCTTTCAAATCAACATCTTCATCAACTAATAAATTTAATGCTGCGAAAAATGCTTCTTCTCTTTCATTTGGTTTTATATATTCAAGCATCATCATAATCAAAGAATAAACTGCATCTGTTTCCATTTTATAATCTCCTCATAAAATTTTCAGTTTTATTTATTCTTCAGATTTTTTCTCTGCATTTTTTAAAATTTGATCTACAGTTTTTTCACTTTGAGATACTTCCATAAAATCTTTCATCATTACATCATAATCTTCATTAGTAATGTTTTTACGGAATTTCTTGAATACTTCTTTTCCATCTTTAGGTGATTTATAGACATATTGATTACCTTCTTTAACTAATAATCCTTTTGCTTCAAATAAGTCAAACAAACCTGAATATGGATTCATACCTGTTGTATAAGGAATTTGAACTTCAACTGATTCAAAACATTTATTCCAATTGGATTTATAAACCTTACATTTAGAACGAATACCAACTACATCACTATCAGCTGCACCTTCTACACCACCTTCAACATCTTTTGCTTTCAATTTTAACTTATTCATTTGAAGAATTTGTGTTGTCAAAAAGATAAGTTTTTGACCACCAGGAATTACATCATCTGAATACATATCAGTTGTTGCATAAACGTGGTTAGTAACCATACAACCCATTTTAGTTGAAGCAATATTAGAGAGAATATTATTAACCATCTTTGTAATAGCACCTGCTCTACGCATACCATCTGTCATTGACATTTCACCTTCACCAAATCTTTGGATTTCATCATTAGCATATAATGCACCCAATGAATCAATAACAAATAATAATCCAGATTGTTCTTCCAATGGAATATCAGCATTTTGCTCTTTATAATCTTTTGCTGCTAATGTAACAATCTGCATAACATTTTCAATGCTGTTTGTTTGTAATCTTTGTAACAATGGATTTTCTGGGTCAATACCAATATTTCTCATCCATACTTCATCTAAACGGTCTTCTGTATCAATAAGAATTACTGGAACATTTTGTCTTAATGCATCTTTAACAACATTACCAGAACAAATATATGATTTACCAGAACCTGATGAACCTGCCAACATATTAATCTTTCCATCTAATGGAAATGCTTTATTAAAATCTTGTGTTAGTAACCAGTTCAATGCATAACATCCTGAACTGAACCAAACTGTTGGCTTTGTAAATCCAAAAGAAATTCCTTCAATGGATTTGTTGATATTTTTTCTCAATTTACTTAAATCAAATGGTTTCATATTATTTTTTCTCCTTCAATGTTCGTATTATAACACAATTTATCAATATATCAATATTATTTTTGAAATAAATCAGATACACAAACTGTTGAATATTCTTCTTTTATCCAAGGCCCTGGACCAAACAATTTAGTTGGAATATTTTCATATTTTTTTATAATCTCATCATTTTTTATATTCCAATGATTTGATATATTATCAATAGTTCCGTCCTTTTTCAGATAATTCAACCATCTTCTTCCAGAATTTGTAGTTGTTATATTTGTAATAGGTCTTCCTTTGTATGTATATCCAGATGACCATAATTTTAATAAATTACTCAATGTAATTCTTTTAGCAGAACCACAAAATCCACAACAAATTATTGTTCTAATTGGAAAACAATTTACTATTATTTTATCATATAATTCTGGATGTTTATTGTTGTATATAGACATCAATTTATCATAATATTTCGCAAAAGTTTTTATATCCCTTTCACATTGATCACTAATAAATTTTCTTTTTATTGCTAATTTTTCTTGTTCTAATTCTTGAATTTTAAAATCAATTTTAGATAATTCTTCTCTAATATCCATAAAGACCTCCTTTAGTTATTTGTTGTATGGTATAACAAGTAGAGTATAAATCACCATTTGTATAATTATTTATAAAATGGGTGGTTTGATATCCACCACCCAAATTATTTTACTTATTCATATTCAACTTTGCCATTATACTAGCAACTGTATCTTGTGCTGTATTTGCTTGAACTGTTTCCACATTTTGTTTAATAATTTGTGGTGCAGTTGGTTGTTGAACTTGAACAGGACTATCTACTAACATTTGTCTGTTCTCTGGAGCATTATAACCATTCCAGTTTGGTGCTGTACCAGCTGTTTGAGTTGTAACCTGAACTTGTGAAGGTTGAACATAATGTTCTTGAATATAAGCATTTTCACCTTCTGCTACAGGATTATATGCTGGTTGTTGATAAGGCATTTGTTGAACGAATGCTTGTTGAGGTTGTGGTTGAGCATATGTTTGTTGAGGAATTTCTGTTCCTAAATGCGAAGTTGCTTCACCTTCCTTCAACTTAACATTACCATCTTGGTCAAGACGAATGTTGTCTGGACGGAATGTCGATGCCCAATTCTTTATATCATATGGCATACCATCATAAGAAGCATTGTACATAGCCAACATTACTTCTTCCTGTTCTGCTGATGGACGTTTTGGTAAGAATTTCTTCAAATCAAATGCGCCATTTGTTTGAATATAGGCAATTTCTTGTTCTGTCAATGGAGTAATACGTGAAGACCATTTAGATTGTGTTACATAATCTTTTACTGTCTTATTAACTCCGTTGATAACAGCATTCTTTTCTGAAACTTTCAAAATGAAGTCACGACCATTTTGAACTGAACATGGAACATCTTCAATTTCAGAATCTGTCATAAATGTTTTAATCAAATTGAACAAATCTTTGTTGATTAAGAAACGGTACAATTTTGGTTCATAACCAGGACTATGAATAAATCCTTGGAACAAATAAGTAACTTTCTTACCAAATTTATTGTACAATGCTTGAGATGTTTTATCACCATCGATCCACAAACCCTTAATCTTTTGTTGAATAACATCTTCTGTTGATTTATACAAATATTCACTTGGTAAATTATCCAAACTTTGTTCATTTGATTTTAAGTTAAATGCTGGAACAGATACATAAGTATCTTTTACCATTGTTGTACCATTTGGCAACAACAAACTATCAAATTTCAATGAACGAGTGTGTCTTTCACGCCAGAAGAATCCATTTGATGGATCAGCATCCTCAATAAAACGGATACGAATTTCATCACCTGGTTTCAAATCACCAAATCTAAAAATATCATTATTACCTGTTTGATTATTATTTGCTTGAGAAGAATTCTTCTCCATTGCTGCACGCATTTCTGCTAAAGATAATGTCATATTGTTTCTCCTTTTCTTGTTATAATTTTTTGACTTTAATTTTTTGCAATGTGGGAAATATTTTTATAGATGTTACTTCCCAACCATCTTTATTATTTATACCATAATTATGATAAAATGTCAAAAATATTTTACCATTGATCTTCCATCATACGCAGTTTCTTACGCAACTTTCTTGCTGCTTCTTTTTGTTTTCTACGTCTTTTTTCAGATGGTTTCTCATAGTATTTACGTTGCTTCAATTCTTTTAAGATTGGAGCCATCATGTGTTTCAATGATGAAATAGCACGATTGACATTATTATCTTCAACGATGATAGTGCGTCCCATCCGTTTCTTTTTATTATTCCAAGCCATTATAAAATTCACCTGCCTTTCTATTTCTTTAATTTGGCTCTTATTTTTTTCATTATTTCATTGTCTTTACCCAATTCTTCCTCTAATTTTTCAACAACTAAAGGAGTCATTGACAATGATTTTATGAATGATGCTTTATCTATAATAGATTTGTCCTCATTCAATAATTGAACCAATTTTGATACTTTTAAATCAATATTATTTTTAGCATTTTCGCCTTCTCTATTGACTTCATCAATTGGTTCAGAAGAAATTTCAGGTTTAACATCTTTAACCACTACTTTTTCTGGTTCAGATTTAACTTCCTTTTTTTCTTCTGGTGTTATAATAACACTTTTTGGTTCTTCTTGCAATATTATTTTTTCTTCTTTTTTAATAGGTTCATAAGATATTGATTTAATTACTTTTTTTACTGGTTCAACATATTGCCCTGTAACAATTTTAATCCAGTCGGATGTAATCATTAAATACATAGCAAGTGTATCAAATACCATCATAATCATTACTATGAATATTATTATAGCATTATCATTTGAAGTATGCAATAATGCTGCCAAATATTTTAAGTGAGCAATAGTTGGTGCTTTACTTTCTGCTTCTTGTTGTAAAGATGTCATTTGTTTTCTAATCTCAATGATTTGACTATTTAATTTTTTATTATCATTCATCAAACCAGTAATTTGTTTTTGCATATCTTTCTTTACATTCAATGCTTTAGTAACATATTCTTTTTCAATATATGTTTCAATTGCTTTATCCATAGATTCAGAATTCATTGTCTTTTGCAAATCAGAAATTTGCTTATTATTTAAATCTATTTCAGATTGTAACAATGGAATTCCTGATTCTAATTGCTTAATTTCTAATTCAATGGGGATAACTTCTTTTGTTTTAGCAGAATAAGCATTAGCAAAGAAACCAAATACACCTAATGCTGATAATGACATTGCAATTAAAAGCATTATAATACCTGGCAATTTTT
>Ga0247608_10005394_pt1 | contig 13838 bp, 12 predicted proteins | sample 176DNAGHGlowgp2_FD_193490 | JGI IMG/M metagenome (GOLD analysis project Ga0247608, IMG submission 193490) | Sheep rumen microbial communities from Palmerston North, Manawatu-Wanganui, New Zealand - 1766 DNA GHGlow gp2 | ecosystem: Host-associated > Mammals > Digestive system > Stomach > Rumen ...
ACATCGTTTTGTGGAATTATTAGAACTTCATGAAGTTCCATTCAGTGAAATTAAGCTTGATTATGGAAAAGCATTAAAAGCTGAGATGCTTCAAGAGTATGATGGTAAAGACTATACAGCATTTGTCGTCAATTTGCATGAAACATCTACAGGAGTCCTTTATGACATCAATCTGATTAGTGAGTTCTGTAAAAGAAATAATATTTTCTTAATAGTTGATGCTATTAGTTGTTTCCTTGCAGATCCATTCGATATGGAGAAACATGGAATAGATGTCATGATAACAGGTTCTCAAAAAGCCTTGGCATGCCCTCCTGGAATCTCAATCATTACTTTATCCCCAAATGCTTTAGCACGTGTAGCCAAGAGTAAGACCAAATGCATGTATTTTGATTTGAAAGATGCTCTAAAAAATGGAGAACGAGGACAAACTCCTTTCACCCCAGCTGTCGGTACGTTATTACAAATCAACGCAAGACTTAAAGAGATAGAAGAACAAGGTGGAGTCGAGTCCGAAATCAAACGTATCGGAGATTTAGCAAGTTATTTCAGAAATTCCATCAAGGATTTACCTTTTGAGAGATTCACAGAATCAGAATCTAATGCAGTGACAGCACTTCATCCTACCACAGCCAATGCATACGATATTTTCTCCATTATCAAGGATGAATATAATATGTGGATTTGTCCTAACGGAGGAGACATGCGTGACAAAATATTTAGAGTGGGACACATAGGTTATTTACACAAAGAAGACTATGACCAGTTAATTGCAGCATTTAAAGATTTACAAAAGAAAGGTACTTTGTAATTTTGTCTGTAAGATAAATATAGTATGAAAGAACTGACACTGAAAGAACATCAAGACCTCTGTTTGGAAATACTAACTGAAGTGGATGAATTCTGCACTAAAAACAATATTAGGTATTCTCTCGCACATGGAACGCTCATTGGTGCAATTAGGCATCACGGATTTATTCCATGGGATGATGATATTGACATCAATATGCCTCGTCAAGATTATGATAGATTTATTAGAACGTTTACATCAAATTCTTTAAGATGCTTTAGTTTTGAAAAAGATCAAATTTACATTGCCTTTGCAAGAGTCTGTGATATGAAAAGGACTATCTCAGAAACTAAAATTCCATGGAATTATGTAAAATGCGGTGTTTGGATTGATGTTTTCCCTTTAGATGGTGTAGAAGAATCAAAGCTTATTAGAAAAGTTAGATTGAAATTATTGGGACTTTTATATAAAATACAAAATGTTGTTAGGAAATCATTATATAGAATACCAAAAAGAGTTACCTTCAAGAAAAAAATACACCACATTTTGAAAATTATTATTACATCAACAATCAATATTAAAAAACTTGTAGGTTGGGAAGTGTTTTTATGTAAACGTGTGGAATTTGGGAAGACCAATCTATGGGGGCATCTTAGTGTAGAAGCTGTAGAAGACAAAATGGTCAATAACATAAATGATTTTAGTATCTGCAGAAAGATTGAGTTTGAAAACCACAAATTTTGTATAATGAATGGGGCTCACAATGTCCTCAAAAACGAATATGGTGATTACATGCAGCTACCACCAATAGAAAAAAGGAAACCCCAACAATGTTTTGTCAAGTATTATTGGAAATAATTTTATCAAAGATACCATTTTACAATTACCTATTACATTCTATATTCAGGATGCTAATCATAGAAGGACAATAATAAATAACAATCTACCGTAATGGAAAAAAACATAAGCATCATATCAAATATTAACGAATATAGAATAGATGAATTAATAGAATTAATCCATTTATCTTTCGAAGAAAGAACAAACCAAGGACTTTTATTTAAATATCGAAAAATATCAAAGTCTGAACTTTTAACATATTGCCATCAAAAGCTCCTACTCTCTTATGAAATTGATAATAATATAGCTGGAGTGATCTTTTTTAATATAAAAGGAAATATATGTCTTATGGGTATTGTTGCAACACATCCTTCTTATAAAAGACATGGAATTGCAACATCATTGTATGAGAAACTTGAAAAATATTGCCTTAGCAAAAGGATAGATTTTATATATTCTGATACTGCAACAAAAGCTAAATCTTCTGTTTTATGGCATGAGAAAATGGGATTTCAAAAATTAAGAATGACTTCTTATCCTTCAACTAACTATTATTCATGGGTTTTTATCAAGGATTTACATTCTCCCCAAATTTCAATAAGAAGAAAAGTTCATTGTTTTCTTTCTGCTATTAAATGTCATTTAAAATATAAAAAAAACGGAGACACCACTATATTAGCAAAAATTCTCTAATACAACCCATATATGAAAGAATTAACCCTTAACGAATTGCAAAAGCTAAATTTAGAGATATTATCTGACATTCATAGTTTTTGTGAACAAAATGATATTATGTATTCACTAATGTATGGAACTCTTATTGGTGCAATACGACATAAAGGTTTTATTCCCTGGGATGACGACATAGATATTATAATGCCGAGAAAAGATTTTGAACGATTCATTAACTTATATCAATCTCCAGACTTTGAATTAGTTAGTCCCAATGATCCAAATAGCTATATACTATTTGCAAGAGTATGTGACACAAAAAAAACAAAAGTCATAGGAACTTATCCTTGGTATAAGTATAATACAGGTGTCTGGATTGACATTTTTCCCGCAGACGGTGTAGAAGAATCAGAAGATGTTTTTAATAAAAGAATAGATCATTTACGTATTTTTTGGCAAAAACAATTAAAAATTAGAGGTGCTTTAAGGCCTTTAAAGGAGGTTAAGGGTATAGAACTTCTTAAATTATTAATCAAGAAAATAATTTATACAAAAAACATAAAAATTCATAACCAGAAACATAAAAGAATAGCAGAACAGGTTGAATTTGGTAGTACTAAGTTTTGGGGACAATTATCCTGCATTGATTCTTCAAAAAATAATTATTATAAAATAGAAGATTTTAAAACAACTGTTCTTACCCAATTTGAGAACAAACAATTTAGAATCATGAATGGTTATGATAATGTACTTAGAAAATGCTATGGAGATTATTTGCAATTACCTCCTATTAATCAAAGAAAACCGAAACAATCTCATATGCATATTTATTGGATTTAAAGATTATTACAATTTGATTTTATATGAAAGTTTGTATTTTAGGAGGAGGCAATATTGGAATGTGCCTTCTAGGTGAAATTTCTCGAATAAAAGGTTTCGATGTTATTCTTTACACCTCTAAATCATCATATTTTGATCAAGAAATACTCGTTGAAGATACAGAAAAGAATATTATTTTCAAATCTGGTAATTTTGAAGTTACGTCAAATTTAGAAAAAGCTGTAAAAGGTGCAGAATTCATTTTATGTACAGTTCCAGCATTTTTACGAAAGGAATTAATAACTAATTTATCTCCATTTATAGGTCAGAACACATTCCTTGGCTTTTTTCCCGCTTATGGAGGCGCCGAGTTATTTTCAAAGGAACTAATTGAAAAAGGAATAACTATTTTTGGGCTTCAAAAAGTTCCTTATGTTGCAAGAACAAAAAAAATAGGGAAAATTGCTGGATTATGGAGTAAAAAGAACAAGCTTTATATTGCATCATTGCCACATTCAAAAGCTGAGAATGTCAAATTTTTCATTGAAAACACTCTACAAGTACATTGTGACATATTACCAAATTACTTAGCATCTACACTTTTACCAGGTAATCCTCTTTTACACACTAGTGGCTCATATATCTATCTTAATGAATTTAGTAAAGACCACATTTTTGACGAACAAATTTATTATTATAGGAAATGGAACAATGAATGTTCTATTTTTTTATGTAAGATGAGTGATGAAATGAAAAATATTTGTGATTCATTACCACTTGATTTATCTGGAGTACAAACAATTCAAGATTATTACGATTCTTCAACCCCTGAAATACTCACAGAAAAATTTCATACCATACCATCATTTTATAATTTGACTTTACCTATGAAAAAAACAGAAAAAGGATTTATAGTCGACTACGAATCTCGTTTTTATAAAGAAGATATACCTTTTGGATTATGTGCTATTAAAAGTTTAGCTCTAATTACAAATGTTGATGTTCCAACCATAGACAAAGTCATTCATTGGTATGAGAAAATAGCTAATGTCCAATACTATACAAAGGAAAACAAACTTGGAACAAATATTAATGAGACTATTTCTTATCAATTAAATGGTATAAAAAATAAAGAAGACATAAAAAGATTCTATCAAAGATAAAAAAGTATTATTTTTTTGATTATTAGTTTATTCTATGAGATTTCATCATTTCCATTAATAATCTATCTTTTTATATAAAAATGCCAAAAGCTATTAAAAATGAATAGTTTATATAGTTAATTTAATTGGTAATAATCAAGACTTCAAAAATAAGTATATGAGAATTTGAATGAGAGAGTCATTTTTTTGAATTAAAATTATAGTCATACTTTTCCTCAATAAAAACGAGAAAAAAGAATATTAAAATTTACGATTTCACATAACAATACACAAAAAAACAAACAATCATATACCAATAAGAAAAAGAATATGATAAAAGTCATTACATACGGTACATACGATTTACTTCATTACGGCCACATCAGACTTTTAGAAAGAGCCAAAGCTCTTGGTGATTATTTGATTGTTGGAATCACGGCAGATAGCTTTGATCGAGCACGTGGAAAAATCAATGTTCAGCAATCATTGATAGAGCGAATTGAAGCAGTGAAAGCAACTGGTATTGCTGATGAAATCATTGTGGAAGAATACGAAGGGCAGAAAATCGATGACATAAAAAGATACAACATTGATATATTCACTGTAGGATCTGATTGGAAAGGCCATTTTGACTACCTCAATGAGTTTTGTAAAGTCATCTACCTTGATAGGACACAAGGTATTTCAAGTTCTGAACTGAGAGCAGAAAAGAGAGAACTCAAAATGGGGTTAATTGGTGAGTCTATCATTCTAAATAAATTTGAGAGAGAAAGCAAATTTGTCAATGGTGTGAAAATTGTGGGAGTATGCATGCAAGATGATACAGACTTTTCTGAAAACATGCGAAATCTACCACTAATAACTAATGATATCAATGAGTTGTTGGATGCAGTAGATGCTGTCTTTATCATATCCCACCCAACAAAACACTATCACCATATTCGCCAAGCTCTTGAAAAGGGGAAACATGTACTCTGTGAATCTCCAATAGTTATGACAATAGAAGAATGGAATGAACTCAAAGAACTTGCTGAACAGAAAGGATGTGTTTTGATGGAATCCATTAAAACGGCATACTCCATGGCGTACAGTCGATTACTTCTACTATTGAAAGGTGGTGTTATTGGTAAAGTCGTATCTGTAGATGCCACTTGTACAAGCATGTCGGAACTCATGATGAAAAAAGGACGTAACCTGACTGGCACATGGAATTCTATTTGTTCTTGGGGACCCACAGCACTGCTTCCTATTCTTCAAATATTGGGAACTGAATATAATCAGATGCATATTTATTCACACATGAATGAGTCGGAAGATAATTTCGATTTATTTACGAAAATATCTTTTTCTTATCCACATGCTGTGGCATCTATTAAAGTTGGAATGGGTGTTAAATCTGAAGGAGAACTGATTATTTCGGGAACAGAAGGTTACATATATGTGCCCGCTCCTTGGTGGAAAACAGATTACTTTGAGGTGCGTTATGAAAACCCTGCTAACAACAAACGGTATTTCTATCAGTTAGAAGGCGAGGGAATCAGATATGAAATGGTATCTTTCCTTAAAACTATCGAGACACATAAAGATTTCTCATGTATTGAAACAATAGTAACCAAAGAAATCATAAAGATAATTGAGGATTACAACAAAAGGAAGAATTTCACGTTAATATAAACATGGCTAAGCAAACTATCTCTAGCGAAGAATTAAAAGATATACAAATACAAATCTTACAAAGTATAACAGATTATTGCGAAAAAAACGATCTGCGATATTTTCTAGCATATGGTTCCCTAATTGGAGCTGTGCGACACAAGGGGTTTATTCCATGGGATGATGATTTAGACATCATGATGCCAAGACCAGATTTTGAAAAATTCTGTGCACAATATAAAGACAAATATTATGAAATATTATCACCCCAAACAGATGACAAATGTTTCATAAATTTTGCCAAAGTTCACGATATTAGAACTCGATATCAAGAATCATATAGTAAAGAGAATAATTATGGCATTTTTGTCGATATATTCCCATTAGATGGATACATCGATAAAAAACAGATGTGGAAATGCTACATTCTTTACAAACTAATACAATATAAGACGTCTGTATGGAATCACTCCAATACACTCATCAAGAATCTTTTTTTATACATCATCAAGTTTTTTTTATTACCCATCAAAACAAAAACATTTGTTCATCAATTAATATCAGAATCTAAGAGATTAAAATACGAAGATGCTGAATATGTGTATTACTTTACAGAAAAATTTGCTCCTCTGAGAAAATCTATATTCGAAGAATACATATATGCAAATTTTGAAAATAAAAAATACAGAATACCAAAGGATTTTGATGAATTATTAAAAATTCAATATGGGGACTATATGAAACTACCTCCAGAAAAAGATAGAGTAAATGTTCATCAAGCAAAAATATGGTGGAAATAAAAAAGTTATGTAACATTTTATTAATGATGTTCAATCTTTAAAAAATGAAACAAATTTCTATACGACAACATAAAGCCAATTTAGTAAGTAAGTTTTTTACAGTCTTTTGGATTCTTTATATCCCAACATGTATTCTTTTTTATAGACGACTACCCGACTATATTGATGAATTCATGTCACTGACCTTGATTTTATTTGCGCTTGCTAATTGGAAAATCAAGCGTAATAACACAAAAATTAAAAATGAATTAAAAGCATATATAGGTATTATGATTGCCTATGTTCTTTATTCATTTCTTGTAAAAATCAATACAACAGAAGCCATTTTTTATGATTTACAACAACAACTAAGACCATATTTGGTCTTCTATAGTACATATTTGTTAGCACCCAAACTCAATAAAAAACAATATAACAAAATTATTACAGTTGCACTTATAAGTAATATTTCATTTATTATTTTAATCTCTATAGGCATTAAAGTAGGAGATTTTGGTCTTTCCACACCTGTTATTGCTCAAGGTAGTTTACTTTGTGGCTTACTATATTACCTTAATAATGATATCCACAACAAACAAAAATCACGAATAGCATTGCTGATTTTATCATTAGGACTCGTTTGTGGTAAATCAAAATTTTTTGGAGAATATGTCGTATTTATTGCTGTCATCTTCTTTTTGCACAAAAAATTACAATTCAACTCTCTTAAGACAAATCTTCTCTTAACTCTTTTAGGTCTTGTCGTATTGTTATTTACTTGGACGAAATTTGATGCATATTATATTAGTGGTTTTGAAGAAGAAAGCATATCAGATTTGGATGCAAGACCTGCATATTTTAGGACTGCTGTAAATATCTTATTTAAAGACTATGTTCCTTTTGGTAGTGGATTGGCGTCTTTTGCAACAGCAACCTGTGGCAAATATTATTCTCCTCTCTATTATAAATACGGTCTGGATACCATTTGGGGACTAACGCCACATAACCCAATGTTTATCGCTGATGCTTTTTATCCTACTCTTGCACAGTATGGATTAGTAGGGGTGTTTTTATTCTTCATATTTTGGAAACGTAGATTTAAAGAAATCTATGCCATATCAGAACTTAAATATTATAAGGTAGGATTTCTTTGTATGTTTGCTTTACTCTTGGAAAGCGTGGCTGACACCTCATATCTATCAGGAAAAGGAATGGGCTACTTTATGTTAATGGCAATGTGTATTCGTGAAGAATTCTATTTTAGAGAGTCCATACAACAGCAAAGACAAATGGAAGCCATACATTCTGAACTAATTGAAGAACAAACTAACAAGACTGAAGAATCATAGTTAAAGAGTTTAGGTAGGTTCTAAAAATTCTGTTTTTTAGTTCACTACCAATTTATTTTATTTCATTTCGGTTGCTTTTTGTTTGATTTGAAGTCTTTTTGCCACTTTTGGCTACGCCGAGCTGAAGGTTCTCGGTTACATAGCTCGCTATGCGCCCTCAAAAACTGACAAAAATCCAATCAAATCAATTCAAAAAACAATCCGACATAATTTATAGGACCTACCTTTAGCTGAACGTATGAAAATCCTCGTCATTGACAATGTTAATTTTATCAATTATCCCACAGGCGGAATTATGGCTTTTTATCGTACTTTACTGCCTGCTTTTGGAAATGACATAAAATTGGCAGGAATATGCACAGACACATCATGTCCTACTGGCAAATGGATTAAGAAAAATATTTTTGATATTGAGTTTGATTTCTTTTCAATGGCTAATATTAAACCATGTGCAAAAAAGCCATTGGTTCCAGAGAGGATTCAAAATTGTATTCATGTTAAAAAACACATTCAGAAAATCACAAAAGGAATAGACTTTGATGTCATTCTTACACAAACACCTGAGGTAACATATTTCATACCAACAAAACTGCTCAAGAAAACATGCTTTATTCTACCTGGCATAGAAAATCCTCTTTCTATATCAAGGTATTCATGGGCGAAAAACTTAGCAACTATTTACGATAAGTTTTTCTTAATGCCAAAAGCAAAAAAAGTAAGATGGCTCCTTGCTGCGGCTGACTATGAAGCAAGATGTAAGTTTTCAGAAAGAAGTAAAGGAATAATTAAAGCTGAAGATATTATACAATTTCCCACACGATTTGATGGCAGCATTTATTATCCAAAACGAGATACAGCGGAACATGGAAATTCCACGTCCAAAGAAAAGAACTTCGTTACAGTTGGACGTTTGGGATGGTTCAAAGGTTGGAAATTAATGATTGATGCATTCTGCATTGCTCAAGAAAAAGAACCTAATTCAAAATTGATATTCATAGGGGATGGTGAAGATGAGAAAAAGATTCACAACTATATCAATGAGAAGAATTTGAATGAAAAAATAGAACTCGTTGGTAAGAAGCATCCTGCAGAAATAGCTGAATATCTTAACAAAGCGGATGTTTTCATTATGGGGTCAATGGTGGAAGGATGGTCCACGACATTGGTAGAAGCCTGTGCGTGTGGCATTCCATGTGTCGTTACTCGTTTTAGTAGTGCTGAGGAAATGGTGAAAGAAGGAAAAAACGGGTTTATTGTCAAAAGTAGAGACGAACGAGAATTTGCTCAACGAATGCTTGACGCGCTTCAATTAGACAGAAATCATGTCATTGAATTCGACCAGCAATTTGAGAAATATGCGATTAGCCATCTAAAAGAGGACTTATTAAGAGTATTAGAAAACTAACGACGATGATTGGACTAATCAAAAAAGGACGAGATTGGTGGCTCAAAAACATTATCTGGCATCGATTCACTATTGGTAAAAGATTTCATTGTGGTCGTGGAGTCTTCCTTTGGGCTAAAAATGAAATAACAATTGGAGATGACTTCTATTTGGGCAAATACTCCATCATAGAAACCGATTGCAGAATTGGAAATGGTGTAATTTTCGCCAATAATGTTGGAGTCGTTGGACGTTATGATCATTATTATCAGCAAATTGGTACTCCTGTTCGCCTTGCTTCTCAAATCCGAGATGACAACTATGATTGGAAAGGAACCCATGAGATAACAACTATTGGTCACGATGTATGGGTTGGATATGGTAGCATTATACTAAGTGGGGTTCATATAGCAGAAGGATGTATCATTGCTGCAGGTAGCGTTGTAACAAAAGATACTGAACCTTATTCTATTTATGCTGGCGTTCCTGCAAAAAAAATCAGGAATCGATTTGATAACGAATTTGATTTACAAAAACATTTGGAACTTCGTAAGAAAAACTTCGGTTACTAATTCGCGATTTTGTAAAGTTTAAAGAAAGTGAACCATTTCATCCTTACACGATTCAACCTAAACCTTCACTGGAACAAAGACAAAGCAGGGAATGCTGTACGGACTGATGAATGGTTGGCTGATAGATTCCGACTCTTTGAGGAATATTGCTTACCGTCCGTTCTCTGTCAGAAATGCAAAAACTTTAAGTGGATTTGCCTCTTTGATGAAAACACACCTGAGCAATACAAGCAAAGAGTTCGTGGGTATCAACAGCTTTGGAATGGTTTTCTGCCTTTTTATTTGAACCAAAAGGAAACCGACAACTACCAACGATATTTCCAACTTAAAGTACTGACACTATCCAATCCCTCTGACCAGGAGGTGCTTACCACATATCTTGATAATGACGATTGTCTGCGCGAGGACTACATTCTGAAAATTCAAGAGGCACCCATGCAGGTGGATTTTGGAACGATGTTTCTCTGCCGTTATGGTATTCAGTATTACGAAGACTTAAACATAGCGGTGAGGGTATCTTACCCGAACAATCACTATATGACTTATTATGAGAAATTATCTCCACAGTTAAAGACTGTTTGGGGATTCAGTCATTTCTACATATATGATTACAAGAGATTGAACATTATCACCATTGAGAATAAAAGCAACCCCATTTGGATTGAAGTCATTCATGGCAAAAACATGGACAACGACGTAAAAATGACGCTCAACCAAAAATTAATAACAGATAATAAATATCTTCATCAATTTGGAATTAACAAAGATTTACTTGACGCTTCCAAAGCTAAAAAGGTCTATTGTTCCACCTTTTTACTTCGCTTTTTAAAGCAAAGTTGGAGAAGATTCAAAAATAAATTGACCTAATCTCAAATTTTTATTCATAAATATTCACAAAGCATTTGAAAGAACCATTGCAAACCTATTAATGGATAAAACAAATGGTACAAAAACAACAAAAGAAATGTTTAAACTGAGCCAAGCTACTATTTTAGAGCGCAAAGCTGATTTATCTAACATTCCAGAAGGTAAAAAACTAATAAACACCATTAATGCCTATTCATATAATATGGCATTAAAAGACGAATTGTTTGCAGAAGCACTCAACAAAGGTGACGCACTGATTCCCGACGGAGGAAGCATTGTATGGACATGCCATCTTATCAAGTCTTTATCCAACCCCCAAGAACGATGTGCAGGATGGGATTTATTCGCTTATGAGATGAACAAACTCAACACAGAGAAAAAGACACCTGTAGAGGGAAGAAAACGACCTGTAGTAATGTTTCTGGGAAGTTCGGAGAATGTACTTGCATTGATTCGTAAAAATGCTGCCAAGGAATATCCAAATCTGGATGTTGTCACCTACTCACCCCCATACAAGCCTGAGTTTTCAGAAGAAGACAGCAAGGCAATGGTAAATGCCATTAACGCAGCTAATCCTGATTTGATGTGGATTGGAATGACCGCACCTAAACAAGAGAAGTGGACATTCAGTCATTGGAAGGAAATGAATATTCATTGCCATGTAGGTACTGTAGGAGCTGTTTTCGATTTCTTTGCTGGAACCGTGAAACGTGCTCCAGAATGGATGCAGAATAGCGGTTTGGAATGGTTGTATAGACTCATTCAACAACCAAAACGTATGTGGAGACGTTATCTCATAGGTAATGTGGAATATATTTATAACATCATAAAATACGAATAATCATTTTCTATTCTCTAATATCTTCCCCAAATTCAATTCCAATTTATGCAAAAATTCTTCGAACTTCTGAAAATAGCGTTGGAAAATAAATCCCGTTTCGATGAGGTTCCGACAGAAGAGGAATGGCAGACAATTCAGAAAACCGCAGTGGAACAAGGATTGGCTGGGATTCTTTATTGTGGAATTGAGCATTTGGATAAAGACCAACTTCCTTCCAAACGAACGGAAATTAAATGGTCTATATTAGGGATGAGAGTTGAAGATGAATGTAGAGTGCAAAACTCCCTCATTACATCCATTGAAAAACGATTTCAAGAAGATGGATTTAGAACGACTGTCATCAAAGGGCAAGGTATCGGAACCCTTTACCCTCAACCTCTTCGACGTCAATGTGGTGATATTGACCTTTGGTTAGATGGGGAACGAGACCAAATCGTAGAATATGTTCGTAAAATTGTTACGCCCAAACAAATAGTCTATCATCATGTGGATTTTGACCCGATAGAGGATGTGGAAATGGAGCTCCACTTTATGCCATCATGGATGTATAATCCATTCAAAAATAAAAAATTACAAAGATGGTTTAAAGTAAATAAAGAAGAGCAATTCACCCACCAAGTAGAATTACCTGAAGGAGCGGGTCTCATTCACACTCCTACTATCTATTTCAACGCCGTCTATATTCTACTTCACATCTATCGTCATCTTTTCTATGAAGGCATTGGTCTGAAACAAGTTTTAGACTATTACTTTATCTTGCAGCAAGAATCCATGCAGACCAAAGAAATGAGGGAGAAAGTGATTGCAACTCTTAAAGAATTTGGGATGATTAAGTTTTGTCATGCTATCATGTGGGTGTTGCAAGAAGTGTTTGGACTGCAAGACCGCTATCTTATCATGGAACCAAACAAAAAGGATGGAGAATTCCTCCTTGAAGAAATAATGTTGGCTGGTGACTTAGGTGGGTATGACCCAAGAATGCAAATGAAAGAAAATGATGGACGTCTTGCATTATTCCTACGTCGAGAACGACGTTCTATTCGTTTCTTGTTAGACTACCCAAGTGAAATTCTCTGGCGTCCCATATTCATCATTTGGCACAACTTCTGGAGAAAAAGAAAAGGATATTTATAATTTTTTTATCAATTCTATATGGATTACCCACTCGTTAGTATCGTAATACCAGTATTTAACGTTGAATTATATATTGAACAATGCGCTAAGAGTCTTTTTGAACAAACATATCAAAATCTTGAATTTTTGTTTATTGATGATGCCAGCAAAGACAATAGTATTCAAATTGTTCAAAATCTTATAAAAGATTATCCTAATAGGCAATCACAATTAAAAATAATTACTCATTCCATCAATCAAGGTGTTGGTACTACTAAAAAAGATGGAATTCTTTCAGCCAACGGAGAATTCATTCTTGAAATTGATAGCGATGATTACATTGAAACCAATACGGTTGAGTTACTGATAGAAAAAGCGATTATTGAACAAGCTGATATTGTCGTTTATGGGTTAGATGAATTTTGCGATAACAAAGTACTAAGATCATTTACTCCTCCTTCAACCATAGATAAAAATGAATTTATAAGCAAAATCATTCGTGCAACAGTAGGTTATGGATATATAACTAACAAACTTATACGAAAGTCACTATTCAATGATAAAATAGTTGGAATTATTGATGGTGTCAATATGGCTGAAGACATTCTTATGACTTACAAGCTCATTTATTTTTCAAATAAGGTTACAAGTATTCCAGACATCTTATATCATTATAGACGATTCAGACCTGGATCCCTAACTAAAGACTGGAAAATTGATGATAATACTGCTAATGGATATTGCCGGATTTTAAGGGATATGGACTCTTTTTTTAAAACCTACAATATAGATAATCCAATCATTCATCAAGCATTATTATTTAGGAAAAAGCGAGATATGCTCGATATTATAAAAAGTAAACATTATCATTATCTTTATGACTATCGAGATGTTTTCAAGGCTATCAATCTTGATATCATACAGAATGAACAAAACTTGAATAAAAAGCAAAAATATTTGCTTCGTTTGGGCAATAAATATGTAACGTCTAAATCACCATTAAAGTTTTTATATTCA
>Ga0247608_10005396_pt1 | contig 13837 bp, 7 predicted proteins | sample 176DNAGHGlowgp2_FD_193490 | JGI IMG/M metagenome (GOLD analysis project Ga0247608, IMG submission 193490) | Sheep rumen microbial communities from Palmerston North, Manawatu-Wanganui, New Zealand - 1766 DNA GHGlow gp2 | ecosystem: Host-associated > Mammals > Digestive system > Stomach > Rumen ...
ACCTCTTGCGGGGAGGTGTAGATACATATACTACAAAAAATGAGATAGAATAATCATTAAATAGTTTAAATAATAACAAGAGAGTGTTTATGGAAAAAAGACTAACGATGTTTTTTGCCTGCTTGTTCCTGAGTCTGGGACTTGCTATGGCACAAACGAAAGTTACTGGTACCGTTGTCTCTCAGGAGGATGGTGAGCCAATTATTGGTGCTACTATTCTTGTACAGGGACAGAAAACGGGTACGGTTACAGATGCCGATGGTCACTTCACAATTAATGTGCCCTCGGGTAAGAAGATTGTAGTGAGTTATATTGGTCTGGAGACCCAGACAGTGACTCCTAAGAACGGTATGACCATCACGTTGCAACCCAGTGCAGCCCTTGAGGAGGTCGTCGTAACGGGTATGACCCGTATGGACCGCCGTATGTTTACCGGTGCTACAGATAAGGTGAACGCAGAAGATGCCCTGCTGAATGGTATTGCCGACGTGAGCCGCTCACTGGAAGGTCGTTCTGCCGGTGTCAGTGTGCAGAACGTCAGTGGTACCTTCGGTACGGCTCCGAAGATCCGCGTACGTGGTGCTACCTCTATCTATGGATCCTCAAAGCCTCTGTGGGTAGTTGACGGTGTCATCATGGAGGACGTTACGGATATTAATGCCGACGACCTGTCATCTGGTGACCCTGAGACTCTGATCTCCTCTGCTATCGCAGGTTTGAACTCTGACGATATTGAGTCGTTCCAGATTCTGAAGGACGGTAGTGCCACCTCTATCTACGGTGCCCGTGCTATGGCAGGTGTGATTGTTGTTACCACCAAGAAAGGTAAGGCTGGTCAAGCTCACATCAACTATACAGGTGAGTTCACGACTCGTCTGATTCCTTCTTACTCCAACTTCAACATCCTGAACTCACAGGACCAGATGGGTATCTATCGTGAGTTGCAGGATAAGGGTTGGTTGAACTTCAGCTCAGTGCTGAACGGTTCTGACTATGGTGTATACGGTAAGATGTACGAGTTGATCAATACCTATGACGAGTCAAGGGGTGCTTTTGCCCTCGCTAACACTGAGGCTGCCCGTAACGCTTACCTGCAGAACGCTGAGTTCCGTAATACCGACTGGTTCTCTGAGCTGTTCTCTGGTGCTATCCAGCAGAACCACTCTATCAGCGTCAGCGGTGGTACGGCAAAGTCTAACTACTACGCTTCTGTCTCTGCTATGATTGACCCAGGATGGTATAAGCAGTCTAAGGTAGAGCGTTACACAATGAACATGAATGTCAGCCACAAGATACTGGACAACCTGACCGTAAACCTGATCGGTAGCGGCAGCTATCGTAAGCAGCGTGCTCCTGGTACGTTGAGTCAGGATGTCGATGTTGTTTCTGGTAATGTGAAGCGTGACTTCGATATCAACCCGTATTCTTATGCGTTGAACACCTCACGTGCCTTGGATCCTGATACCTACTATCAGTCCAACTATGCTCCTTTCAACATCCTGCATGAGTTGAACACCAACTATATCGACGTGAACTTCGTTGATACCAAGTTCCAGGCAGAGTTGAAGTATAAGCCTATCAACGACTTGGAGATCTCCGCATTGGGAGCCTTGAAGTATACTACTACTTCTCAGGAATACAAGATTCTCGACAGCTCTAACCAGGCAGAGGCTTATCGTGCTATGGGTAACTCCATTATCCGTGATGCTAATAAGTACCTCTACACTGACCCTGACAAGTTGTATGCATTGCCTATCACCGTCCTTCCTAATGGTGGTATGTACAAGCGTACAGATAACCGCATGACAGACCTCAACTTCCGTCTGACAGCAAACTATACACATACCTTCAACAAGATTCACTATCTGAATGTATTCGGAGGTATGGAGAGTACTGAGATCAAGCGTAGCCGCTCATGGTTCAACGGCTGGGGTATGCAGTATGCCAAGGGTGAGATTCCTTACTATGTATACCAGTTCTTCAAGAAGAGTCTGGAAGAGAATACCGACTACTATACATTGAGCAATACGAACTCTCGTTCAGTAGCATTCTTCGCTAACGCCACTTATGGTTTCGACAACCGTTATGTCATTAACGGAACCTATCGTTATGAGGGATCTAACGCCATGGGTAAGAGCCGTAGTGCACGTTGGACTCCTACATGGAACATCTCTGGTTCATGGAATGTTGACCAGGAGAAGTTCTTCCACGTTCTGCAGCCTGCGATGTCACACTTGAAACTGAAGCTGTCATACTCTTTGACTGCTACACCTCCTCCCACCAACTACACCAGTTCTACCAATGTGTTCCGTGCTTACAATCCCTACCGTGTATTCACACAAGATAAGGAGACGGGTATTGAGCTGAGCGACTTGGAGAACAGTGAGCTGACCTATGAGAAGAAGCACGAGTTCAACTTCGGTATCGAGGCTGGTTTCCTGAATGACCGCATCAATGTTGCCTTCGATATCTACTCACGTAAGAACTTCGATGAGATTGGTCCTGTAGCTACACAGGGTATCGGTGGTCAGATTATCCGTTGGGCAAATGCCGCCGACATGAAATCAAGCGGTCAGGAGCTCTCTATCTCTACAACCAATATTAAGACAAAAGACTTCAGTTGGACAACCTCTTTGGTATATTCACATACCAAGACAGAGATTACCAATCTGCAAAGCCGTGACCGTGTTATCGACCTGATTACCAATTTTGGTGGTCGCCGTGAGGGTTATCCTGTACGTGCCCTGTTCTCTATCCCATTCATGGGACTTAATGAGGATGGTATGCCAACTTTCAAAAACGAAGCTGGTGAGATAACTACCTCAGATATTAACTTCCAGGAGCGTGACAAGCTCGACTTCCTGAAGTATGAAGGTCCGACAGACCCAACTGTTCAGGGATCATTCGGTAACCTGTTCAAGTACAAAGGCTTCACTTTGAACCTCTTTGTAACTTATAGCTTTGGTAATGTAGTTCGTCTGGATCCTGTCTTCGCTGGTTCTTACAGTGACTTGAGCTCTATGACGAAGGAGTTCAAGGACCGTTGGATGGTTCCCGGTGACGAGAACAGAACCAATGTACCTGTTATCCTGAGTAAGGCACAATATGACGGCAATCGTGAGTTGCGTTATGGATACAATGCCTATAACTACTCAGATGTACGTATTGCCAAGGGTGACTTCATCCGCATGAAGGAGATCTCTTTGCAGTATGACTTCCCCAAGACTTGGATTAAGCCATTGACCAACCTCTCTCTGAAGCTTCAGGCAACCAACTTGTTCCTGATTTATGCTGACAAGAAGCTGAACGGTCAGGATCCTGAGTTCTTCCGCTCTGGTGGTGTGTCAGCTCCTGTGCCCAAGCAGTTTACTGCAACACTGAAGGTAGGATTCTAATTCAATTTAAATACAAGGAATAAAAGAAGAATGATTATGAAGAAATATATTGTATTTTCAATCATCGCATTGAGTATGGGTCTGACCTCTTGCAATGACTGGCTGGATAAACTGCCAGACAACCGTATGGAGCTCCAGACTGTGGATGATGTCAAAGGCTTGTTAGTGAGCGCTTATCCACAGACTCACCCTGCTTATCTGCTGGAAATGTATTCTGATAATACAGATGAATGTGTGGCTCCAGACTGGTCGGAGGCTGACCGCTTCCAGCGTCAGGCTTACAACTGGGAGGATATCACAGAGACGGGTGTTGACGAGTCACCACAGCAGTTGTGGAATGGTCACTATCGTGCCATCGCCTCTGCTAATGCCGCCATCGACTTTATCGAGAGCAAAGGCGGGGCTCCAGAGTTCAATGAGCAGCTGGGTGAGGCACTGATGTGTCGCGCATTCGCCATCTTCCAGTTATCTACGGTTTTCTGTAAGGCATATAATCCTGCTACAGCGGAAACAGACCTTGGTCTGCCATTCCCTATTCATCCTGAGACAGTGGTAGGTCAGGTTTATGAGCGTGGTACATTGAAGGAGCTTTACGATCAGATAGACGCAGACATCCAGCGTGCACTTCCTTTGCTGGGTAACAACTATGACAAACCCAAGTTCCACTTCACCCCAGACGCAGGTTATGCTTTTGCGTCACGTTTCTACCTCTACAAGGGTGATTTTGACAAGTCTATCCAGTATTCTAGCAAGGTGCTGGGTGACAATCCTGCAGCAAAGGCTCGTAACTGGGACTATTATTTCTCTCTGAATGCTAACCAGCAGATTCGTCCTGAGGCTTATGTCAATGCCAGTGAGAAGACGAATATCTTCCTGTTGCCTGTTTACTCAGAGTGGGGTGCTATACATGGTCCTTACCTCTATGGTGAGAAATATGCGCACAGCTATCGTATCACCTACGATGAGGATATCTCCTCTAATGGTATCTGGGGCGCTTCCAACACCGCATTCAAGACTTCTGTATGGAGTAATACCGCTTTAGCCAACCTGTTCCATCGTACTATCCTTTATAAGTTCGAGTACACAGACTTGCAGGCTGGTATTGGCTACGCTCATGCCGAGTATCCTGTCTTCACAACAGAGTTGCTGTTGCTGGAGCGCGCAGAGTCTTATGCGCTGAAAGGTGATCTTGACAATGCTGTCAAAGATTTCAATACGCTGCTTGCTATCTACATGAGATCACCTAAGACTTATACCAAGGCGCAGATTGTGAATTTCTACAAAGGACTGGCTTACTATGAGCCGACAAACGCAACAGTGAAGAAAAAGTTTGCAGATCCTGTCTATCAGATTGATGCCGATGGCTCTGACCAGGAGTCTATCCTTCAGGCTATCATGCACCTGCGTCGTATCATGACTGTCCACGAGGGATTCCGTATGCAAGATGTGAAGCGTTATGGTATCGTCATCTATCGTCGTCAGACTAATAAGAGCTTTACCATCACTGGTGTAACCGATACTATGGGTACCGATGACCCCCGCCGCGCTATCCAGTTGCCACAGGATGTTATCACTGCAGGACTGGAGCCTAACGACCGTATTATGGTGAAAGACCAAGGTGGAAGCATCTTCCAGGATCAGTCTCTGGAATACCCGTTCGCTAATAAGGAGTAATATAAAATGAAGACAAACATGAAAAAGTTATATATCATACTTATGGCAGTTGCAGTTACCTTAGGTTTCACTGCCTGCTCTGAGGACAAGCCAGGTGGAGAGAGTATCTTCCCCACGAACCCTACCACGCAGTATGACAACTTTGAGAAGTGGCTGCTGGAGAACTTTACCTATCCTTATAATGTAGAGGTACTCTATCGTATGAAGGATGTTGAGACTGACCAGAACTACACCCTGACTCCTGCTGACTCGGCTAAGTGTGCTAAACTTGCCATCATCGTGAAGTATCTGTGGTTCGACGCTTATGCAGAGGTTGCCGGTCCCGATTTCGTGAAGAACAACGTTCCTCGTGTGCTTTCCTTTATTGGCTCATTGGCTATCGAGAACAACGGTACCGTAGTGATGGGTACTGCGGAGGGTGGTTATAAAATCACGCTTTACAATGTGAACAACTTGGGCGGCTCTGTTCCCCTTGACGACTATGACGCATTGAACCAGTGGTACTTCACAACCTTGCACCATGAGTTCCAGCATATCCTGAACCAGAAGAAGCCTTACGATACCACCTTCGACCTCATCTCTGAGGGTGACTATGTGAGTGGTGACTGGTATCAGTATAACACGAATACACAGGCATTACCTCTTGGCTTCATCCGTAACTATGCGATGGCTGAGCCTCGTGAGGATTATGCTGAGCTCTATTCTCAGTACCTGACGAACAACGATGAGTTGTGGGCTTCAAAGATGAGTTATGCCGGTGCAGAAGGACAGGCTATCATCAATGAGAAATTAGCACATATCCGCAACTATATGCGTGACAACTGGAATATCGACTTGGAGGAGATGCGCGCATGTGTTCAGCGTCGTGCCTCGGAGTATATGAAACTTGATTTCGAACACTTAAATTAAGTCCTAGGTTATGAAGAAAGTATTATTATATATCATGTTTGCAGCAGTGGGACTGGGACTCCAGTCTTGTCTGCACGACGACAATGAGGTGTTCAGCCAGTCGGCGGCAGAGCGTATTGATGCTGTAGTAAATGAGACTTCTGCCTTGTTGGAAAGTGCAGAATATGGATGGGCATTCAACTATTATATGGGTCAGGAATATGCCTATGGTAGTTTTGTAATGACAGCCCAGTTCAAGAATGGTAAGGTGACACTGAAGCAGCAGGGTAATATGGATGTTGACGGATATGTCGCCCAGACCTCCACTTATAAGATGACTCGTGACCAAGGTCCCATCTTGTCGTTCGACACCTATAATGACATCCTGCACGCTTACGGTGACCCTTCTCTGGGTTCTCCTACGGATGTCAGTGGTTATGAGGCAGACTTTGAGTTTGTCATCATGGGCATCAGCGAGGATCAGAATGTGATCACGTTGAAGGGTAAGAAATTTGGCAACTATATGTCATTGGTTCGCTTGGAAAAGCCATCTGATGACTATCTCGCTGCTGTTGATAATGTGGCTGAGAATATGGGTAGCTTTGCCGCTATGAAGTATGACGACGGCACCACTACAGCTAAGTTCTATTATGGTGCGAGTGCCTATACACTCAAATATACTGACGAGGACGGTGAAGAAGTTTCACAACTCATACCGTTTACCTTTACTGACAGTGGTGTGCTCTTCAATGAGCCTATTACGTTGGGTGACAATATCATTGCAGGTATCAATTATCTGGATGGACAAGAGACACTTCCTTTGATTGACACGAAGGATCAGTCTATTACCGTATCTTATGATCCTGTTGACGTATTCGTGGCAGGTAACTGGTATATTGCTGCCAGCAACCTCGGTGAGGTGGCCGCTGCAGGTTTCAAGAGCTTTACAGATGCTTGTGCCAAAAACGAGGGTGAGGATGTAGACTATTGCTATATCGGTACTTATCGCTCTGGAGGTTTTGGTTTCTGCTTTATGAGTGGTGGAAGATACATTGGTCTTGAGTCCTTTGATGTTGTAACGGAAGGTGAGGATATTATTACATTCTCATTTGGTGGCAGCGTCGGAAATGGCGGATGGTATCGTAGCAATGATAATCTCGCAGATGCCACGACTCCTTTCTATTCTACCTTTAAGTTGACGACGGATGATGCCAAGAATCCAACTTATTTCATTCTGTCAGATGTCAATAATGAGAAGAATGTTATCAAGTTGGTGAAAGAAGTGATTACTTATCCCGCTTACAAATAATTTAATGCATTAAGAATATGAAAAAGATATATAGCATAATCGCTCTTACTATAGGATGCTTATTCATGGCATCCTGTAGTAGCGACGACTATACAGAGAAAGTAAACTCTGTACAGGTGGAGAGTGCTGAGACAACGATTGCAGCTATAGGTGGTACTGCTACCATACAGGTGAAGGGAACAGGTATTTCTGCTACCTCTGCAGCTTCATGGCTTTCTGTTGCAGTGGATGGTAATACTATTGTAGCTACTGCTACTGCTAACCCTATGCGTGAGTCTCGTGCTACTCATATTACTGTGACTGCCAGCAATGGTGACCAGCAGCTTGTCAGTGTGGTCCAGTATGGTCTGGTCCTCTCCTTGTCTGACAGCGAGATTGACGTAAATGGCTCTACCCATGAGCTGACCATTGCCACGGAGACGACAATCCCTGTTACGGTGACCAGTAATACGGAATGGATTACAGCAGTCTACGATGCAGAGAACAATGTCATCAACGTGACTATCAAGAACAATGTGGATGAGAATCCTCGTGAGGGGTCTATCACAGTTACCGGCGAGGGCATCTCTGAGACGATCACTATTAGTCAAGGCGGTATTGTTCTTGAATTGGAGAAGGACAAGTATGTAGTAGCTTCAAATGACGTTTCCACCATGAGTATTGCAGTGACACGCAGTATTGAGGTGCAGGCTACCAGCGATGTTGACTGGCTGACTCCAACCTTTAATGAGGAAACCAGCACGCTTGAGTTAGCTGTTGCAGCCAGTGAGGAACTGCAACGTTCTGGTACTGTTACGCTGACTTCTGGTTCGCTGACAAAAACCATCACTATTGAGCAGTATGGCTTGTATGGTGAGTACTATTTGGTTTATGCAGATTTGAAGAACCAAAAATGGCTTTATTATCTCGCAACTTTTGATGAAAATGGTCTGTCGTATGACTACATGCCAGGGTTGACTTTGACCTATCCATTGAAGAAGACAGATGATTATCAAGTCACAATGGGACCTGCTGGTTCTCCAATTGGATCGTATGGAACCTCCTACTATTTCTTCCTTGCATGGGGTAACTCAGAGGGAGGAACTTGGTCAACCTATGATGGTACTGAGAGTGCTACTATGAATGTCATCTTTAAAGAGGGTACGCAGTACATTGATGAACTGACAGGAACCTTTGGCGATCCTGAAGATCCTACAACGATTGACAGTTGGTTCATGTGGGGATGTAGTGCTCCAGAGTTCAGTTCTACCGGTCACATTGGCTATTTTGATTGGATAGTATATCCATATCTGGAGAAAGTTCCTGCGAATGCTTCTGCATCACGTCGCAGTGCTACTCGTGCTATCCGCACTAAGGATGGTCATGAGGCAATGCCTGCCGTGCTGAAGAACATTCTTCGTCCTCATGAGTTGAAGAAATAATAATCACTTGTATATACAAACTTCGGGCAGGAACTCAAATTCCTGCCCGATTTGTTTGTGGTTAAGAAATAAATGCTTAACTTTGCCCCATAAACGTAAAAATAACACTTAATCATGAAAAAGCTACTTACCTTAACAATGCTTTCCGTCATGGTGGCGGGGAGCTGTATGGCAAAAACCAAGACAGAGACACGTAGTAACGGCTATCCTATCACACAGGTACCGTTTACAGCAGTAAAAGTAACTCCTAATACCTTCTGGGGCGACCGCATCCATGCGGCTCGTGAGGTAACGATACCGCTCGCTTTCTCCAAATGTGAGAGTGAGCACCGTTATAAGAACTTTGAGATGGCTGCCTATACGTTGCAGCATCCTAACCATCCGGGCTTACAGACCAAGGAGTGGGACGTGTCGAAGTTCATGGGCTTCTCCTTCGACGATACGGATGTCTACAAGACCATCGAGGGGGCGAGCTATGTGCTGCAGACCTATCCTGACGAGAAACTGAAGGCTTATATCGACTCAGTGCTGGACGTGGTGGGTGCTGCCCAGGAACCTGACGGCTACCTGTATACCGCCCGTACCATCAACCCGGCGCATCCACATCATTGGGCAGGAAAGAAACGCTGGGAAGTGGAAGATTTCCTGAGTCATGAGCTGTATAACCTCGGTCATATGGTGGATGCCGCCTGTGCCCACTATCAGGCGACAGGGAGCGAAAAATTCCTGAATATCGCCAAGCGTTATGCTGACTGTGTCATCCGTGAGGTGGGTGCTAAAGAGGGACAGGCTTGTGTGGTACCTGGTCATCAGATAGCGGAGATGGCACTGGCTCGCCTGTATGTGCTGACAGGAGAGCAGAAATATCTCGATGAGGCGAAGTTCCTGTTGGACTACCGCGGCAAGACGGGTCGTCGTGACCTCTATTCTCAGAGTGACAAACCCGTCGTTGAGCAGACGGAGGCATGGGGACATGCAGTGCGTGCCGGCTATATGTATGCCGGTATGGCTGATGTCGCTGCACTGACGGGTGACAAGGATTACCTGAAAGCCATCGATGCCATCTATAACAATATCGTATCGAAGAAATACTATATCACCGGTGGAGTGGGAGCCCGCCATGAGGGAGAGGCTTTCGGTGCTGACTATGAGTTGCCCAACCTGACATCGTATAACGAGACGTGTGCCGCCATCTCGATGGTGTATCTGTTCCACCGTATGTTCCTGTTGCATGGCGATGCAAAGTATATCGACTGCTTGGAGCGTACCTTATATAATGGTGTGATCAGCGGTATGTCGGTGGACGGTGGACGCTTCTTCTATCCTAATCCCCTGTCAAGTGACGGCAAATATGCCTTCAATGCCGATAATACCGTAGAGCGTCAGCCTTGGTTCGGCTGTGCCTGCTGTCCCTCTAACCTCTGCCGTTTCATTCCTTCTTTCCCTGGTTATATGTATGCCGTGAAGGACCGTCAGCTGTATGTCAACTTGTTTGCAGGTAATACCGCCACCATGCAGGTGGGAGGTAAGGACGTGGTGCTGGAGCAGCAGACCAGTTATCCATGGGATGGTGACATCACCATCACCGTTAAGAAAAACCAGGCGAAGGCATTCGATATGTTGGTACGCATCCCCGAATGGGTGAATGGCACACCGGTACCCAGTGACCTGTACCAGTTCAGTGATGGCGTGAAGGGAAGTTATAGTGTGAAGGTCAATGGTCAGCCAGTCAGTGGAAATTTAGAGAAAGGCTACCTCGTCATCAGCCGCCCATGGAAGAAAGGTGATGTGGTAAGCGTCCATTTCGATATGCCCGTCCGCACCATTACCGCTCATGAGAAGGTGAAGGCTGACGAGGGCAGGGTTGCCGTGGAGCGTGGTCCGCTGGTCTATTGTGCGGAGGGTGCCGATAATCAAGGGTTCAGCATTTTCAACTTCCTGATGCCCCAGCAGCCCCAGTTTGCTGTTTCCGACCAGCAGATTAACGGCAAGCGTGATGTGAACTTCTCCGTGAAGGCTATCTCGGTAAAGGGAAAAGCCGTGGAGCAGGATGTGCAGGGTAATCCCACTGTCAAGGATGCTACACTCACCATGATTCCCTACTATGCATGGAACCACCGCGGTCCTGGACTGATGGAGGTCTGGATGCCGAGAAGTATCAAGGCATTAGGTGATTATTAGTTAAAATTCAGGCAAAAAGTGGTGAATAATAAGAGAAAATGAACTTTTCTTGAAAAATTTAACTAAATTTTATTGCCATTTAAAAAATTTGTATTATCTTTGCGTCAGAGTTAATAAACATTATTCACTAAAAAGAATAGAATTATGAAAAAATTGATGATGATCGCTGCTATGATGATTGCAGCAGTTAGTGCAAACGCACAGAATGAGGTTGGTCAGATTACTTTGAAGCCAACAGTCGGTATGAATATCGCTACCATGACGAAGATGACTGATTCTAAGGTACGCATTGGTCTTATCGCAGGTGTTGAGGCTGAGTATGGCGTAGCTGAGAACTTCGGTATTTCTGCTGGTGTGCTTTACTCTATGCAGGGTGTGAAGTTTAAGGAGCGTGAAGATGGTGTTACTGCAACTGAAACTTACAAACTCGACTACATCAACATCCCCATCTTGGCTCAGTTCTACCCCATGAAGGGTCTTGCTCTTAAGGCAGGTATCCAGCCAGGTTTCAAGGTTTCTGCTAAGCAGTCATTGAAGGCAACTTCTGGTAGTACAACTCTTACTGATTCAGAGAAACTGGATGGTGTGAAGGGCTTCCAGTTCGCTATCCCTGTAGGTATCTCTTATGAGTATGCAAGCTTTGTTCTCGATGCTCGTTACAACATCTATCTGACCAAGGCTCTCAAGAGCGAGTTTGAATCAAACAGCCGTCACTCTGTATTCTCAATCACTCTGGGTTACAAGTTCGCTCTCTAATCTTAGGAGTTAACAGTTAATCAATAAAGAATTAGGATGCGCCCTCATCGGGGCGCATTTTTCTTTTACGGAGGTACGGGTTTCGTCGTAGTTTCCACGGAGGAAACTGTCAGTTCCCCCCATGGAAACTATGAGTTCCCCCGTGGGTAACTTTGGGGAACTGCCTGCCTTTGAAGCGGGAAGGTAGGGGTAAATAATGTGAAAACTCCCGTATAATTTTGTTCTTCTCTTGTTTTTTTTGTACCTTTGCTTTCGTAATGCGGCAAATGGTGCGGTTAGTATGTCTGTTGCTTGTCTTTCTGGCAAGTCCTTCGTCGGCACGTGAGGTGTTGACGGACTATTATCAAGTAACTATGCTCGACTTGGCAGCAGGGCTACCTCATAACAATGTCAATCAGTTTTTTGTCGACAGTCGCGGCTTCGTGTGGATATCCACTTATGGCGGTGGCGCTGTGCGCTACGACGGTTTCTCCTTTATGCCGACTGGTCTTGCCACTCCCCAACGGCTGAGCAGCAATTTCTGTAAGCGTATCACTGAGGACCCGTTCCGTCGTCTGTGGATAGCCTATGATGAGCGGACGGATGTCATTGACATGCGGACGATGGGGCAGACGGTTCCTAAGACGAGAGAGGGAGATATCAGTAAGCTGCTCGACCGTTTGTCCGTGAATGTGTATTGCGATGCGAAAGGGGCTATCTGGCAGGTTGCTGGTGATACTATTTTCCGCTATACTTTTGATGAGAAGGGAAATGTCAGACATGTGGCAAGTTGCCGTTATGTCGGCAACACGCCAGACATTTGTGTCAGGGATATTGACCAAAACGGAACAGTATGGGCTTCTGTTGACGGTGGACTTTACCGTTTGGTAGAGCGCAAAGGCAAGCTGGTTCGTGAGGACATCTCTGCAGCGATGAGTCAGGTGAAGGGACTCTATGTGACAGATCTGCTGAAGCGTGGCAGCAAAGTATGGATATCCACCAACCAGGGACTTTTTGCTTATGAGCCTCATACCCAGTCGTTGCAGGTTTTCCATCATACCAGTGAGGAGAGCTCGTTGTCCCATGACTTCGTCACCTCCTTGGCAGAGGCACCTGACGGACGGCTTTGGGTAGGTACCTTGCGTGGTATTAACATCCTTTCCGAGCAGCAAAATACTTTTGCACATTGGGACAATAGCAGTCCCAGTTATCCGTTGCCCAGTGATTTTGTGCATAGTATTATGGTGCGTGACGGGCAGATATGGATAGGCACCGAGACGGCAGGTGTCGTCAAGCTCTCTCCCCGTCCGCTGCTATTACGAGAATATGTTCATGAGGCAGACCGTGCCGGCAGTCTGTCGCCACGTCCTGTCAATTCCTTGTATGTGGAGCCCAACGGTACGTTATGGGTCGGTACGGTGGAAGGCGGACTTAACAGGAAGGCTGTCGGTAGTAATGACTTTGAGCACTGGACGATGCAGAATTCATCACTGTCCCACAATTCAGTCTCTATCCTTGAGGCAGACGGACACGGGCAGTTGTGGATAGGTACATGGGGAGGCGGTCTTAACGTGATATCCTTCAATGACAAGGAGTTACGGCATATTGACTTTCCTGCGGAGATGACGGCAGTGACCAACTATATCGGGGCACTGGTCTATGACAAGTATAATGATGCCCTATGGATAGGTTCCAACGATGGCATCTTTTATTATGACCTGAAGACGGGTGTCATCAGTGACCCGTTTGAGGGGAACCGTAACGTGCGAGGATGTATTGGTGGTTATGTTGATAAGAATGCGCATCTGTGGATGGGCTGTATTACTGGTTTGCGTGACATAGACCTACGTTCCGGCAAGTATGGAAAAGGTGACTTCAAGTACCGCAGTCTTATTCCCAAACTCGATCATCCAAAGTCCCGAATCATTGATAAAATCTGTTGTTTCTGTGAAACCAAGGATGGTACGCTGTGGCTTGGCTCTAACGGTTATGGTGTTTATCGGCGTGTTGTGGATAAGAAAACAGGTAAAGAGACCTTTGAGGCGCTGACTACTGATGACGGATTGGCGAACAATAGCGTGCGCAGCATGGTAGAGGATGCACAGGGCAGGTTATGGATAACGACCATCAACGGTCTCTCTATCTATGACCCTCACGCGCGTACCTTTATTAATTATAATGAGAAAGATGGACTTCTCTGTCAGCAGTTCTATTGGAATTCTGTTGTCAAAAGT
>Ga0247608_10005399_pt1 | contig 13835 bp, 10 predicted proteins | sample 176DNAGHGlowgp2_FD_193490 | JGI IMG/M metagenome (GOLD analysis project Ga0247608, IMG submission 193490) | Sheep rumen microbial communities from Palmerston North, Manawatu-Wanganui, New Zealand - 1766 DNA GHGlow gp2 | ecosystem: Host-associated > Mammals > Digestive system > Stomach > Rumen ...
CACATCGTCAATGGTATGGGGCATGGTGTATATCTCGAATGTCGTCTGGCCCGGTTCCACGTCCATCATCACCGTCTGGCGGGAGTTGACACAGCCAAAGCCTGACAGCGGACTGAAGGTGGACGAGCCTCCCGTGTAGTAGAATTTCATTCTGCTAACCGTAGAGGGTAGTGGGTCGGTCAGCTTCAGACGGAACATGGCCACCACGCGCTCTAGCTCCATGCTGTATGTCTGCTTGGTGGTGCCCACCTCGATGTCGCCGTAATAATAGAAGGTGTCGGTCACGATGTTGCTGGGAAACGTCACCTTCTCGGGTGACGTGATGGTTGCCGTGCCGTCGCAGCTGTGGGCGATGATGACCCCTGGTAGGTGCCCTCCGGCAGCGACAGGGTGACGTTGCCAAAGGTGGCATCGTCTTTCTTCTGGCTGATGGTCTTCACCTTGCTGCCTCCCTGGAAGAAGGCGAAGTTCAGCCGGCTGCACAACTGGGTGATGTCCTGCTGCGTACGTGTCGAGAAGGGCATCTTCTCATAGATGCTCACGCGCAGCTCCACGTTTCCGTCGGCATCCGTGCCGTTGTTGTCCTCTTCTCCTAATGTCCGCTCGCAGCCTGTCAGCACGAGCAGTACGGCGGCCAGCCACCAAGCAAAGCTAATCTTTCTCATTGTCTACATTGTTTAATTTATTGCAAAGATACGAAGAAATATGGAAATAAGAAATAAAAAGTGAAAAATTCTTCGTACCTTTGCGCCACTAATCACCAAACAAAACAAGAGAAGAAACATGAAAGAAACGATTTTAGCCATTGCCGGCAAGCCAGGCCTCTATAAGTTGGTATCACGTGCTAAGAACTCACTGATAGTAGAAACCCTTGACGGCACAGGCCATCGCATGCCGGCATTCGGCACCGACCGTATCACGTCGCTGGGCGACATTGCCATGTTCACCGAGACAGAGGATGTGCCGCTGATGAATGTGCTGACGGCACTGAGAGACCTTGAAGGGGGCAAGGAGTCTTCGCTCAACTACAAGACTGCCACGCCGGCGGAGCTGCATGCGTATTTTACACGGGTGCTGCCCTCGTGGGACCGCGACCGTGTACACAATAGTGACATTAAGAAACTGGTGCAGTGGTATAACATTCTGGTGCGAGCCGGTATTACCGACTTTGAGAGCGATGTGGCACCGACGGACGGCGACAATGTTGACGACCGGCTGAAGGATGCGGAGTAAACATATATAGCCAGCATCATCGCCATAGGCAAAAACCAAAAGATGGCGGAGCACTTCTGGGAAGCTGCTCCGCCATCTTTTTGGGGTTTATGTGCTAAGTGGGGAAGGGGTGGCTTATTCCACCACACCTTCCTCTGCAAAGTCGAGCACGTTCTTCTTGTTTGCCTGCATGCGCTCGTACTCCTCCTTGGAGCCGACGATGATTTTCTCAAACTCACGCAGACCGGTACCAGCAGGGATGAGGTGACCGGAGATGACGTTCTCCTTCATACCCTCCAGCGTGTCCACCTTTCCACGGATGGCAGCCTCGTTGAGCACCTTGGTGGTCTCCTGGAACGATGCTGCCGACATGAACGACTTGGTCTGCAAGGCGGCACGTGTGATGCCCTGAAGAATCTGCGTCGAGGTGGCGGGCACGGCATCGCGCACCTGCACCAGCTTCATGTCGCGGCGCTTGAGCATCGAGTTCTCGTCGCGCAGCTTGCGGGCGGTGACTATCTGACCCTTCTGCAGGTTCTCGGAGTCGCCGGCATCGATGACTACCTTCTTGCCCCAGATGCGGTCGTTCTCCTCGGCGAAGTCCAGCTTGTCGACTATCTCCTGTTCCAGGAAGGCAGTGTCACCGGGCTCGTTGATTTGTACCTTACGCATCATCTGGCGCACGATAATCTCAAAGTGCTTGTCGTTAATCTTCACACCCTGCAGACGATAGACATCCTGTACTTCGTTGACGATGTACTCCTGGACGGCCGTGGGGCCCTTGATGGCCAGAATGTCGGCAGGCGTGATGACGCCGTCAGAGAGGGGCGTACCAGCACGCACGGCATCGTGCTCCTGTACCAGAATCTGCTTGGACAGCGAAACGAGGTACTTGCGCTGCTCGCCGGTCTTCGAGGTAACGATGATTTCGCGATTGCCACGCTTAACCTTGCCCATGGTCACCTCGCCGTCGATTTCTGACACGATGGCAGGGTTTGACGGATTGCGGGCCTCAAAGAGTTCTGTGACACGGGGCAGACCACCCGTGATGTCACCACCCTTGGCAGCGGCACGCGGTATCTTGACCAGCGTCTCACCCGTCTTTACGGTCTGGCCGTCCTCAACGACGACGTGGCCGCCTACAGGGAAGTTATAGGTTCCAATGACCTCGCCATCGGCATTGACAACATCGCAGGTGGGCACCTTTGACTTATCTTTCGACTCGGTGACTATCTTCTCGGTCAGACCGGTGGTCTCATCGGTCTCAGCGCGGAAGGTAATGCCCTCTATGACGTCGTGGAACTTCAGCGTACCAGCATACTCCGTGACGATGACGGCATTGAACGGGTCCCACTGGGCTATCTTGTCGCCCTTCTTCACGGTGTCACCATTCTTAAAATAGAGTGAGGAGCCATAGGGCACGTTGACGGACGACAGCACTATCTTGGTGTTGACATCGACAAAGCGCAGCTCGCCCAGACGGCTGACCACCATCTCGCAGTCGCGTCCATCCTCGTCGAAGGGAACAGTACGCACCTCTTCAAGTTCTATCTTGGAGTCGTTCTTGGCCACAATGCTGGCATTGGCGGCTGCGTTGGCAGCCACACCACCGGCGTGGAACGTACGCAGTGTCAGCTGGGTACCCGGCTCACCGATGGCCTGGGCGGCAATGACGCCGACGGCCTCACCCTTCTGCACCATCTTGCGCGTTGCCAGGTTGCGTCCGTAGCACTTCATGCAGACACCGTGGCGCGACTCGCAGGTGAGCACCGAACGAATCTCTACGCTCTCGATGGGTGAGTCTTCGATGATTTGGGCGATAGGCTCTGTAATCTCGTCGCCGGCGGCAACAATCAGTTCGCCGGTGGTGGGATGGATGATGTCGTGGACGGAGACACGGCCGAGGATGCGCTCGTAGAGCGTGGAGATGGTCTCGTCGCCATTCTTCAGTGCCGTACACACCAGACCACGCAGGGTACCGCAGTCTTCCTCGTTGATAATCACGTCGTGCGACACGTCAACCAGTCGGCGGGTCAGATAACCGGCATCGGCCGTCTTCATGGCGGTGTCGGCCAGACCCTTACGGGCACCGTGGGTAGAGATGAAATACTCCAGCACGGACATGCCCTCCTTGAAGTTAGACAGAATGGGGTTTTCAATAATCTGTGCGCCCTCGGCACCGGCTTTCTGAGGCTTGGCCATCAGACCACGCATGCCGGAGAGCTGACGAATCTGGTCCTTAGAACCACGGGCACCGGAGTCGAGCATCATGAACACGGCGTTGAAGCCCTGGTCGGCCTCGGTCATCTCCTTCATCAGTACATTGCCCAGGTCGTTGTTGATGTGCGTCCAGGTGTCGATGACCTGATTGTAACGCTCTGTATCGGTGATGAAGCCCATGTTGTAGTTCTCGGTAATCTGGCGAACCTCCTCGTTACCTTTGGCTACCAAGTCTTTCTTGGATTCAGGAATGATGATGTCGTCAAGGTTGAACGACAGACCAGCCTCGTAGGCCATGCGATAGCCGAGGTTCTTGATGCCGTCGAGGAACTCGCAGGCTTCGGCAAATCCTACGTTCTTGATGACGTCGGCAATGATGTCGCGCAGTGACTTCTTGGACACAATCTTGTTGACATAACCTACTTCCTTGGGAATGATGCCGTTGACGATGACACGACCGACGGAGGTCTCTACCATGCGACGGCAGGGCTGGCCGTCGACGATGTCGTCAACCATCACCTTCACTTGAGCATGCAGGTCGCACTTGCCTTCATTGTGTGCGATGATGGCTTCTTCCGGACCGTAGAAGGTGAGACCTTCGCCCTTGGCACCCGGACGAATCTTGGAGATATAGTAAAGGCCGAGCACCATGTCCTGAGAGGGCACGGTGATAGGAGCACCGTTAGCCGGATTCAGGATGTTGTGGCTCTGAAGCATCAGTATCTGTGCTTCCAGGATGGCCTCGTTGGACAAGGGGAGGTGTACGGCCATCTGGTCGCCGTCAAAGTCGGCATTGAATGCCGTACATGCCAGCGGGTGCAGCTGAATGGCCTTACCCTCAATCAGTTTGGGCTGGAAAGCCTGAATGCCCAGTCGGTGCAGCGTCGGAGCACGGTTCAGGAGTACGGGGTGACCCTTCATGACGTTCTCCAGAATGTCCCAGATGACGGGCTCGCGGCGGTCGACAATCTTCTTGGCCGACTTGACGGTCTTCACGATGCCGCGCTCAATGAGCTTGCGGATGATGAATGGCTTGTAGAGCTCGGCTGCCATCAGCGTGGGCAGACCGCACTCGCCCATCTTCAACTCAGGGCCTACAACAATAACCGAACGGGCAGAGTAGTCGACACGCTTACCGAGCAGGTTCTGACGGAAGCGGCCCTGCTTACCCTTCAGCGAGTCGCTTAACGACTTCAGTGGACGGTTGGAGTCGCTCTTGACGGCGCTTGACTTGCGGCTGTTGTCAAACAGCGAGTCGACGGCCTCCTGGAGCATGCGTTTCTCATTGCGTAGAATGACTTCAGGAGCATGTATCTCGATAAGGCGCTTCAGTCGGTTGTTACGGATAATGACACGACGATAGAGGTCGTTCAGGTCGGAAGTGGCGAAACGGCCACCATCCAGCGGAACCAACGGGCGCAGCTCAGGCGGCGTGACGGGAATGATTTTCATAATCATCCATTCGGGACGGTTGATGCCCTTCTCTACGCTCGAACGGAAAGCCTCTACCACCTGCAGGCGCTTCAGGGCCTCGTTCTTACGCTGCATCGACGAGTCGCTGTTGGCGCGGTCGCGCAGTTCATAACTGAGCGAGTCGAGGTCAAGACGGACCAATAGGTCGTAAATGGCCTCCGCGCCCATCTTGGCAATAAACTTATTGGGGTCGCTGTCATCAAGATAGCTGTTGCTCTCAGGTACGTGGTTGTCAAGCAGGTCGTTGTATTCCTCCTCAGACAGCAGGTCGTACATCTGAGAACCGATAGCGGGGTTACCCTCGGCATCTTTCTTGCCAGCCATGATACCCGGCTGGATGACGACGTAGCGCTCGTAGTAGATAATGGCATCGAGTTTCTTGGTCGGCAGACCCAGCAGGTAGCCAATCTTGTTGGGCAGCGAACGGAAGTACCAGATATGTGCCACGGGCACCACCAGGTCGATGTGTCCTACGCGTTCACGGCGCACCTTCTTTTCCGTTACCTCCACACCGCAGCGGTCGCAGACAATGCCTTTATAGCGGATGCGCTTGTATTTTCCGCAGGCGCACTCATAGTCCTTGGTAGGACCGAAGATACGCTCACAGAACAGACCGTCGCGCTCTGGCTTATAGGTACGGTAGTTAATGGTCTCTGGCTTGGTCACCTCACCGTAGGAGCTCTCGAGGATTTCTTCCGGCGAAGCCAGTCCGATGGTAATCTTGGTGAAATTACTCTTTATTTTTGTATCTTTCTTGAAAGCCATATTTCAATTTACAATTTGACGATTTACGATTTACTTTTTAAGCGGAAGCAAATTACTCACTTATCACTTTTCACTTCAGATTAGTCCATCTTGATGCTCAGACCCAGACCCTTCAGCTCGTGCAGCAGCACATTGAGCGACTCAGGAATGCCGGGGGTAGGCATAGGCTCGCCCTTGACAATGGCCTCGTATGCCTTGGAACGGCCTACCACGTCGTCAGACTTAATGGTCAGTATCTCTTGCAGTACATGGCTGGCACCAAAGGCTTCCAGTGCCCACACCTCCATCTCACCGAAGCGCTGGCCACCAAACTGAGCCTTACCGCCCAGGGGCTGCTGCGTGATGAGCGAGTACGGGCCAATGCTGCGGGCGTGCATCTTGTCCTCTACCATGTGGCCAAGTTTCAAGAAGTAGGTGATACCCACGGTGGCTGGCTGGTCGAATTTCTCACCTGTCTCGCCGTCGTACAGGAAGGTAGAGCAGAGGCGCGGCAGGCCGGCCTTGTCAGTCCATTCGGCAAGGTCTTCGAGCTTGGCACCGTCGAAGATAGGTGTTGCAAACTTGACACCGAGCTTCTTGCCGGCGGCACCGAGGATAGCCTCGAATATCTGACCGAGGTTCATTCGCGAAGGCACACCAAGCGGGTTAAGTACCAAGTCAACGGGACGTCCGTCCTCAAGGAACGGCATGTCCTCCTGGCGAACGACCTTTGACACGATACCCTTGTTACCGTGACGACCGGCCAGTTTGTCGCCGACACCTATCTTACGTTTCTTAGCCACATAGACTTTTGCCATCTGCAGGATGCCCGAGGGCAGCTCGTCACCAATGGTGATGGCAAACTTCTTACGCTTGGTCTCGGCATCCAGCAGTTTGAACTTCTTCATGTAGTTGATTATCAACTGACCTATAAGCTTGTTCTTGTGCTCATCGTTTGTCCAGTTGCTGATTTGTATGTCGCCATATTCCAGATTGCGCAGGGCTGTTACAGTAAACTTGGCACCCTTGGAGATGACCTCAGCACCTGTATAGTCCTTCACACCCATTGAGGTCTTGCCCTTGGTCAGCGAAGCAAGCTTCTCAATGAGGATGTCCTTCAGGTCGCCTATCTTCACCTCATGCTCCTCGTCTATCTTGGCCAGCGTAATCTTGTCCTGCTGCTTGTTCTGGCGTGTCTTCACCGCACGGGTAAAGAGCTTCTTGTCAATGATGACACCCGTCAGCGAGGGATTGGCCTTCAGCGAAGAATCCTTCACGTCGCCGGCCTTGTCGCCGAAGATGGCACGCAGCAACTTCTCCTCAGGTGAGGGGTCGCTCTCGCCCTTAGGCGATATCTTACCTATCAGGATGTCACCGGGCTCCACACGAGCACCTACACGTATGACACCATTCTCGTCGAGGTCCTTGGTGGCTTCCTCGCTGACATTGGGTATGTCGGCAGTAAACTCCTCAGCACCGCGCTTGGTCTCACGCACATCGAGCGAATATTCATCGACGTGTACAGAGGTCAGCACGTCCTCACGGACGATGCGCTCGTTCAGCACAATGGCATCCTCGTAGTTATAGCCCTTCCACGGCATGTAGGCCACGAGCAGATTGCGGCCCAGTGCCAGTTCGCCATTCTCTGTAGCATAGCCTTCTGTCAGGATGTCACCTTTCTTTACGCGCTGTCCCTTGTCACAGATAGGACGCAGGTCGATAGTCATGTTCTGGTTGGTACGGCGGAACTTCGGTATGCGGTATTCTTTCAGTGCCGGTTCAAAGCTGACAAACTCCTCATCGTCAGTACGGTCGTAAAGGATACGGATGGTCGTGGCATCGACATAGTCTACCACGCCCTCGCCCTCAGCAGTAATCATTGTGCGTGAGTCTTCGCAGACCTGCTTCTCGATGCCCGTGCCGACGATAGGTGCCTCGTTGTGCAGCAGAGGTACTGCCTGACGCATCATGTTAGAGCCCATCAGTGCGCGGTGAGCATCGTCATGCTCCAGGAAGGGAATCAGCGAGGCGGCGATAGAGGCTATCTGCTGCGGCGACACGTCCATCAGGTCCACCTGTGAGGGCGGTACTACAGGGAAGTCGGCATCCTGACGGCACTTCACCACATCGCGGATAAATGTACCGTCGTCACGCAGTGGTGCGTTACCCTGACCGATAATATGCTCAGCCTCTTCCTCAGCTGTCAGGTACACCACATCGTCATTGTTCAGGTTGGCAACGCCGTTCTCCACCTTGCGATAGGGGGTCTCAATGAATCCCAGCTCGTTAATCTTAGCATAGACGCACAACGAGGAAATCAGACCGATATTCGGGCCTTCAGGACTCTCAATCGGGCACAGGCGTCCATAGTGTGTGTAGTGTACGTCGCGCACCTCGAAGCCAGCACGCTCACGTGACAGACCGCCAGGACCCAGTGCAGAGAGACGGCGCTTGTGGGTCACCTCGGCCAGTGGGTTCGTCTGGTCCATAAACTGACTCAGCGGGTTGGTGCCAAAGAACGAGTTGATTACGCTCGATATGGTCTTGGCATTTATCAGGTCGGTAGGTGTGAACACCTCATTGTCACGCACGTTCATGCGCTCACGGATAGTGCGGCTCATGCGTGCCAGGCCTATTGAGAACTGATTCGACAGCTGCTCACCCACGGTACGCACACGACGGTTCGACAGGTGGTCGATATCGTCCACGGTGGCCTTCGAGTTAATCAGCTGTATCAGATATTTGATAATTTCTATGATGTCTTCCTTGGTCAGCACACGGACATCCATCTCTGTGTCAAGCCCCAGCTTCTTGTTGATGCGGTAGCGGCCCACGTCGCCGAGGTCGTAGCGCTTGTCCGAGAAGAAAAGGTTCTGGATGACCTCACGGGCTGAAGCATCATCGGCAGGGTCAGCATTGCGCAACTGACGATAGATGTACAACACGGCTTCCTTCTCCGAGTTTGACGGGTCTTTCTGCAGCGTGTTGAAGATGATGGAGTAGTCCTGAGCGATAGTCTCGTCCTTGTGTACGAGGATGGTCTGTGCACCGCTCTCAAGAATTTCGTCCATGTTTTCCTCGGTGATTTCTGTCTCACGCTCCAAGATGACTTCGTTACGCTCGATGGACACCACTTCGCCTGTGTCCTCGTCGACGAAGTCCTCGTTCCAGCTCTTCAGTACGCGGGCTGCCAGCTTGGAACCGATGACTGCCTGCAACTCCTTCTTGTTGACCTTGACTTCCTCGGCCAGGTCGAATATCTGCAGGATGTCCTTATCGGTCTCAAAACCGATGGCACGCAGCAGTGTGGTGACGGGTAGCTTCTTCTTACGGTCGATGTAGGCATACATCACATTGTTGATGTCAGTGGCAAACTCTATCCACGAACCTTTGAACGGTATGATACGTGCGGAATAGAGCAGCGTACCGTTAGCATGGACGTTCTGTCCGAAGAATACGCCCGGTGAGCGGTGCAGTTGTGACACAACCACACGCTCGGCACCATTGATGACAAAGGTTCCGTTGGCTGTCATGTAGGGAATAGGTCCCAGGAACACATCCTGAATGGCCATATCGAAATCCTCATGGTCCGGGTCCGTGCAATAGAGTTTCAGCTTAGCCTTCAAGGGTACGCTATAGGTCAGACCACGCTCCAGACACTCGTCAATGGTGTAGCGAGGCGGGTCAATATAGTAATCCAGGAACTCAAGGACGAAATTATTTCGTGTGTCGGTGATAGGGAAATTCTCGGAGAACACCTTATACAAACCGTCGTTCTTGCGTTCCTCAGGCGGAGTGTCCAACTGTAGAAAGTCTTTAAAGGACTTTAATTGCACATCGAGGAAATCCGGAAACGGCATCGGATTCTTGACGCTGCCAAAGTTTACTCTGTTATCAATCGTTTTTGAAGCCATATTATTGTTTTTCTTTTTAGCGTATAGGACCTATAGGACGATAGGACCTATAGGAAAGTGTCAAAAGACAATAAATGGTCGGGAACTCTCTACTGGAGAGCCCCCAACCATTAAAGGTATTTGTCAGTAATCTGAATTACTTCAGCTCTACAACGGCACCAGCCTCTTCGATGGCCTTCTTCAGGTTCTCAGCCTCGTCCTTCGACAGGCCCTCCTTCAAGGTAGAGGGAGCACCGTCCACGAGGTCCTTAGCTTCCTTCAGACCGAGACCGCAAGCCTCCTTGACGGCCTTCACCACCTGCAGCTTTGCAGCACCGGCTTCCTTCAGAACGACATCGAACGAAGTCTTCTCCTCAGCAGCAGCGGCCTCACCGCCGGCAGCGGGTCCAGCAGCAACAGCAACAGCTGCTGCGGCGGGCTCAATTCCATACTCGTCCTTCAGGACTGTTGCCAACTCTTGAACTTCTTTCACTGTGAGGTTAACCAACTCCTCAGCAATAGCTTTAATATCTGCCATTTTATTTAAATTTTAATTGTTTTTTAATGTTAATGTTACTTAATAGGTTCGCTTTATTTGTTACGCTCAGCGATAGCGTCAAGGAGACCGTGAATCTTACCACCGGCATTCAGTCCAGAGACAACGTTCTTGACAGGCGACTGCAGCAGTGCCACAACGTCTGCGATAAGCTCGTTCTTGCTCTTGATAGATACCAGTTCCTCAAGCTTGTCAGCACCCACGAAGAATCCTTCCTCTGCGTATGCAGCCTTCAGGGCGGGGATGCCTTCCTTCTTATATTCCTTTAGCAGTTTGGCAGGCACATTGGCCGTCTGTGTGAACATGACGGCGGTGTTGCCCTTAAGACTGCCGTAGAGGGGCTCGAAATCAATGTCTGAAGCTTCGAAAGCCTTGTGGAGAAGGGTGTTCTTCACAACGACCATCTTTATCTCATTCTTGAAGCACTTACGGCGAAGGTTGCTAGTCTGCTCCGCATTCAGTCCGGTTGTGTCTACCAGATAGAAGTGGGGATACTCCTTCAGCTTCTGTCCTAATTCTACGACGATAGTATCTTTTAATTCCTTTTTCATGTGTCTAATCTTTTAACGAGTTATTCAACTGTCTTAGGATCAACCTTGATACCAGCGCTCATGGTGCTGGAGATAAAGATACTCTTCATGTAGGTACCCTTTGCAGCAGCGGGCTTCAGCTTGATAATGGTCTGCAGGAACTCCTTGGCGTTTCCGTAGATTTGCTCCGGAGTGAAGGTAATCTTGCCGATGGAGGCGTGAACGATACCAGCCTTGTCCACCTTGAAGTCTATCTTACCCTGCTTAACTTCCTTAACTGCCTTAGCGACATCCATAGTAACAGTACCACTCTTGGGGTTAGGCATCAGACCACGGGGACCGAGGATACGGCCGAGGGGACCGAGCTTACCCATGCATGAGGGCATTGTAATAATCACATCAACATCAGTCCAACCACCTTTAATCTTGTCGATATACTCGTCAAGACCAACGTAGTCGGCACCTGCTTCCTTAGCAGCTTCTTCCTGGTCGGGGGTACAGAGAGCGAGCACGCGGGTCACCTTACCAGTACCGTTCGGCAGCGATACCACGCCACGAACCATCTGGTTAGCTTTACGCGGGTCAACGCCCAAGCGTACGTCGATATCTACTGATGCCTCGAACTTGGTGGTGGTAATTTCCTTCACCAGCTCGGCGGCTTCCTTCAAAGAGTATGCTTTCCCTGCTTCAACCTTTTCAGCGACCAACTTTTGATTTTTTGTCAGTTTACTCATTGTCTTAAAATTGAAGTTATAAGTTTATTTACCAGGGAACTCCCCTTTTACAGTGATACCCATACTGCGTGCTGTACCGGCAACCAGTTTCATCGCCGACTCCACCGTGAAGCAGTTCAAGTCGTTCATCTTGTCCTCGGCAATGGCGCGTACCTGTTCCCAAGTGACGCTGGCCACCTTCTTACGGTTAGGCTGTGCGGAACCGCTCTTAACCTTGGCAGCCTCCATCAGCTGTACGGCTGCGGGAGGAGTCTTGATGACGAACGTGAATGACTTGTCTGCATAGTAGGTGATAACGACCGGCAGAATCTTACCTGCCTTGTCCTGAGTTCTGGCGTTGAACTCCTTGCAGAATCCCATGATATTAATACCCTTGGAACCCAGTGCAGGTCCTACGGGAGGCGAGGGATTTGCAGCGCCACCTTTAATCTGTAATTTGATTAATCCAGCAACTTCTTTAGCCATTTCTGTTAATAATTTATTTGATATTCATATAAGTCGCAGGAGTGGAAGCCTCCTATGACCGTATATAGAACAGGCGTACCGTAACAATTACGCCTTATTCTTTCTCTACCTGTGTGAATGCCAGTTCCAGCGGTGTCTTTCGGCCGAAGATTTTCACCATCACCTTGAGCTTACGCTTCTCGGTGTTTACCTCTTCGACGATGCCACTGAAGCCGTTGAACGGGCCGTCGGTCACTTTCACCGTGTCGTCCACGCTGTAGGGTATTGTCAGTTCGGCACTTTCAATAGCTGCCTCCTCGACGGTACCGAGTATGCGGTTGATTTCTGCCTGTCTGACCTCCTGGGGGTTATCCATACCTCCGAGGAATCCCAGCACATTGGGAATGAAGCGCAACATATGTGCCACCTCACCTTGCAGGGTAGCCTGTACGAGCACATAGCCAGGCAGGAAGAGTTTCTCCTTCACCACGCGCTTTCCGTTCTGAAGCATGGCATACTTCTCGGTGGGCAGTAGTACCTCGCCGACATGGGTATCGAGTACATCGTTATGCTTCTTGGCAGCATCGATATACTCCTTGACCTTTGCTTCTTTTCCGCTAACGGCACGCAGCACGTACCACTTCATTCCTGTAGTGTCCGACATCTCTGGCTTAGCTTGGATAAATTGAACTCATCACGGCCTTGAACACTACGTCCATGAGCCATACTACCACGGCAATAATAAGCGAAGCCGAGAGTACCACGACGGCACTCTGGGTCAGCTCCTTGCGCGTGGGCCATGTTACCTTATGTGCAAGCTCGTCGTAACAAGCCTTGCAATAGTTGATAAATGTCTTGATAATCTTCATACTATATCCTTTTTAGCACGGGAAGGAGGACTCGAACCCACGACCCTCGGTTTTGGAGACCGATGCTCTACCAACTGAGCTATTCCCGTATAAAAGCCCCCACCCGTTGAAGCGGGGGCTTGTTTGTATGTTTCAGTGTCTTGCGTGTTGCAATGGTGTGCAACAGGCCGGACGATTAGTCCTCGTACACCTCAGTAATCTGGCCAGAACCGACCGTACGACCACCTTCGCGGATAGCGAAGCGCAGACCCTGGTTCAGAGCAACGGCGTAAATCAGCTCAACAGTGATTTCTACGTTGTCGCCAGGCATCACCATCTCAACGCCTGCGGGCAGGGTGATTTCACCCGTGCAGTCCATGGTGCGGAGATAGAACTGGGGACGATACTTGTTGCCGAACGGAGTGTGACGACCACCCTCTTCCTTCTTCAGGACATAGATAGAAGCCTTGAACTTCTTGAAGGGCTTGATCTGACCCGGATGGCAGAGCACCATACCGCGCTTGATTTCGTTCTTGTCAATACCGCGGAGCAGCAGACCTACGTTATCACCAGCCTGACCCTCGTCGAGAATCTTGCGGAACATCTCAACGCCGGTAACCACCGACTTCTTGTCCTCACCAAGACCGAGCAGCTCGACCTCGTCGCCGACATGGATAACGCCAGTCTCGATACGGCCAGTAGCAACAGTACCACGACCAGTGATAGAGAAGACATCCTCAACGGGCATCAGGAAGGGTTTGTCAGTAGCGCGGGGAGGCTCCTGAATCCAAGTGTCGCAGGTGTCCATGAGCTCCATGACCTTCTGCTCCCACTTCTCAACGCCGTTCAGAGCACCGAGGGCAGAGCCACGAATGATAGGAGTATCATCCTCGAACTCATACTGCTCCAGAATCTCGCGGACCTCCATCTCAACGAGCTCCAGCATCTCCTCATCGTCGACCATGTCGCACTTGTTCAGGAACACCACCAGACGGGGAACGTTTACCTGACGAGCGAGCAGCACGTGCTCACGGGTCTGAGGCATAGGACCGTCAGTAGCAGCAACAACGAGGATAGCACCGTCCATCTGGGCAGCACCAGTTACCATGTTCTTCACATAGTCGGCGTGTCCCGGGCAGTCTACGTGAGCATAGTGACGCTTAGCAGTCTCATACTCGACG
>Ga0247608_10005400_pt1 | contig 13835 bp, 11 predicted proteins | sample 176DNAGHGlowgp2_FD_193490 | JGI IMG/M metagenome (GOLD analysis project Ga0247608, IMG submission 193490) | Sheep rumen microbial communities from Palmerston North, Manawatu-Wanganui, New Zealand - 1766 DNA GHGlow gp2 | ecosystem: Host-associated > Mammals > Digestive system > Stomach > Rumen ...
CAGGGACGCACCTACAAGGATCGCGATCCGAGCAGGATAGGAGACTCCTTCAACGATCATTTCCATGTGCTGGAAGACAGCGCGAAGGGGATGCTCTACGCCTTCTGGACGCAAGGGACCTACGAGGCGGCGGACGACGAGCATGTGGTGTTCTCGAAGAGTGCGGACGGGGGCAAAAGCTGGACGGAGCCGGTGGTGATAGCCGGATCGGAGACTCTTGCGGATCCGAAGCCCGTCGCAGCATGGCAGCAGCCGATGCTGAGCCGCAGCGGCAGGCTCTACTGCCTTTGGAATCAGGAAACGACAGTCAAGAAGCATCTCTGCGGAATCATGATGGGCCGCTATTCCGACGACGGCGGGGCCACCTGGTCGGACCCCGAAATCGTCCCCTTCCCTCGAAGATTCTCCGCCGACCCGGCGGATCCGAACCTGCCTCCCAGGTGGTGCATGTGGCAGAGGCCGCTGCGCCTCGGGCAGGACGGACGCTATCTCGCGGGATGTTCCCGCTACGACACTGTAGGCGTCGCGAGGGTGGAAATCTGGCAGTACGACAACATCGATGAAGATCCCGCGGTGCGCGATATCAGGATCTCATTCTTCAATACGGAAGAGCAGGCCTTCGATTCGGGCAAGGTGAAGAACGACCACGAGTACAAGTCGCGCGAAGGCTTCCACACCGAAGAGGCCTGCATCGTAAAGCTTCCGGACGGACGGCTTTTCGCCGTGATGCGCACTTCCATCGGGCATCCTATCTGGTCGGTGAGCAGCGACAGCGGCCGCAGCTGGGCCCGCCCGGAGATACTTCGCACGAGCGACGACGGACCGGCGATACTGCAGCCATGCTCCCCCTGCCCGATTTACGATTATGCAGGGCCCGAGGCCGGCAGCGGCAGATACTTCCTGATGGTGCACGACACCTTCGACTTCAACGGCATAACCTCGTATCAGAACAGGGGCCCGCTCTACAAACGGGACGGGCGTTTCGTGCCGGGAGCCCGTCAGCCGGTATGGTTCGGGGAGCCGTCGCTGTTCTCTCCGAGAGATACGGGAAACTCCTTCTACACCAGCTACACTGCGCTGAATGGAGAAGGAGTCCTGTGGTTCGGCGACCAGAAGTACTATCTGTTCGGAAAGAGGATGAACTAGTAGTATTCTATCTCGCGATTTATGGTATCAGGGAAATGCTGGCCGTGCTGGAAGGCGGGCTCGGTGATTTCTTCGCGCTGAATCCAGTTGCCGTGCGAGTCGTAGAAATACTTGCCGAAATAGTCGTTGTAGACCTGGTCGGCGGAGAAATATGCGCGCTCGAAGCGGGTTTTGTCGCCGTTGGAGTTGTAGCTGTAGTTCGCCCAGAAGCAGGCGACCATTCCCTGTGCCTTGGGCTCTTCCATTGTGGCGGCAAGCAGCACGCGGGAATGCCCCAGGAAGGTCCAGGTCTTGGCGCCGTCCTCGGTACTAAGCGTGGCGGGCAGGCCCTTTGCATCGTATGTGACGGCGACTTTGCTCTCCGCACAGGATACAGGGAGTCCGTTCTCATAGACAATATGATAGACGGACACATTGGGATTGCTGCCGTCACGTTCACGATTGTATGTCTCGGTCATCGTCAGGCTGCCGTCGGACTGGAACTCGAACGCAATGTCACTGCGTTCATAATAGCCTGGAGAATCGTCGACATAATGGATGGCGGACAGGTCTTTCCATACAGACATAGGGAAGTCTTTGCCGTTGATCCATCCGTCCTCATATTCAATCCAGTTGAATGAATTCGTAGCCACGAGTTTGCCAGGATTGTTGTACTCATAGGTGAACACTCTGCCGCCCTGGACCTCGGAGCCGTAACTCTGCTCGGACTTGATGCGGCGGCCCTGCGCGTCGTAGCTGTGCACCCAGCGGAGTTCGACGCTGTTATTGGAAGTATCGTGGTATTCTTCCTTCACAAGGTGCCCGGCCTCGTCGTAGAAGTACTTGTGGTATGTAGTGTAAGTAACTTCGCACCAGCTCTTTACCGGACCGCGGAAGCCTGCTTTCTCCCTGTCGGTGCGTTCGATATAAGACTTGCTGAACCAAGGCTCGTCCGGCAAGGCGCCGGCATAGAGGCTCTGGGAGACTTTCAGGGTCTGCTCCTTCTTGCCGGATTTTATAACTACATCCGCCTTGCGCTCGCTTGCGGTGGGGTTGTCTGCCACTATGATGCTCACTTCTCCCAAGCCTGTGCCGGATGCGGGCTCGACCTTGCACCAGTCGGCTGAGGTAGAGATGGTCCAGTCAGCATCTTTTTCATCGAGAGTAGCACTGAAGCTTATCAGAGCGGTGTCCTTGTCGGCCGCCAGCTCGTAGAGCGGCAGCGCTTCTACAACGCGGATGACGGTCTTGTCGTTTCCACCGTTCCCGCCGCTGCCCCCGTTGTCGGGATCGTTCGGGTTCGTTTCGCCGCAGGACACGAAAAGAAGCGCGGGAATCATTGCCAGAAGGATTCTCTTAAAGGTTTTCATATTGATTATCAGTTTATTGTTGTGCCACAAATATATTTTATTTTATGACAATGTCAAATTTTATTTCATACAATCCGCTTTGCATTTCGTATATTTTGGATTGACAGGTGCTCCCGGTCCTACAGAAAATGAAAAGAATAGGGAATGATTTTTGAATGAATTGTTTACAATTACCAAATTGTTTGTAACTTTGTTGCTTTAAGGAGATGAGTATGATACAGGAACTCTTCAAATACTATCTTGAGAATCAAGATGAACTTGTGAAACAGTACAACGGTAAGTATATCATCATTACTGCCGATGGGGTGAAGGGGGCTTTTGACTCCCTTAAAGAGGGGTATGATACTGCATTGAACAACTTCGGTAAAGGCAATTTTATGCTCCAACTTTGTACTGAGGGAGATGGAGCCTATTCACAACGTTTCTTCACTTCAAGAGTTTCTTTTTAATGGATCCGGTTGCGTTTACTTCCAGGAATGAACATCTTACTTCTGAATTGATGACCCCTTGCGGCGTTGGAGCTTCTAAAGATTCAACAACGCCGTTTTCCCCGGCAGATATTCAGCAATACTCCGCGTTATGGGACACCGGAGCAACTGCTTCTGTCATCTCAACCGAGGTAGTGAATAGACTCGGCCTTTCCCCCATTTCTCAGTGCCGGACATACCATGCCCAAGGAGAAAGTATTGTCAATGTCTATCTGGTTGATATGCTCCTTCCCAATCACCTGTTGATTCGCGATATCCGTGTTACGGAAGGCCATTTAAATGGCTTTGGGGTGCTCATTGGAATGGATATTATCAATCTTGGGGATTTTGCGCTGACTCATCGAGAAGGTAAGACTGTTTTCTCATTCCAGATTCCGGCCACCCATGAATATGATTTTGTGAAACAGATTCAACAAGGTGTTGGCCAAAAGAAAAAAGGGAAAAAGAAAAAGTGAGCACGATGGCAATTATAAAGCAATATTGATTATCAACAAGTTACACGAAAACGTCTGGTGCAAATGTACCAGACGTTTTCGTGTAAATGCTTGATTCTCAGGAATCAGTTATGCAAGCTAAAACAATGAGGACGACAAAAGCTATGCGGCACGATGCAAGCAAGGATTGTAATACCTTTTCACATCATCTGTAACAGCTGCGTAATCATGTATGACCCTGTTGCGCGTCGCAACGATAGCGCGAACATTGGATATCTGAGTTTCCGGATACTCTTTATCTATCTTGTTGGTAGCCTCACCGATTATACCGATATTACGCTCAACGGCACGCCGAAGCATCAAGTTTTTTTGATATTCATCGAATCTCTTCGGGACCTGATCAAAAAAGAAAGATGTGCCTTAAGATGCCTTTCCATATATCAGCTGTTTTGTCTCGTCCAATTCTTCCTTAAAATATGGATTCCTTACAGCACTATACTCCACCAGATCAACAGAACGTTTGAGAAGATCCTCGAGAGCGAATTTGAACTCGAAATAATTCTCCCCATAAACCATTAAAGGAAGGGAGTCCCGATTAAAGACAACCACGAAATCCACATCACTGTCTTTGTTGAACTTTTTAGTAAGAATAGATCCAAATACAAATAATTGGTTCACCTTGTGCTTCTCACACAGGGCAATTATTTGATCCATATTCCTCCTGATAAGTTTCATGTAACGCAAAGATGCAAAATAAAGTTGAAATAACAATTATCCACTCCTCTGTCCACAATCCCTTTTGTTTCAAGCCTCCAGGTGTCTGCGATGGCTTTTTCGCGATGGCAGACACGGATTCAAGCTTCCAGGTGTCTGACCTTTCCAATCGTCAATATCACGCTGTACCGCACCTAAAGTGATTCCTTCAGGTGCTCCCGGTCCTACAGAGAATGACCGACCGGGAGCAAAAAAGGCCGAAAATGCTCCCGGTCCTACAATTTTTGTACGACCGGGAGCACTCGTTGCAGTTATTTCAGTATGAAAAGGCTTTCCGGGACGTGGAAGTCGGGTTCGGGGGTGCCGGGATTGACGGCGGAGTACCAGGTGATCTCCCCGGGCCGGACGGCATCTCCGCGATAGAAACCTATGAGCAGGCTGCCGTCGTCCTGCAGCAATCCCAACCGGCGCAGGTAATCGCAGCTGAATGCCGCCTCGACGTGGTATCCGCCCTCGACAGGACGCGCCTGCACGCTCTGCTCTCCGCTCCAGGCGTAGTCGTACTTGCGGTAGAATGAGCAGGAGTAGTCCATGGTCTTCCCCTGAGGGTCGATCTCGAAGCAGTAGTAGCTCTGCATCTGCGGGTCGCAGCTGATGAAAACCTCCGCACGGTCGCAGGGGTTTACGGACATTTCGTCCGGGTCGTCGTTGAAAACGGGGGTGGAGTCGCGGACATCGAAGATGAAGTGTATCTGCGAGGAATCCCGGAAGATGGATACGGAGGTGGAATCGACAAGTCCCTGCCACCATTCATGCAGGCCGCGGATATTCTTCTGGCCGCCCAGAAGCCTGCCGTACTCCTCTACCGGAGCGGTCGACGGGAAGCGGCTGAAGTACTCCGCGTCCATGTAGACCGCGAAGGATGTAACGTTCCGCAGGCCGTAGGAGGCGTATGTGGCGAGGTCCGAGCGGCAGACATCCTCGCGCCACGGCAGCTCCACCGAAGGTCGTTTCCATCTGCTGAAAAGCGAGGCATCCAGCCAGTACTCAAGCACAACCGCATCCTCCGCGGAGAAAACCTCCAGATTGGCCTCCAGCGCGCGCAGATTGTCGCCGTTGCTCACCGGATATCCCCTCGGGCAGAGCACATCCTCATGATAGAGGGGCTCGTCCCAGGATCGGTAGATGGGTGCGAATTCTAGGAAGATGCCTTCGTCCGGCGTCACCTTGCGCGGGGGTTCCAGGAAAGAGGAGTAGGCCAGATGAGCGAGTTTCGCCCGGGGATCAACCTTGCGTATCTCGCGCAGCATGGCATTCTCCGCAATCAGGGCCTGTTCGCTGGGCAGATACTCCCGGCAAAGAGGGCAGGCGCAGACGGGGAGGTTGTCGTCGAGCCAGAAGTAGTAACGGTGATTGTCGGGCTTCAGCCTCTTCGCGAGTGCTGCCGCGTTCTGCGCAACTATTTCCAGGGCCTTCGCGGAATGGACGCAGAGGTTCGCGTCCGGAGTGCGGCGGCCGTTCGTATCCATGCGGAACATGGTGGTATCTTCCGCAAAGAGTTCGCGCGGAAGGAGTTCCGCCATCGCATGCAGCTGGTGCTCGACCGTGATGCCATAACGCCGGCAGTCCTTCGTGAACCTGCGGCCTTCAGGGCTCTCCAGGAACGCCAGGACCTCGGAGGGCGTAATGTGCGTGCCTATGGTATTGATGCCGCTGCGCGCCGCAAGCGCCGGCCAGTCCACCTCCGCAAGCTCCTTGGTGGACAGCACCAGCCCCCGCATCTGCCAGTATCCCTGCTCCTCAGGCCTGGGGGTGCAGGAGAGGAGGATAATCGAAAGGATGAGGAATGTGTGTCGCATAGCTTAAAACAATTCAAGTTGTTGCTCCACTTCCGGCTTGTCGGAGAGTTTCTTGCCATTGAACAGCTCCATACTGCCGAACTGCTTGTCCGTTATATATAGAATTCCCACTTTGCCTATTGGGGGAAGTATGGTTTTCACTCTCGAGATATGCACCTGCGCATTCTCGTATGACGCGCAATGCCTGAGGTAGATAGAGAACTGAAACATGGTGAATCCGTCGCCCATCAGCTGCTTCCTGAAATTAGCAGCAATCTTCCTGTCCTTTTTTGTCTCAGTCGGCAAATCAAAAAAGACAAGGACCCACATAACCCGATATTCTTCGAATCTGGACATCAGAATTCAGGATAAACCAGTTGGCGTTTTTCTCCGGAGAAACACTTGGCCAGAGAAGATGTCGTTGCAGTGGCAGCTATCATCAACGGGCTTTTATGTCCATCTATGAAGACGTCTGCAACCGGCAATTTCAGCAGGGCCGACTTCGCTTCCAGCGACAGCGTCGGAGCCCAGTTTTCGTTGTCGGAACAATAATCGAAGACAAGTTTGTCCACGAACGGACGGTATGGTTCCATGATGTCATCTGCAAGGCAATAGGCATTATACCTGTTATGATGATGAATTCCCATCGTCGGGAGCAAGCCGGAAGCCACCAGCGACCGTGCCATTATGCCTCGGAGAATGGCATACCCGTAGTTTAGGAGGTTGTTGGGCGGAGCCTCGTATCTCCCGCGCACGAAAAAGGGCAGTTCCCTGAATACATTCTTCCAATAGAAAGAAGCGGCACGGGCTTCCATGTTTTCAGAATCTCCGCTCTTGACCTGATTCGCCCAGATAATCATATTGCGTGCATCTTCCCCATTGGCATATTTGAGCATCCCGGCCTGATTCTCTATCTTTGCCGATACGGTCTGCTGCCACAGTTGCTTTCGCAACGGGAGCGAGGCCTCCAACTGATCGGTAAAGCGTTCCTGCTGAAGAGTGTTGCCTTCCAGTGGCAGCAACAGCCCGGAGGGCATTGAATGGGCGTCGCAGGTAATGACCGCGACATTATTCTCCAAAAGATGCTCCATCAGACCAGATGTGACGGTGAGTTGCCTGTTGTCCAGGACAACGACTCCGATATCCTCGATCGGAATGGTCCTGACCTGCCTGGGAGCGTCATCCAGCGGCAAATCTCCATCATCCGGCTTAGTAATCACCAGCTGACCGTTTGCCAGAGAAAGATAGGCAGGGTTGCCGAAATATAATGTCCGTTTAATCATACTCGCCGACGGCTACAATTTCGCCGATGTGATTGATTCGCACCTTGACTGCGCCTTTAAGATTGTCCAGGCTCGTGATTCTCTTCCATGTAATACCCTGGAGTTCTTTTGTATCCTCGATGGATGTTTCCAGATGGTGGCGGAAACAATAGTACTTGCTACTAAGCTTCTGCACCCGGTAAAGGTTCGGACTTATCCTGCCGTAGTTCTTCTGGTCCGTCAGGTCTATTTCAGCCGGTTCAAACCCTGTCTTCGGATTCGGGAAGACAAACATCTCGTTGATTTTCATGCTGAAAAGAAACTTCCAGCCCTCCGTTTTCCTGTAGCCCTTGTCAACCGGCTTCAGACCGTTGGACACGCGGTCCATCGCCTCGAAGAATGAAACGACTTTCTCCTGCAGGTTCCCTTCGGCATCACGGTAAATTGCAATATGATGATTGTTCCGCAGGTTGACATAGTCTGCCGGAAGGCTGTTTCCATCAGCATCTTTCATTACATTGCCGGCATGGTCGCGTTTGTTTCTTATCGCTACGGCAGGAACATTCTCCTCAATCACTACACGTTTGACCGCAATCCCTGCCTCCTTATTCAACCAGATAGGGTTGTCATCGAGATTGGAGAATGCCTTCTGGGCATTGCCGCCATATTCCTGGAGTCTTTCATTAAGCAAATTCCTGATGCCGGCATCAAGGACCTTGTCTATCTTGAGATTCGGATCGACGGTCTTGCGGATAGTGTACACATCCTTCAGCTTTACGCACTTCACTTTCGTGCCTATCTGCTCACTGTGAACAGCATCGAGCCATATAGGGTTCTTATCCGGTGCATTCTTTCCGTAGAAGGCCTTTTTGGGGTCCCCTCCATTCGCTTCGAGCCTCTGCAGGAGCGCCTCCCTTTCTTTCTTCGACGCGACATTAAGGATTTCTTCCCGTGTCAAACGTCCGCCTACCGTCGCTTCGTATGTTTCATACTTCTTCGACCTTCCATAGACGGTTTCCTTGTGCAGTTCACCCCTCGGAGTCAAGGCCAGTTGTCGATTATCTCCTTGACTGCTTCTGGTCTTGTTTACGTTGCGTGTCGCAACTTTGTTCTTTGCCTTTATAGAAACGAGAACCGATTCCAATTCCTTGCGGAATGCGGCCCTGAGTTCATCCAGGGGCATAGGAGGCACAAAGATGCGTTTGTCCCCCGTTTTAACCGTCTCTTTCTGCCAAATCGCATAGATTGAAGAGGACTTGTCGCTCTTCGCCTTCATGTTGTTGAGATACTGGATGTGAGCCGGTTTCGTAAATGCAATCGTAAGGGCGTCCATCGCATGATGCCTGTTGTCTTCCCGTTTCGACCAGTCTTTTATCCTCTTGACCGCACGCCCGTCATTGTCGTAATCGATGAATGTTAGACCTGCTTTTTCGTACTTCGGGAAGTCGATTTCCTTGATAACATCCACCAACTGCCAATCCTCCCTCAGCCTGGCCGTAATGCTGCCTGTCGTAGGGACTACTGTCCTTACATAGCTTTCAAGCATTTCTTTTGCCTTCCTTGCAATATACTGGGTATTGGTCAGGTCCCTGTTCAGGAAATCTTCCGGTATCTCACTGCCGCGCATCAGCAGGTAACGACCCTTCGTCCTGCTTATCTGCCCCTTGCCGACCATGTCCTGGATGCCGGATTTGTACTGTTCCGCCTCCTCCTTGCCATATTTTGAGCAAACATAGTCGTAGGCCGTTTCATTAGCCTTCTCTATGTTGACCGCCCTGTATTCGAGAGTCTTGTTCGCAAAAGAATCGTCGAAGAAAACCGACTGCGGAATAATGTGCTCGATATCTATCTCTTTCGAAAACAGTTTTTCCCGCGGGATGTATTGGTTTGAATAGAATGTCTTGTATCCCCTTGGTTTCAGTTCTTCATACAGTTTGTATCTGACAATATCGGACTTTCTGACGTGAGAGAAACCGAATTCCTTTATCAGTTTTTCTCTTATCTCTTCGTTCTCCTTTTCATTTGCACTGATACTTTCATATTTGCGCTTCCGGGATTCCTTGTCCATCTTCAGTTCCCTCGCCATTTCCAGATGTATCTCGTCCGGTTTGCCATATTCCTCTGATATGGCATTGATGACATTGATCATCTGGTTGAGAATCTTTTCCACGACGGGGTTGCGAAGGCTGTTCTTGGGTATCGGAGACAGGGTTTCTTCAAGTTCCCTTGCTTCAAGTTCCTCTTTTGTCTTGGAGTGGGAATGATTGTATCCTGCCAGGACACAAGCCTCGTCGTACCTGTTCCCCTCTTTAAGATAAGGCAGGATTCTTTTGATGGCTCTGCTGCTCAATGAGCCATAATCGCTCTCAAAAGACACATTGGACAGCATCGCGGCATAATCGCGCTGCAGGCCGCAGATTTCTGAAATCTTGCTGATCAGGGAATCATTCCCGGTCCTTGAATTATCGCCTTCGTAGGAGTAGAGCAGATGCCATAGTTTCCAAGAAACCTGGCCTTCCGAAGAATCCCGGTCAAGTGAGGAATCGAAGGAAAGCAAGCCCGTCAGTTTTTCGTTTTTCAACGTGCCGTTCACTGTTTCGAGTATAAGTTCCGCATCCAGTTTCTCCGCTTCGTACTCTCTGTCATCTTCGATTCCGGCAATGTCGAGCAGCACTTTGGCAAATGAAGCGATCGTCGTGTTTCCCTCCACTGCTTTGAAATTGGCAGTGAGCGACTTGCTCTTCTTCCCGAAGAGCAGTTTCAGGGCGGTGCTTGACTGTAGTTTGGGCTTGAATTGCAGTTCTGCGGCAAGCCTGTCCTTTTCGTCTTGAGACAGAGCGCGCTGCTCACCGGTATCCACATCAGTGAGGATTATATTATTCAGGTTCTGCCAGATCTTGAATTCCTGGAACAAAGGTGATGACCGGGGAATTACCCTGTGATTCTTTTCAAACTCGCACTTGCTGACGAGCCCCTTCTGCGATTTCAGGCGTCTTTGGTAGAAGATGACGACATCACGTATTTCCTTTTTAAGATCTTCCGTAAGTTCACTATGGAACCTGGACTGGCTGGCCCAGAGTTTCTCGAATTCATCGAGATAGTCCTGCCTGTAGAATGTAATGTTCTTCAGGCTGACGTTGGGATTCGAGCATATCTGCCTCCATAAAAACTGCCCCACGGTCTCGTTATTGAATGCCAGTTCCTTGCTTCTGTCGCTGATCTTCCCGAGCAGCCCGGACGCATCGGAAATCTTGCCATTGATATCTGCGAGCACGTACACCAGTTCTTCAATGGGCAATTTCGTCTGCAACGCCTTCATCCTCCATTCGTACGACTGTATTTTTTTGTCTTTGCCTTTATTATCAGCCGTGAGAATGCCATAGTTCGCCTTGAAGAACGATGCAGTAACACTTTTTGTCTTATCCTTGATACCGTCTTTGGCTTTGTCTGTCAGATACTCAGGATAGTATTGCTTCTGGAACTCCCATATCCTGTCGAACTCGGACGCCAAATCGGAACGGTAGAATTCCGGAACATATTTCGCCCCGTTTTTAAGTATATGATAGCAGTACTCACCCGGTGTCTTTCCCGTCTCATCCAGTTCCCTGGCAAGATCCATCCCGTCATAAAGGCTGCCGTCCTCCTGATTCTTTATTTTCCGGTTGCTCTTGTACCCTCGCTTCTTGTTTATCATAAGGAGTATACGGGCGAATTGGCTGAGATCCACTTCCCTATCCAAAGCTTCGGAACGAAGCCTGTATGTTTCGAATGTCGAGCCGTTTGCATGCTCTGCAAGGATGGTCTTATCATCAATCCATCCTTCTCTTTTCAAAATCCCGATGAGGGTGTCTCTGCGAAGTTTGTAACGCTGGAGATTCCTTCTCATGCTGCGCTTTATCCTTCTGCCGGCATTGGTGGTGGCGTCTTTACCCTGCTCGAATTGAGTCTTTTCATCGCTTGAAAGCGGATTGACACGGACTCCGGCCCGTATGATTGAGGACTTTTCTTCAGGCGATTCAGCCTGATTTACCAGGGCCCACCCTATACTGGTCGTTCCAAGATCCAGACCTAAAACTTTCCTCATGGGGATAATTAATTAAAAAAATGTTATATTTGCGGTAATTCGAAGCAATTCACAATAAGGATTATTCCGTTGTGAGAACATTCAAAGCGGGTTTCACGACTCGCTTTTTGTGTCGCCTGCAACGAATTTAGCAATTATATTTTATTTTACAATATAATCTCCACGGCAACGATGTGTTGCACTGATTGCACGGCCGCTACAGTGGAGAGGCGGCCACGGCCTCCGGAGAAGTCCGGGGGCCTTTTTTTAGAGGATTATTGGTTTTTCAATTATTATTCCTAATTTTGCAACAGCGGTAAATTTTACAGCCGTAAAATTTGTATTATGAAATTCTACGACAGAGAAGAGCAACTTCTCTCACTGAAAGAAATGAGGGAATTGTCTTACAACGGCTATTCAAGGATGACCGTTGTTACCGGACGACGCCGTATCGGGAAAACCACACTGGTTAAAACAGCCTACGCAGATGAACCGTACATATATCTGTTTGTCGGGAAAAAGAGTGAATCCGTCCTATGCTCAGAGTTCTGCCAGGAGTTCCGGGAAAAGACCGGCGTATATGTTCCACCGATTAATACTTTCCGGGATGTCTTCCGCTTTTTCATGGAAGAAGGGACTCGCAGGAAGTTTACTTTATTCTTCGACGAGTTCCAGAATTTCCTCCAGGTCAATCCTTCCATATATGGAGACATCCAGAATTGGTGGGACCGTCTGCAGAAAGACAGCCACGTGAACATGGTTGTTTGCGGTTCTGTCTATTCTCTCATGGAGAAACTATTCAAAGACAGAAAAGAGCCGCTGTATGGCAGACATGACGCCATTATAAAGTTGAGCGCCTTCCCAACAGGTATTCTTAAAGAAATAATGGAAGATAACGCTCCAGGATATACGAAGGATGATCTTTTGGCACTCTACACATATACGGGTGGCATTCCAAAGTATGTAGAGTTTTTTATTGATCTCAAGGCAACGACTGCACCTGCAATAATCAACCGCATTTGCCGGGAGGACTCACCGCTGATTGAAGAAGGTCGGAAGTTGCTTGCTCAGGAATTCGGAAAAAAGTATTCTACGTATTTTTCAATACTTCAGGCTATTTCCAACGGGATTAACACCCAGGCAGCCATAGAGGACTTCCTTGGAGGCAAGAGCATTGGAGGTCAACTCGCCAAGCTTGAGCAGACATTTGACCTTATTCGAAAAGTGCGTCCGATATGGTCGAAACCCAAAACGCAGAATGTCCGCTATGAGATAAGCGACATTTTCCTGCGTTTCTGGTTCAGATATATAGAGAAATACCAGCGCCTTATAGAAATAGGACAGTTCCAAGCACTCAAAAAAATAATAACGGAAGACTATCAGACATACTCCGGGGGTGTTCTTGAGCGCTATTTCAAAACAAAACTGGTTGAAAGCATGGAATACAGAGACATCGGCGGATGGTGGGATCCTAAAGGGTACACCGATTCAAAGGGGCATCATCAGCAATGCGAACTGGATATAGTCGCCCAACGTCTGGATAAAAAAATCATAGAAGTATATGAGGTCAAACGTAATGCCGAAAAGGTCAGTTACTCTACCTTTGATGAGAAATTAACTCACTTTTGTTCAAAAGAGAACAATGCCAAGCGAAATATGATTCAATCCGGCATTTTATCTATAAATGATATGTAATTAAAAAGTATATCATGACTGTAAAATAGAAGCCAGGATTCACTGCAAATATGGCCCTGTTTTAAATTCGGTTGTGAATTGCTTTCGAATTACTATCTTTGACATATAAAGCACAGCGCCGTACAGGAACGAGACCAGCTCCGCGAGGGTTGTGAATTGCTTTCGAATTACTATCTTTGACATATAAAGCACAGCCCAGTCATCCATAATCTTATTCCAAGTGGGTTGTGAATTGCTTTCGAATTACTATCTTTGACATATAAAGCACAGCGCAGCGTCGTGCGGGTGTCGTACTGCGATAGTTGTGAATTGCTTTCGAATTACTATCTTTGACATATAAAGCACAGCCACCACCGCGTCCTGACTCACGTCTATATTGTTGTGAATTGCTTTCGAATTACTATCTTTGACATATAAAGCACAGCAAAGCGCCATTACAAAGGCCCATGAGGTACGTTGTGAATTGCTTTCGAATTACTATCTTTGACATATAAAGCACAGCGTCACGGCTATAATTGCGCTGGCGAGTTGAGTTGTGAATTGCTTTCGAATTACTATCTTTGACATATAAAGCACAGCCTGACCATACATAGCGTGAGGAACAAGACTGTTGTGAATTGCTTTCGAATTACTATCTTTGACATATAAAGCACAGCCTGGCAGGGGGGGGGGACGGTAGAAAGGTTGTTGTGAATTGCTTTCGAATTACTATCTTTGACATATAAAGCACAGCGAGTCCTTCATCACCAACTACCTGGAGGCGTTGTGAATTGCTTTCGAATTACTATCTTTGACATATAAAGCACAGCCACGGCGGTCTTCAGCAGCTCCTGGCCCTCGTTGTGA
>Ga0247608_10005401_pt1 | contig 13833 bp, 11 predicted proteins | sample 176DNAGHGlowgp2_FD_193490 | JGI IMG/M metagenome (GOLD analysis project Ga0247608, IMG submission 193490) | Sheep rumen microbial communities from Palmerston North, Manawatu-Wanganui, New Zealand - 1766 DNA GHGlow gp2 | ecosystem: Host-associated > Mammals > Digestive system > Stomach > Rumen ...
ATGCGTTATGAGTATTAGTGTTAATTAAGAATTATGAGTTATGAGTTATTAGGTTGTCTTGACAACAACTCATAACCCATAACTCATAATTTATAACCGTGAGGTTGTTATCCCCAGTGTTACTTACGGAGACCGAGAGCCTTGATGATGGCACGATAGCGATTGATGTCGCGGTCGTAGAGGTAGTCAAGGAGTGCACGGCGCTTACCTACGAGCTTTGTCAGAGAGCGAGCTGTACGGAAGTCCTTGTGGTTTTTCTTCAGGTGCTCAGTGAGGTGCTTGATACGGAAAGTGAAAAGTGCAATCTGGCTCTCTGCAGAACCTGTGTCGGTTGACTGCTTGCCATACTGGCTGAAGATCTCAGTCTTCTTTGCGCTGTCTAAATACATAGTTGTTTTTAGTTTTGTGTGATTGTGGAGTAATCTAAGTTACTATTACATCCGTCAGATGACCTGAGACAGCCCAATCACAAACCGTCTGGCATCATTCAAATGCAGCTTAGTTTTTTCTAAGCGGGTGCAAAGGTACTGCTTTTTCTTGAATTACAGAAATTTAGAAAGCTTTTTCTTTCAAATGTTAATTATTTTTAACGAATATATCTCTGATTTCTGTTAAAAACACATTGGAATGTTTGTCGTGACTGGCTGTTTTGGCCCCGGAAACTAAAATGTCCTATTTTTGCATGAAAATCCTTGCGTTGGTTTTCACGAAACGAAGTTTTGCCTTGAAAAATCGCAGAATTTCCGCATTTTCCGTAACTTATTGATAGTCAGTATGGCGTTCCTCGTAAACTCCTCGTTTCTTTGTAATTTGATAGCTTTTAGGTTGTGAAAGCTATGCTTTTAGGCTGTAATATGATAGCTTTTACATTGCAAAAGCTATCATATTACAGCCTAAAATTTGTGTTTTTACACCGTTTTTCGTGGTTTTTTGCGCTCAAACATGACGGAAACGTACTGTGGAATGTGTCGATTGTTCTCTGCTTTTGTACGTAATTTCCGCCGGTTTTCTCTGAATTGCATATTGTTGCGAAATGTTAAATCAACAAAATGTCCTATCTCATCTTATTATTTTCTTTCCACGCTGGATGTATATGCCTTTGGTGGCAGGTTTGACAGTCTTACGTCCGAACAAGTCGTAGATGTCGGCGTCGGTTTCTGTGCGTGTCTCAGTTACGGATTGTATGCCGTCTGCCACCTGCGTCTGATAGCCCCACAGGCTTACGCCTGACGCTGACATACAGGTGAAGGCGGGCGTGGAGTTGTCTGTTCTTTCCAAGGTCTGGTATATCATCACGCCGTAATAGTTTATGCTACCCACCTTGACGGTGATGTACGAGGTACCTTCCTCTATGCTCCAAGTGCCGCTGTATGCACCGCTTACGGTGCCGTCGGCATTGAGCGTCACCTCTACCGGTGTGACGGTCTCCTTGTTCGTGTGGTCGAGCTTGTATTTGTGTATCAGCATCTTGTATGTTCCGGCTATCTGCGTGGTTGGCACCTGCTGCGTTGTGGCAATGTCGGCGCTCTTCACCTGTTCACCGGTGTATTCAAACGGTGCTGCCACAAGCCATCCGTTTTTGTTCTGGAACACCTGGTGCACGCGCACCTCATGTGCCTCCCAACGGTTCTGAAACCTCGTGTGGTACACCAGGTAGGTGCGTCCGTCCTCGGCGGCGATGATGCTGTTATGGCCTTGTGAGCGCTCGCCATAGTTGCCAGTGACGATGTTGCCCCATTCGTTGTAGGCTCCGAAGATGTTACAGCCGCGGTTGGTGTTGGCGTTGGCACCAAAGTTCAGCAGGTATGAGGGGAATACGGCGCTCACCGAACTTGCGTCTTTGTATGGTCCGTCGGGTTTTGCTGAGCGGAACACCCTCATCTGGTAACCGCCGTTATTATAGTCGTTGGGGTCGCCGCCGGCAGCCAGTCCGCCGTAGGTTACGAAGAGGTAGTAGTAACCGTTTATATACTCTATGTATGGAGCCTCGCCAGAAACATAATAGCCTCCTGCCACCTTCTTGCCGAAGTAAGGGTCCACGGTGATGCCGTCGCCGCTGCCTGTCAGGGTGTATGTCACGTCATAGTCGCGCAGTCCTGTCTCGGGATTCAGCCTGAGCATCCAGATGCCGCCGCTCCATGAGCCATACACCATCCACAGCAGACCGTCCTCGTCGTAGAACACGCAAGGGTCTATGTTGTTAGGGTATCGTGTGCCCCAATAGCAGTTGTAGCGTGAGGGTAGGGTGCTCTGCGTACCTATCACCAGTTCCAGGTCGGTATCCTTGTATGATGTGCCGCTCTGGAAACCGCTGATAACCACCGGAGCCTGATAGCGGTAAGGGCCCTCTATGTCGTCTGCGGTAAGGAGTATGATGCTTGAGTACCAGCTGTTGCCATTGATGCTGAGGTACATGCACCATTTTTGCATCTCTTTGTTATATATAACGTCAGGAGCCCACATGTTACCGTCAACGGTGTAGCCGTCGCCACCTCGCGCCGCCCATGCTATGGCGTTAAAGGCAGGGAGGTCAACCTCCACGCCGTTTTTTTTCACTTTCGTCACTTGTGGTGTGGTGAACGCAGCACTGTTGGCAGCGTTGTCGCTCGTGGCAGTCTGCCATGGAGCTCTGAATGATGCCCAATTCATCAGGTCTGTACTCTTTGCCGCAGCGCGGTGTGAGCCGAAGATGTAGTAAGTGTTGTTCTGTGGGTTCCATACCACGCTGGGGTCATGCACGCTGACCCTGCGCAGAGTGTAATTAGCCGCCGTCACGGAAGTTGCTGTGAGCAGCAACAGCAGAATAATAGTTGTAGTAATATGTCTCATCGTAAAAAAAGTTTCGCCTGCAAAGTTAATATAATTTTCTCGTATATCATATTTTTTGGGTGAGAAAACTTATAGGTGGGAATTATTAGAACCCACCTAAAACGAAAAAAACTGCCTCGGTGCTCATATTTTAAGCAAAACATGCTGATTTCTTCAAAAAATTCGCTATCTTTGTAGCCAATATATAGTAATAGCAACTGCAATCAGAAATGCGCGACCTCTTACAACGGGAGGAGGAGAGTAAACAGCAGTTGAAAGAGCATTTAATTCATTAGGCTATGGACATGAATAATCAAATCATCATATATCAGACAGAGGACGGGCAGACACAAATAGATGTCCGTATGGAGAATGAGACGGTGTGGCTGACTCGTCAGCAGATTGCCGTTCTTTTTGGGCGTGACTATAAGACAATCAGCAAACATATCAATAATGCGCTTAAAGAGGAATTGGCAGATTCTGTGGTAGTCGCAAAAATTGCGAATACCACTCAGCATGGTGCGATAGAAGGTAAAACGCAGACTCATGAGATAGACTATTTCAACCTTGAGGTCATAACTTCTGTTGGCTATCGAGTCAAGAGCAAACGAGGTGTGCAGTTCCGTCAATGGGCGAACAAGGTCTTGAAGCAGTACCTTGTTAAGGGCTATGCTGTCAACGAACGACTCCGTAAGGAACAGATTGGAGAGTTGCGCCAATTGGTGGGTATGCTTGGGCGCACCATACAGAGCCAACCGCTACTGTCTAATGACGAGACCAATGCTCTGTTTGAGGTGGTGACAGACTATACTTACGCCCTCGATACCCTCGACAACTACGACTACGAGCGGCTTACTATCAATAAGACCACAAAGGAAGAGCCGTTCCATGCTACTTATGAGAACGCCATGGAGGCTATCGATGGTTTACGTGAAAAGTTTGGCGGCTCTGTTCTCTTTGGCAACGAGAAGGACGACTCCTTCAAAAGCAGCATCGGACAGATATATCAGACTTTTGGCGGAGAAGAACTCTATCCCAGTGTGGAAGAGAAAGCAGCTATGCTGCTCTATCTCGTTACCAAGAACCACTCGTTCAGCGATGGCAACAAGCGCATTGCCGCTACGTTGTTCGTCTGGTTCCTTAACAATAACCACATTCTCTACCATCCTGACGGCAGCAAACGCATAGCAGACAGCACCCTCGTTGCTCTCACGTTGATGATAGCCGAGAGCAGAACAGAAGAAAAGGATGTCATGGTAAAGGTAGTTGTCAATCTGATAAACAAAAACAACTATGAGTAAAGAGGCTTTGTTGATATGCGACTCCCCGTCCCCTCCATTACTTGTCAGCGTGAATTTGTATCAGAATACGAAACGCTGACCAACCGCATCAATGGTTGACTGGATGAGTTCTTTCCTAAAACAAAATAATGCAAAGTAAATAACTTGTATTTTCAAAGAATGAGAATTGAATTTGGAGTGGTATGTCGGAAAATCTGACATACCACTCTTTTTATGATTTGACTTTTTCGGTATTTGCGGAATAGGTTGCTTTTCAACTAAAAAAATATGTTAAATGAAACGCAGTATGCTTGCATGGTATTGTAATTATATGTATCTTTGCATCGTTAAACTAAAAAAACAGTTGAACTAATCTATTCGTTAATCCTTTACGGTGGGAATTAATAGAACCTACCTTAACTACTAACAAATATGCAGAAACTTACGGCTAAGGAAGAAGAGGTGATGGAGCTGATGTGGAAACTCGGCGAGTGTGCTCCTAAGGACATCGTGGCGCAGTATGATGAGCCGCAGCCTCATGTGAATACCGTGGCAACGGCAGTGCAGTCGCTGGAGCGGAAGGGTTTCGTGGGCCATCGCCCGCACGGACGTGGATACATATACTATCCCTTGCTGACGCAAGAGGACTACGGTCGCTCAAAGCTGGGCGGCTTCGTTGACCGCTATTTCAAGAACTCCTATATGAAACTGGTGCAGACGCTGGTGCGTGAGGAGAAAGTGACGGAACAGGAGTTGCTGGATTACCTGGAAGAACTGAAGAAGAAATAAAACTAACCATATACATAGACTCTTCCCAATCCTCACTGTGGGGGAGGGAGAAGTGAAATAAATCGAAACAAATAGAGAATGAATCAGCGGACAGCCCCCTCCCCTACAGGGAGGGATGGGGTGGGTCTCTTATAAACTATGATTATATATATAATAAGGTGGGCGGTGGTGCTCGCAATGCTATACTCACTTTACGGACTGCTGATGAAGCGTGAGACGCTTCATGGTGTTAACCGCCTGGTGCTGCTCATGATACTCGTGGCAAGCATGGTGCTGCCGCTGTGTCAGATAGAGACAGCGGAGCCTAACTATGTGATGGAGGCGCGGCAGACGGTGGAATATCAGATAGCTCATGCGCAGACTGCGCTCAACGGCAATGAGCAGTCTGCAGCGATTGCTTATACAGGGGACGGAACTGCAGTCGATAAGCCAGCGGCGCATGGCGGCATCAGTATCTTAATCCTTGCGGCGATAGGAATATATTTCGTGGGACTCGTCATTAGTTGGGCGCGCTACTTCCTGCCGTTGGCAGCCCTCGTGAGTCTCATCAGGCGTAGTAGGCGCATGGAGGTGACCGGATTGCCTGAGCATGTCAGCGTGCTGGTGCATCCCGACATTCAGACGCCGTGCAGTTGGATGAAGTGGGTGCTACTCAATCCCGCTGACGTAGGCACGCGTGCCATCATTAACCATGAGATGGCACACATACGCCTCTGGCACTCATGGGATATGTTGCTGTGTGAGTTTACCTGCCGTATGCTGTGGTGTGTGCCGTTTGCATGGATGTTGCGCCAAGACCTGCGCGACGTGCATGAGTATCAGGCAGACCGCAGCGTGCTCTCTGGGGGTATCAATGAAGAAGAATATCAGCTGTTATTAATAAGGAAAGCAACTGTCACGGGACTGCAGCCTGTTGTCAATGCTTTGAATCAAAGTCCAATTAAACGAAGATTTAAGATGATGTACACAAAACCATCCCGACGGTGGGTGGCGCTGAAAGCCACCTACCTTCTGCCGCTGACAGCCTTGGCGCTTGTTTCGTTTGCCCGACCGCAGACAATGAAGGACATAGAGAGACAGGTAGATAAGGCTGAGACAGAGGCAAAACAGGCTGTAGAGAAATCTGGAGTGATAGAGAAAGTAACGGCAATAGTTGAGAACCTCGGACTGACTAGCGCTGATGAAGTGCTGCCGGTTATGGAACAGACTGTTCTGTCTGACTCCGTCGTAACTTCAGTCAATCCAATCATTGCCTTGGAGGAACAGCGAAACCTTACGGATGCTAACCTGGTGAAGGCAGACCTCGCAGAATCAGGTCGTAAGATTGTGAGAATGACGAAAAGTGTTACAGAACTGCTCGACAGTACTATGCAGGCCGTTGGTGCGCGCAAGATAGCCGAGGGTACGTATGTGGGACATTTCCAGCCTAACCTTAACAGTGACACCGTGCGTATAGCACAGGCTAAGGTGCTTGATTACCAGTCAAGGCTGATTGCAAGTCATGGTTTTGCAAAGAATTCAGCCTGCCCCTATGCCTATAACATAACGCTGTCCGCAGAGACACGCAAGGAACGCACTGGGTATTACATACGTTTCCTACAGCCGGTGTCATCTACCCTGCGGCATTATGACCGTAAGCGTGTGGACCCGAAAATGTTGTCAACCGACGAGGTGCTGGTGAAGGAATTATATGCCGGAGAATATTATCCTGTGGCGATGGAGCGCACGAAAAAGGATACTCGTATGTATTTCTTTATTAGTGTTCCGTCAAAGATAGATGCTGCGTCGGTGGAGGAAGGTTTATCACAGTATGTTTCCGACTTTGCTATTTATGATGTCGCAACAGCAGACAAGTATGTACTGCGTTCGGTGGACAAGGAATACTTAAAGTTGGCAAAGAAAGATAGTGGTGAGGGGTGGTCGCTATATCAGTTCTGTTTGGTGTTCCCTCCATTAAGAAAGAATGTTGACGAGGTTTGTTTCATACATCTGGAAGGGAAAGACAGAAGAAAAATAAGTGGTTTCAAACTGAGCGAGATTCCACATAAGGGACGTGTTATAACCGAATAAACAAGACTGGATATGAACAGGATTATAATGATAATAATAGCAGCAGTGGTGATGTCTGCCAACTGCTATGCCAAGAAAGGCGCGTGTATCACTTATGATGAGCGCCCGGAGAATAAACAGCCGGTGTTGGAGCGTCCGGCGTGGCCTAACTATGATTTGCACGATGACCGTTCCTTTGCAGCTTTCTCGCATGTGCAGACTGCGCCGGATGGACCTGTGTGGTACATTAAGGCAGAGAACGGTGGTGACTTTCTTCCGGCGACTGTTTACCGTTGTGAGGATGCCACGTATGTATGTATGGACTATCATGTGCCGACAAGTCAGGACTGGTGGTTCTTCCGCTTTACCACTGGCTCTGCCATCATCGACGCTGATACAGGCGATCGCTACTTGGTTCAGCGCGTGGAACACTTCCCCATGGACCAGTGCTTCTGGGTGTATGGGCAGGCTGGCGAGACCCTGCGCTTTGTGCTTGTGTATCCTCCGCTGCCGTCGTCGGTGAAACGCATACAGATTTATGAGGCAAGTGCGGAGTCGCGTCGCTGGATGGACGGCACGGGGTGTATTACAGTGCCGATGGATATAGATGACCTGCGTCCGGGCAAGAAGGATAAGGAGAATCAAGAGTGGAGGAAGAAAGGGCGCATCATCAGGTAGCCTATGCCAATGTTTTTTCATAAAAGAGTAATTCGGTGGAGGCGACTGGGAAGTTTCCTCCATCCGTTTTCAGAATATCTACTTTGAATAATTGTAATGAACAAAACGATAATATCAACCTTATTATTAATAATGACAACTCTCGGTGCCCTGGCGCAAGAGAAGAAAGACAGTATATACCTTTACGGCTCAGTGGCAGACAGCTTCACCAAGGCTTCCGTGCCCGACGTGTTGCTGACACTGATGAAGCCTGATTCCACGATGGTTGACACCGTAAGGGTGTATAAGAGCAGTGGCTATACATGGGGTATAGGCAGGGGAGCAGAGACCACACGCTATTATTTTAAGGTGTCGCGCGAACCGATGCGCTATATACTTCGCTTCGAACATCCTGATTACGAAACGACCTTTGCCGACTTTGAGATGAAGAAGGTAAGCCGCAGGCAGGAGAACGTAGAGGGACCTAAGGTGTATATGAGGAAACTCAGGAACTCCAGTCACCACGAGGGCGGTTCGCTTGACGAGGTGGTGGTAAGGGCCACGAAGGTGAAGATGGTGTGGAAGGGCGACACGCTGGTGTTCAATGCCGATGCCTTCAACGTGCCCGAGGGGTCCATGCTCGACGGACTGATAAAGCAGTTGCCCGGCGTGGAACTGAATGAGAATGGTGAGATATTCGTCAATGGAAAGAAGATTGATAACCTGACGCTCAACGGTGCGGACTTCTTCAAGGGAAAGAACAAAATCATGCTTGAGAACTTGCCTTACTTCACGGTGAAGAGCATCGAGGTGTATAACAAGCAGACGGAGGAGAACAAGATGCTTGGCATAACCGATGAGGATAAGAAGGAATATACCATGGACGTGGTGCTGAAGCGCGAATACAACAAGGGCGGCTCCGCTAACCTTGAGGCAGGCTACGGCACGGACAACCGCTATAAGTTTAAGGGCTTTGGTATGGCTTATTCTGACCATACAAGGTCGGTGCTCTTTGGAGGTGCAAACAACATAAACCAGACTGCCGACTATGACTCGAATAACCAGAAATACAATGACCGCACGCATCAGGCTGGCGACCGCCACTACCGTCAGGTGGGTGGTATGTTCACCTATCTCGGTGCGGAGAATAAGGTGAATAATGCCACTGAGGTTAACGTGGTGTGGAAGGATGATACGGGTGACGTACGCCAAAGCAGCGAGAACTACATGACTGACGGAAGCACTACCTATGAGATGTCGGCGAGCCACAACCGCAGCAGACCGGTTAATGTGGGTGTGAGGAATACTTTCAGACTGAACGGTCCTGTGTCGGTGTATTCACGCCTGAACCTAAGCTATGACAAGCACCGCTACGACAGCGAGGGGTGGGATGTATCTACCGCCGATGCCATGATGACCGACAGTATCAACAGTTCGCGATACTCCTCGTGCAACCGCGCCGACTATCTCAGCGGCTACGGCAACGTCAGCCTGTCCAAGAGGATGAAGACGGGAGACTCGTTCCAGTTCAGTCTGAATGGCAACTTCAGTAAGGAGATGAATGCCGAGACACAGAGCGATAACCATTATGTGTATCATAGGCTGAACACTACCGACAACCGTAGCCGGCTCACCAAAACGCCGTCGTACTCATACAACTATTCGGCAAGCCTGCTGTACCGCTACAGCCTGAAGGACTGGAGCATCATGCCAAGATACAGTATCAGGCCGGCTCGTCGTTGCAATGAGCGGAGCGAGTTCGTGCGTGATGCCACGGGGCTTCTCCCTGACTATGACAACAGTAATGAGAGTACCAACCGCAGCCTTACTCATGTGGCTTCTTTAGGCATAAGCTATAACCATAGTTATAAAGAGGGGGGATATGTCAGCGCGTCTGCGGATTTCAGTATGAATTTTGAGCGTCAGCGCATGGGGCTCAGCGTGCCGGCGGCAGACGCATACTCCACGCAGCAGCTGACAAGAAACTACTCCAGGCTCCAGCCTTATCTCTACTTGTATTATAGTAGTAAAGGAGACAAGAAAAGGCTGTATGTCAATTATCAAGCATACCAAAACACTCCCTCAGCCGGCGACCTGCTCGACCGTCCGCAGACCAGCGACCCGCTTAATATATACCTCAGTAATCGCGACCTGAGAATGGAGACCATACACAGTTGGGATGTGGATTACATGGTGCGTCGTGACAGTATAGACCAGACTCTGCGCTTTGGGTGGAGTGGCAGGGCTACACATAATGCAATATCACGAGGGTATTCGTATGACCCAGTGACGGGCGTGCGCACCTACCGTCCGGAGAATATCAGCGGTGGGAATTGGAACACTACGCTCTTCGTGGCATGGGATCGTGCCGTAGATAAACGGAAATTCTGGAATATTGGCAATGAGTGGCGTGTGACATATACGCGCTCTACTGCTTTGGCTAATGTGACAGACGATACGGATAGAGAACTGAGTCGTGTAGGTAACGTGCTGCTGAGCTATAAGCCAAGCATTCGTTTCCAGAAGGATAACCTTACCGTGAGGTTTAAGGGTGAGATGACATATCGCAATATCCACCGTAACATAACGCTGGGGGAACAGCCTACGGACTTGTGGGATTTCAGCTACGGACTATATGCCCAGTATAAGCTGCCGTGGCAGTTGACCATTGATACAGACTTGTCAATGAACTCACATAGGGGGTATAATGATCCGGAGATGAATGATAACCGCCTGTACTGGGATGCGTCGCTGACGAAATCCATAAAGGCAGGAACATGGGTGATTAAGTTGCGCGGCTATGATCTGTTGGGGCAGGTTTCCAACTTGCGCTACAGTATAAATGCTCAGGGACGCACCGAGACTTGGAGCAATACTCTGCGCAGATACGCTCTTCTGACCGTAAGCTACCGTTTTGCGAAGAAGCCGAAGAAATAGAAAAAGAATCGACGAGCAAGGGAACTTCCCTTACTCGTCGATTCGATTTGTTATAGGTGTCTATTTAGGTGGGTTCTATAAATTAGCTTTGACAGATTTTCGGATTTATTTCGAGGGCAAAATGTTAGCTGATAAGTGAGCATAGCGGGCTATGTGACCGAAGATGCTGACAGTTTGCACCGAAAGAAAACGAAAAGATGGCATTGCTCTCCCTCGGGAAACAAGGGAGTCGGAGAGAGTTGGTCAATCCACACTTTAAGTATAACATTACGGTGGTAATTTATAGAACCCACCTTTAAGAATTTTCTTATAGAATGGTGAGGTCCTATTCTTCGTAGTACACACGTTTTACGCGATTGCTGATACCTGTCATCACTTCGTAGGGAATGGTGTCGAGTATGTCTGAAAGCACCGTGACAGGGAGGTTGTCGCCAAATATCTCAACGCTGTCGCCTTCGTGGCAGTCGATACCGGTGACATCTATCATGCAGACGTCCATACAGATATTTCCAACATATTCTGCCTTCTTGCCATTGACCAGGCAATAGCCGTGACGATTGCCCAGATGACGGTTCAGTCCGTCGGCATAGCCTATTGGTATGGCGGCAATGAGAGAATCCTTGTCGAGTATGGTGCGACGTGAATAGCCGATGGAATCGCCAGCCTTCACGTTACGTAACTGCAAGATGGTGGTCTTGAGCGTAGAAACGTTGTTTATTATCTTATTGTTGCGTGGGTTGATGCCGTAGAGCCCTAATCCCAGACGGCACATGTCCATCTGTCTTTCGGGGAAATGCTCTATACCGGCAGAGTTGCACATGTGGCGTATTATGTGGTGCTGGAATGCAGACTGCAGTGCGTCGGCGCCCTGTGTGTAAAGCTCAAACTGTTCTTTGGAGAACTCATCGAATTCATCACCGTCGCTGCCTACGAAGTGTGAGAATACAGAACGAGGTGTCAGTGCATTCTGATTCTTCAGGTAGTCGATAAGCTTTGGCATGTCGTCGATAGGGTGGAAGCCCAGACGATGCATGCCTGTGTCGAGTTTTATATGCACCGGCCAGTCGGTAATACCTTCCTTGCGGGCTGCATGGCGGAGTGCGTCAAGCAGGCGGAAGGAATAGACCTCTGGTTCGAGGTCGTAGTCGAACATCGTCTTGAAGGCGGTCATCTCAGGATTCATTATCATAATGTTGGCTGTGATGCCTGCCTGACGTAGGGCCACACCTTCGTCTGCAACGGCAACGGCGAGGTAGTCCACACGATGGTCTTGCAATGTCTTTGCAATCTCAATAGCTCCTGCACCGTAACCGTCTGCCTTGATCATGCAGACAAGCTTGGTGCCGGGTTTCATCTGTGAACGATACCAGTTGAGGTTTGCCACTACTGCCGAGAGGTTGACCTCGAGGGTGGTCTCGTGTACCTTTTCTACCAACAGCTCGGTGATCTTGTCGAAACTGAAACGACGTGCTCCCTTGATGAGTATGACTTCATTGCGTAGGTTGGCGAATTCATTGCTGGCAATGAATTCGTCGGTCGTGGCAAAGTGACAGTCGGCTATTGAGTTGAGCTGTGTGCCGATGGTTATTAATTTGCTTATGCCGCGGCTTCTTGCCATGTCTGCTACACGGCGACATAGTTCATTTGTAGGAAGCCCGCTTTGGTCGATGTCACTGAGTATCAGTGTGTGCTTGCGCTCCTTGTGGTCGGGACGACGATGCATGAAATCGAGTGCTATGTCAAGTGACGCAAGGTCGGAATTGTAGGAGTCGTTTATAAGTATGCAGTCATCCTTTCCTACTTTTACCTCTAATCGCATTGCGACAGGCTCGAGGTTTTGCATACGCTCGGCCAGTTGCGCTGGTGACAGACCGATGTGCAAGGCGGTTACGGCACAGGTGATGGAGTTCTCTACCGATGCCGCACTGATATAGTTTATGGTGTATTCGCTCTCTGTCCCCTTATATATATAATGTATAGTGGTGTGGTCGTCCTTCTTGTCTGTAGAAGTGACGTAGAATGCTGCGGATGGGTCGCTTGCTGACCAGCCAAGCATTTCGCCTTTGAAGCCGCATTGGCGCATTATGCGAAACACAACATCGTTGTCGATAGGATAGATTAGTGTCTTGCAGTCTTTGAATAACTGGAATTTTTCGCGACATTTGTCTTCCAGTGAATGGAAGTTCTCTTGGTGGGCTTCACCGAGTGTGGTGAATACACCAATAGTAGGCTGTATGATGTCTGCAAGTTGACGCATCTCGTCGGGTTGGCTGATGCCTGCCTCGAAGATACCTACTTCTGTATCTTCACGCAGGTTCCATACAGAAAGGGGAACTCCTATCTGTGAATTGTATGAGCGCGGTGAGCGCGTTACGTTCATGGATGGCGCAAGCAACTGGTACAGCCATTCTTTGACGACGGTCTTGCCGTTGCTTCCGGTTATGCCAATCACAGGGATTTGAAATTCGTCACGGTGACGTTCCGCTAGCCTTTGAAGTGCAGCGAGCGTATCTGGTACGACAAGGAAGTTCGCATCTTCATAGCTGGAATCGCTGGGTGTCGTGTCAACTACGAAATTGCGTACGCCTCTTTTATAAAGTTCTTGTATATACCTGTGTCCATCGTTACGTTTTGAACGTAGTGCGAAGAACATTGTTTCCTCTGCAAATGATAGCGAGCGGCTATCGGTAAGTAGGAATGCTACATTGTAGTCTCTCTCTCCATATCTGCGTGCACCTATAAGGGTTGCTATCTGACTGGTTGTATATTTCATTCTTCTTCGTCGTAGTTTATGTCACCAAGATCGGCCATCTTGTCTATCTTCTCGTTAAGTGCGTATGCCAACCCGCAGAGCAGTGTCAGTCCTGCGGTGACAAGAATTCCTAACAGTCCTTTTCTGGTTTTCTCCTTCATAGCTTTTTGACGTATTGTTTTTACAATAATGAAATCTTTTCGGCATGCTTTTGCCGTTTTCCTTAATGCTAACGCAAAATTACAACGATTTTATGAAACGTCAAAATTTTTTCTCGCTTTTTTTTATTTTCTTTTGTTATTGTTTGCTCGTTTTTGTCTATACATTATTATAATAGGCATGTTCTCTACTGCTTTCGGCCGCTTTTTTTGCTCTTTTTTGAGCAGGTTCTGCATCAAAAGTTATGTTTTTAGCTGTAAAACCGTTTAATTGCCCTTTTCCTCGATTTTCATGTTTTAGCATGCTTTTTGCCTAATTTTAGCCTTATTTCATTGATATATGTCAATTCTGAGCAATAAATATCAAAAAAAAGCGGAAAACATTTGGTGGGAATTGAAAAAG